>Ga0160435_1000153_pt1 | contig 38370 bp, 38 predicted proteins | sample HID1973K_E0MG_FD_108213 | JGI IMG/M metagenome (GOLD analysis project Ga0160435, IMG submission 108213) | Enriched mosquito-associated microbial communities from UW Madison campus, WI, USA - HID1973K_E0 MG | ecosystem: Host-associated > Arthropoda: Insects > Digestive system > Unclassified ...
GCCGCCGGCCTTCGCCAGCGTCATCGTGATCGCAGCCGTCAACGTCGTCTTGCCGTGGTCAACGTGACCAATCGTGCCGATGTTGCAGTGCGGCTTCGTCCGTTCGAACTTTTCCTTGGCCATGGCCAAACTCCTGATGGCCCGGGTCCGTCAGCGGAGGGGCGCGATGCTGATCTTTTAAAAACCTGGAGCGGGTAGACGGGATCGAACCGACATCCTCAGCTTGGAAGGCTGCTGCACTACCATTGTGCTATACCCGCGCGGAGACTGCGGAAGTTCTTTCGGAACGCCGCAGCCGGTTCCTCTCCGTCGTCCTGATCCGTCGCATCCGTCAAGGCGCGTGGTGGGGGAAGAAGGACTCGAACCTTCGAAGCTTACGCAGGGGATTTACAGTCCCCCCCCTTTGCCACTCGGGACATTCCCCCAGCGCGCCTTGTCGAACCGTCGGACCCCTCGTTTCCGCCCATAAAGAAGCGGGACGAAACAAAAGCCTTCGGCTTGTCGCCTCCTCTAGGATAGAGGGGGCGCCCAGACCCGAAAGCCCTTGGGGCTCCAAATCGGAGGGCGTCTTATAGTGTCGTCGAAATCAGAACGCAACGACCGTAAAAGCGGTAAAAAACCGGTCTTCGGAAACCGTCCCGACGGCCCCCGTGACAAGGGCCAAAAGCCCGCTGCGCAAGGGTTTGGACGGCGCGATGAAACCCCTCGTCAGCCCCGTTCGCCCGATCGCGGCAAGTCGGACGCCGATAATTTTCTGTGGGGACGCCACCCGGTTCTGGCCGCTCTGGCGAATCCCGCCCGTCGTGGCATGGGTCGTCTGCTGGCCACGGCCGAGCGCGCCGCCGAGATCGAGAACAATGCTCTCGCAAACGGCCACAAGATCGAGGTGGTCGAAATTCAGGCCCTGACCCGGATGCTGCCCCCCGGCGCCGTGCATCAGGGGCTGGCCTTCAAGGTCCAGCCGCTGGAAGGCGTGTCGCTGGAAGAGCTGGCCGAGCCGGCCCCCAAACCTGGAGAAGGGGGCGTCATCGTCATGCTGGATCAGCTGACCGACCCCCAGAACGTCGGCGCCATCTTCCGCTCTGCCCTGGCGTTCGGCGCGCGGGGAATCATCGTTCAGGACCGTCATGCTCCGGCCCTCGCCGGCGCCCTGGCCAAGGCGGCCGTCGGCGCCACCGAACGCCTCCCTCATGCGCGCGTCACGAATCTGTCCCGTGCGCTGGAGCGGCTGGCCGATCTGGGCTGGCGCGCCGTCGGCCTGGACGGAACGGGCGAACAGACGCTGGAAGAAGCGCTGGATCATCAGCCGACCGTTCTAGTCATGGGTTCCGAAGGCGACGGCATCCGTCGTCTGGTCGCCGAACACTGCGACGTCTTGGCCAAAATCCCCATGCCGGGCGGATTCGAGAGCCTGAACGTGTCCAACGCGGCGGCGGTCGCGCTTTATGAAGCGGCGCGCGCGCAACGCGGCTGACAGAACGCCGCACCGAGGCTAAGGAGCGGAAATGGATTTCCTCTCGTCTCCCGAACTCGCCAGCCAGGCCACGGCCCTGGGCCAGGTCCTGCTCATGGATCTGGTCCTGGCCGGCGACAACGCCGTCGCCGTGGGCCTGGCCGCCGCCGCCCTGCCCCAGGACCAGCGCAAGAAGGCCATTCTGATCGGCCTGGCCGCCGCCGTCGTCATGCGAATCGGCTTTGCGCTGATCACCGTGCAACTGCTGGCTCTGGTCGGCCTGTTGCTGGCCGGCGGCCTTCTGCTGCTGTGGGTGTGCTGGAAGATGTGGCGCGAACTGCGCGAGCAGGCGACGCACGACCAAGCCGAGGCCGAAAAGGAACTCGAACTGGCCATGAGCATCGAGCACGGCTCTGGTCCGTCGCCCGAGGAACTGGGCCTGAAGCGCAAGAGCTTCGGCGCCGCCCTGCTTCAGATCATGGTCGCCGACATCACCATGTCGCTGGATAACGTGCTGGCCGTCGCCGGCGCCGCGCACGAACACCCCTGGATCATGGTCTTCGGCCTGGTCCTGTCGATCGCCCTGATGGGCGTCGCCGCCACCTATATCGCCAAGCTGCTGCACCGCTTCAGTTGGATCGGCTACATCGGTCTGGTCGTCGTCCTTTACGTCGCCCTGCACATGATCTGGGACGGCGCCCGTCAAGTGGTGGTGCGCACCGGCCATATGGACGAGTTCAACGCCTCGGCCCCCGCCTTCCTTGAGATCGGTCCCGAGGAAGCAGCCAAACATCTGGGCCAGAAGCGCACCGAGGACAGCCCGACGCCGGCGCCCGCCGAACCGACGGTGGCGCCATGACCGTCGCCACGGTCACCGTCGAAGAGGCCGCCGCCTGGCTGCAGGCCGGCGAAGCGGTGCTGATCGATGTGCGCGAGCCTCACGAGTTCGCCGCCGCCCGCATCGACGGCGCGATCCTGGCGCCGCTCAGCCAGATGCCCGCCGCTTGGGAGGCGTTGGACCTTCCGGCCGACAAGAATATCATCGTCCAATGCTTGAAGGGCGGCCGCAGCCACCAGGTCTGCGCCTTTGTCGGCCCGACCGGCCCCGAGGGCCAGCCGCTGTTCAACCTGACCGGCGGCATCCAGGCCTGGAATGCGGCGGGGCTTCCGGTCGTGTTCGCCGAACAGGACTGATCAGCGACCGCGCAGCCAGCCGGTGACCGAAATCCGGTCCGCCGCCGCCGACAGGGCGACCTGCGTCACCGAATGGGGCGTCGGCACCTTCAGCAGGTTCAGGGTGTTGAAGCGCGGCGTAAAGGCCTCCGCCACATTGCCGTCGGCGCCATGGAAGGCCAGCAGGCCGCCCCACTCGATGCGCCAGGCCGGGGTCAGGTTCAGCACATAGGCGAAGAAGCGATTCTTGCCCTCGGCGTGATCGTCATGCTCGGTCAGAAAATGGCCGGCGCGATAGCGGGTCAGTTGCGCATCGGCTAAGGCGAGCTGCGGCTCCCCTGTCACGTCCCGCATCAGACCCAGGAAGGCCTGGCCGTTCAGGAAGGCCAACAGATCGGCCCACACCGGCGCCGCCTGCCCGGCCTGAACCAGATCGTAGATCGGGTGATTGTCGTACAAATACTGGAAGTCGGCCTGGGCCGAGACCTGCACCGCCTGACCCAACGCCTGTTTCTGATCCGGCGTCAGAGAGGCCAGCCAGGCGGCGGGCAGATCGACATGGCCGGTCCCGCGTCGCGTCACGACGTTGTAATCGGCGGCCGTCGCCGCGTCGTAGAGCGCTTGCGCGTCAGTCACAGCCAAGACGCCGTCGATCTGCGCCCGCCCCGTGCGCGCCAGCCGCTCGCGAATGACGGCGCGCGCTTCGTCGGTCAGGGGCGTCAGGGTCGGCGTCATCGCTTATCCCCCTTCGGATCAGGCGTCCGCGCCGCCGAAGCGTTCGGACCATTCCGCGACCTGGGCGTCCTCGATCTTGGCGAACAAGACGCCCTGAGCTTCGACCTTGCCGCCGACCGGCAGACGAGTCAGCAGATCCTCGTCGGCGCTTGGCCAGCTCAGCTCGTCCACCCCAACCGACGCCGCGATCTTGGGCGCGGTGAAGGGCAGGATCGGCGCGGCCAGACGCGCGAACAAGGCGACGAGATTCAGACCCGTGCGCACCCCCACCGCCGCGCGGTCGCGGTCGGTCTTCAGCGCCGTCCACGGCGCCGCGACCTGAAGATACTCGTTGCCCAGCACCCAGGCGGCGCGAATGGCGACGGCGGCCTTTCTGAACTCCATCGCCTCCAGCTGTTCGGTCGCCTCGGCGACGGCGGCCTTGATGTCGACCTCCAGCTGGATCTCGACCGGTCCGGCCTCGCCACCCTCGGGCACCACGCCGTCGAATTTGGATTCCGCGAACTTGACGATGCGGTTGACGAAGTTACCCAGCACATCGGCCAGGTCTTTGTTGGTCGAGGCCTGGAAGTCCTCCCAGGTGAAGGCTGAATCCGCGTGCTCCGGCCCATAGGCCGTCAGGCGCCAGCGCCAGTAGTCGGCCGGCAGCAGGTCCAGCGCCTGATCCATGAAGACGCCGCGCTTCTGGCTGGTGGAGAACTTGCCGCCGTACCAGTTCAGCCAGTTGAACGCTTTCAGCTGGTCCACCGTCTTCCACGGCTCGCCCGAGCCGATGATGGTCGCGGGGAAGCTGACGGTGTGGAAGGCGACGTTGTCCTTGCCCATGAACTGGACATAGCGAACGTCGTCCGCCCCCTCGTCCAGACGCCACCAGTCACGCCACGACCCGCCCGTCGCCTCGGCCCATTCCTCGGTCGCGGCGATGTATTCGATGGGGGCGTCGAACCAGACGTAGAAGACCTTGTCCTCCATGCCCGGGCGCGGAAAGCCGTCCTTGGTCACCGGCACGCCCCAGGCCAGGTCGCGGGTGATGCCCCGGTCGATCAGCCCCTCGTCCAGATGTTTGTACGCGATGGACTTGGCCAGTTGTTGCCAGCCGGTCTTGCCATCGACCCAGGCGCGGATTTCCGGCTCGATCTTGGTCTGGAGCAGATAGAGGTGACGCGTATCGCGCACCTCAAGGTTTTTGGAGCCCGACACCGACGAATAGGGATCGATCAGGTCGGTCGGGTCCAGCAGGCGTCCGCAGTTGTCGCACTGATCGCCGCGCGCGCCGACATGGCCGCAGTGCGGGCAGGTTCCCTCGACATAGCGGTCGGGCAGGAAGCGGGCGTCGTCGATCGAATAGATCATCCGATCCACCCGCTCCTCGATGAGGCCGTTCTTCTCCAGCGTCTCGGCAAAATGCTGGGTCAGCCGATGGTTCTGCGGGTTCGACGACCGGCCGAACCAGTCGTAGCTAAGACCGAAGGCCTGACCCGCAGCCTTCTGGATTTCGTGCTGCTCGTCGCAATAGGTGCGCACATCCTGACCGGCGGCGGCGGCGGCCAGCTCGGCCGGGGTGCCATGCTCGTCGGTGGCGCAGATATAGAGCACCTCATGCCCCTGGGCCCGCTTGAACCGCGCCCAGACGTCGGCCGGCAACATCGAGCCCGCCAGATTCCCCAGGTGCTTGATGCCGTTGATGTAGGGCAGCGCCGAGGTGATGAGGATGCGGGCCATGATCGTCCAGGTGTTCGGGGAAGCGCAGGGATATAGAGCGGCGGCGCGGTTTCCTCAAACGCCTTGCGGCAGACGGCGCGCAATACGGATGAAACGCCCCATCAGCAGGGTCGAGGACGCCAGGCTGGCGATCACCACCGCCCAGACCAGGCCGTTGACGCCCATCTGATGCGCCAGCACCCAGCCCAGCGGCATCATCACGGCCCCATAGGCGGCGAAATGCATGATGGTGGGCCACCAGACATCGCCGGCCGCGCGGTTGGCCTGGGCCGCCACGACCTGAATGCCGTCCGCCACGAAGAACAGGGTCGCCAGCACCAGGGCCGGCGCGGCGATGGCCAGCAGGGCCGGGTCGCGATTGTAGGCGCCGACGATCAGATGCGCGCTGGGCCAGACCAGCAAGGCGACCACCAAGGTCAGGGCCGTCACGACGCCCAGCCCGACCAGCCCGGCGCGCATCACCCCTCGCCCGTCGCCGGCGCCGTAGCTGCGGCCCACCAGCACCGCCGTCGCCGACGACAGCCCCATCGGCAGCATGAAGACGATCGCCGAGACGTTGAGCACGACCGCCCAGGCCGCCGTCTCCGCCGTACCGATCTGACCGGCGAAGAAGGTGAAACCGGAAAAGGCCCCGACCTCGATGAAATAGGAGGCCCCGGCGCCCAGGCCGACCTTGACCTGCTCGCGCGCGGCCTCGGGATCGCGCTCGGGCTTGTCGAAGATGCCCAGCGCCCGCGCCTCGGGCAGACGCAGGATGTAGATCACCAGAAAGATCGCCAGCGCCGCCCGCGCCCCGAACGTCGCCCAGGCCGAGGCGAAGGCGCCGTCGAAGCCGAAGCCCAGCAGGTCCGGCACCAGCACGATGTTCAGCACCAGATTGACCCCGTTCGCCACCCACATGGCGACCATGCCGGGCTTGGGCCGGCCCAGCGCCTCCAGGAAGAACTGGCCCGTCACCGAGATCAGATAGAAGGGCATGGACAGGGCGAAGACCACCAAGGCAGGCCCGGCGCCCTCCGCCAGACCGTCCTCCAGCCCCAGCTTGCCCAGTCCCCACGGGCCAATGGCGATCAGGGCGATCATCGACACGACGCCGATCTGCAACGAATAGGTCAGGCCGCGACGCAGCACCGAGCCGACCGCGTGCCGACGCCCCTCGCCCAGCATCCGCGCCGTCATCACCTGCACGCCCAGCATCAGGCCCACCGCCGTCGTCACTACGATCGACGTCGGCGCCCAGGCCAGAGAATGGAACGCCAGTTCCTGGCTGGAATAGTTGCCCACCACGATGGCGTCGGTCAGCCCCATGGTCATGATGCCGATGCGCGCCAGGATCACCGGCCATGCCAGGTTCAGCAGGTCGCGGAAGGCGGTACGGGTCTGGGGGCTGAGCGCGATCATCGGACGCGGCACAGGCCACGCCGACTCGCCGGGGTCAACTCCCAAAAACTTTGAGGGCTTGGCCTACCAGGCGCCCAGTTCGCGCAGCTGACGCACCAGTTCTTCCGGAGCCTCGCCAGCGTCGAGGTCGGTCAGATCGACCGGCGCATCTTTTGGCTCGAAATATCGCCAACCCTGGAAGGGACGCCGAGCCATGGGCGCGGTGCGAATGACTTTGGGTTCGAGCGTGATCTCGCATCGGCTCTGCTTGCCCTCGCCCAAGGTTGTGATGTCCAGCACCGGCTGTCGACAGACGATCGTTCCCTTCACCACCCAGTAAAGCGAGCCGCCGTCCTCGATCTCGGTCGCCCGTTTCGGTGTCATTCGCGTATGAACCACCAGCGGCCCACCCTTGGCGGCGCGGGTTTCCAGCCATTCGACGTCCGGCACCCCGACGCCCAGCTTGATCATGTGAAGCGGCATGGCGACCACGTAGTGCCCCTTAAACGCATTGGCCAGATTCTTAATCTTAGAGGGCTAACCATCGGCTCGCGCCGCTCAGTTCGCCCAGCGCCTTTAGGACCAGTATGTACGGATTGATTACCCGCCTGACGGCCCATCCCGGCCGCCGCGACGAACTGGGCCTCTGCCTGCTGGATCCCAATGTGAAGCGACCGGGCTGCCACAGCTACGTCGTGGCGCACGATGTGAATGACGCCGACGCCCTGCTCGTCACAGAGGTCTGGATGAGCAAGGCCTCGCACGATGCCTGGTTCAACACGATCCGCGAATCCAGAGTGATGCGTCCGGCGCTCGGCTTGATCGCGCTATGGGGCGACACGGTCGTGACGCGCCCGATCGGCGGCGTGGGGCTTTAGTCCGCCTTCACCACCGCCAGCACGGCCGCCTCGACGACCTGGTCGCCAAAAGACGCGACGCTTTCCACCACGCCGTCAAACGGCGCGGTCAGGGCGTGTTCCATCTTCATGGCTTCCAGCACCACGACCGGCTGGCCCTTCGTCACCGCATCGCCGGCCTTGACCGGCGTAGCCACGATCTTGCCCGGCATGGGCGCGCGCAGCGAACCATCCGACACCGCGCCCGCGCCTGAACCCACGGCGGCGCGATAGGGCGTGACGCGACGCGCCTCGCCATCGACGAACAGGACGAACCCGTCATCGACGGCCTGATAGCCGAACAGGCGATCCCCCGCCTGAACCTGGTCGAACCCGACGTGGGCCAGTTCTCCTTGAGAACCGCGCCAGCCCGTTTCGACCGGCGTCACCGCAGCGGACACGCCCTGACCGTCGACATGGGCCCAGACGGTCGTCTGCGCCGGCGCATTCAGACGCACGCCATAGGACAGGCCTGGCTGGCCGCCCCAAGGGCTGAACCGGTCCGAACGCGCCTCGACCGCATCCGCCGCTGCTTCCGCAATCAGGGTCAGAGCCGCCAGCGTCGCTTCGTCGGAAGGCTGCGGCTGCAAAGCCGCCTCCTCCGCCGCGATGAAGCCAGTGTCCACGTCGCCTGCGACGAAGCGCGGATGCTCCAGGCAGCGTTTCAGGAAGCCGGCGTTGGCCTTGACCGGCCAGACCTCGACCTCGCCCGCCGCCTCGGCCAGACGCGCCGCCGCCGCCTCGCGCGTGTCTTCATGCACGATCAGCTTGGCGATCATCGGGTCGTAGAACTGGCTGACCTCGCCGCCCTGCTCCACGCCTGTATCGACGCGGATGCCGTCCGGCATGACGAAATGCTCCAGCTTGCCGATGGAGGGCAGGAAGCCGTTGGCGGGATCCTCGGCATACAGACGTGCCTCCATGGCCCAGCCGTTTAGCTGTATCTGATCCTGCTTCAACGGGACCGGCTCGCCCGCCGCCACGCGGAACTGCCATTCGACCAGATCGACGCCCGTCACGCTCTCGGTCACGGGATGCTCGACCTGCAACCGGGTGTTCATCTCCATGAACCAGACGCCGTCCGCCTTCAGCCCGTCCGAGGCGTCGGCGATGAACTCGATGGTCCCGGCCCCGACATAGTTGACCGCCCGGGCCGCCTTGATCGCGGCCCCGGTCACTGCGGCGCGCACGGCCTCGCTCATGCCCGGCGCGGGCGCCTCTTCGATCACCTTCTGGTGGCGGCGTTGCAGCGAACAGTCGCGCTCATAAAGGTGGACGACCTCTCCGTGCTTGTCGCCGAACACCTGCACCTCGATGTGGCGTGGGCGGGTGATGTAGCGTTCAATCAGAACCCGGTCGTCGCCGAAGGCCGCAGCCCCCTCGCGCTTGGCGCTGGCCAGACCGGCGGCGAAATCGGCCGGATCATCGACCCGTTTCATCCCCTTGCCGCCGCCGCCCGCGACCGCCTTGATCAGCACCGGATAGCCGATCCGCACCGCCTCGGCCGTCAGGGTCTCTTCCGATTGGTCCGCGCCCTGATAGCCGGGCGTCACCGGCACCCCGGCCTGGATCATCAGCTCCTTGGCCGCGTCCTTCAGACCCATGGCGCGAATCGAGGACGGGTCCGGCCCGATCCAGATCAGGCCCGCCGCCGCGACGGCCTCGGCGAAGTCGGCGTTCTCGCTCAGGAAGCCATATCCGGGGTGGATCGCCTCTGCGCCGGTCGCCTTGGCCGCCGCCAGCACCTTGGCCCCGTCCAGATAGCTTTCGCGCGCCGCCGCCGGTCCGATCAGCACCGCCTCGTCGGCCTCGCGCACATGCAGGGCGTTGGCGTCCGCCTCGGAATAGACGGCGATTGTGCGAATCCCCATCCGCTTGGCGGTGCGGAAGACACGGCAGGCGATTTCGCCGCGATTGGCGACAAGGACGGACTTGAACATGAAGCGGTCTTAGCCGGATCGTGCGCATCAGGCGAGAGGCAGAGCACGACCCTTCTCACGCGACGCGGCAGGCGTTAAGCCCCTTCCATGTCTCTGCGCCCCCTCTTCGTCACCCAGGTCTATGAAGCCTCCCTCGCCGAAGGGCGTGGCTGGTCTGACTTCAACGCACAGCTGATCGACGTCATCCGGATGATGGCCGAGGAGGACGAGGCCGGCCGCCGGTGGTGCAAGGCCAACGCCTATCGCGGCTATACCTCCTACGGATCGCTGAACGACCTGCCCCAGCGATTCCCCGAGTTCGCCGAGCTGAAGCGCCATCTGGATCGCCATGCCGTCGCCTACGCCAAGGCGCTGAACTTCGACCTGGCCCGCAAACCCCGCCTCGACAATCTGTGGGTCAACATCTTGAAGCCCGGCGGCGGCCATACGGGTCACATCCACCCGCACGCCTTCCTGTCCGGCACCGTCTATATCGACGTGCCAGACGGGGCCTCATCGCTGAAGCTGGAAGATCCCCGCCTGCCCTTCATGATGGCCCGACCGTCGGTGACGGATGAGGCGAGCGAGGCCGAGCGGCCGTTCGTCTATCTGCAGCCTCAGGCAGGCACGGTGCTGATGTGGGAAAGCTGGCTGCGGCACGAGGTGCCGACCAACCTGGCCAAGGCCGACCGGATTTCGATCAGCTTCAACTACGCGTGAAATCGGCCGCCGTTTCCGGCGGCCGATCAGCGCAATCAGACCGTCCAGCTGGCCTTGCGCTTTTCCAGGAAGGCGGCGACGCCCTCGCGGCCTTCGTCCGATACGCGGGCGCGGGCGATGCGTTTGGCGGTTTCGTCCATCAGACCGTTGTCGATCTTGTGGTGGGCGATGTCGTTGACCAGACGCTTGGCCTCACCCATCGCGCCCGGCGCATTGTTGGTCAGGCTGTCGCTCAGCATCGAGATGAACTCGTCCACCGATCCTTCGGGCAGCACGAGGTCGATCAGGCCGGCATGGGCGGCGTAGTCGGCGTCGAAGGCGTTGGCGGTCAGGAACAACTGGCGGGCGCGGCGCGCGCCGACAGCCTCGATCACATAGGGAGCGATGGTCGCGGGGATCAGACCCAGCTTGACCTCGGAGAAGGCGAAGCGCGCCCCCTCGACCGCCACGGCCATGTCGCAGGCGGCGACGATGCCCGCTCCGCCGCCCATGGCGTTGCCCTCGACCACCGCCACCGTCAGGGCGGGAATGTCGTGCAGGGCCTTCAGCATTTTCGCGAGGCCCATGGCGTCGTCGCGGTTGTCGCTCTCGGACCAGCCGGCGGCGTCGCGCATCCAGTTCAGATCGGCCCCGGCGCTGAAGGTGCCGCCCGCCCCCCGAATAAAGACGGCTCGCACCCGGTCCGCGCCATGCAGCGTTTCGAACGCCTCATGCAGGGCTGCGATGGTCGCGGCGTCGAAGGCGTTCTTCTTGGCCGGCCGGTTGATGGTGACGAAGACGACCCCGTCGGTGGTCGAATCGATCTGCACCAGATCGTCGTCGGCGTCCGGCGCGGCATCGGGCACCAGCGGCTGGGCGATACTGTTGATCTCGGCCGCCTCGGCGTCGGTGACGTCCAGGGCGTTGAGGTCGGCTTCGGTCGGTTGATCGGCCATGGGGGGTCTCCAAACTGCGTGTCCGCTCACAACGAGGCGCGGACCATTAGGTTACATTCGGAACAGGCCGAACGTCGTCTCCGGGATCGGGGCGTTCAGGCTAGCGCTGATGGCCAGGCCAAGCACATCACGGGTCTGGGCCGGGTTGATGACGCCGTCGTCCCACAGGCGGGCGGTGGCGTAATAGGGATTGCCCTCGTCCTCATACTTCTGCCGGATCGGCGCCTTGAAGGCCTCGGCGTCGTCCGCGCTCCAGGTCTCGGCGTCGCGGTGCACGGTGGCCAGCACGCTGGCGGCCTGCTCGCCGCCCATGACCCCGATCCGGCTGTTGGGCCAGGTGAACAGGAAGCGCGGCGAATAGGCCCGGCCGCACATGCCATAGTTCCCCGCGCCGAAACTGCCGCCGATCAGGACGGTGAACTTGGGCACCTCAGCCGAGGCCACGGCCGTCACCAGCTTGGCGCCGTCCTTGGCGATGCCGCCCGCCTCATATTTGCCGCCGACCATGAAGCCACTGATGTTTTGCAGGAACAGCAGCGGAATCTTGCGCTTGCAGGCCAGTTCGATGAAGTGCGCGCCCTTCTGGGCGCTCTCGGAAAAGATGACGCCGTTGTTGGCCAGGATGGCGACGGGATAGCCCCAGATGCGCGCGAACCCGCACACCAGGGTCGAGCCGTACAGGCTCTTGAACTCGTCGAACTCCGACCCGTCCACCAGCCGGGCGATGACCTCACGCACGTCATAGGGGGCGCGGACGTCGTCCGGGATCAGGCCGTACAGCTCCTCTGCGTCGAAGGCCGGCGCGCGCGGTTCGCGCACATCCATCTCGACGGCCTTGGTCGTGTTCAGATTGGCGACGATGGAGCGCACGATCTCCAGCGCGTGCTCATCGTTCTCGGCGACATGATCGACCACGCCCGAGCGACGACCGTGGGTCTCCGCCCCGCCCAGTTCCTCCGCCGAGATGACCTCCCCTGTCGCCGCCTTCACCAACGGCGGCCCGGCCAGGAAGATGGCGCCCTGGTTCCTGACGATGATCGTCTCGTCCGACATGGCCGGCACATAGGCCCCTCCGGCGGTGGACAGGCCCATGACGCAGGCGATCTGGGCGATGCCCTTGGCGCTCATCCGGGCCTGGTTGAAGAAGATGCGGCCGAAATGGTCGCGGTCGGGAAACACCTCGGCCTGGTGCGGCAGATTGGCTCCACCGCTATCGACCAGATAGACGCACGGCAGGCGGTTCTGCTCGGCGATTTCCTGGGCGCGCAGGTGCTTCTTCACCGTCATGGGGAAATAGGCGCCGCCCTTCACCGTCGGGTCGTTGCAGACGATCATGACCTCTCGGCCCGAAACCCGGCCGATGCCGGCGATGACGCCCGCCGCCGGGGCCTCGCCGTCATACATGTCGTGCGCAGCCAGTTGCCCGATCTCCAGGAAGGGCGAGCCGGGATCCAGCAGGCGCTCGACGCGGTCGCGCGGCAACAGCTTGCCGCGAGCGACGTGACGGTCACGCGACTTGTCGGACCCGCCGCGCGCGGCATTGGCCACATGGTCGCGCAACTCGGCGACCAGGGCGCTGTTGTGCGCGTGCAGGGACTTGTATTTTTGGCTTTGCGGATCGACCGCTGACGTCAGCTTCGGCATGGGGCTGGTTTAGGCGGGGTCGCGGGGCGCCACAAGCGTCTGCCGCCATCCTTGCTTCCTCGCCCCTTTTCGCCTATAGGCCCCGCCTTTCCAGGGCTTCGGTCCTGTCGCGGAGCACCAAAGGGTTGGACGTTCGGTCCGGCCGCCGCGCCAGGAGCCATCGTGGAGACCGACTTACCCGGTCGTTTCCGCGCCGACGTCCACAAGGGAGACTACCGCATGGCTCTTTACGAGCACACGGTCATGACGCGCCAGGATATCTCGGCGCAACAGGCCGAAGCGCTGAATGACACCATCAAGGATCTGATCGTCGCCGGTGGCGGCTCGGTCGCCAAGATCGAATACTGGGGTCTGCGCAACCTGACCTACCGCGTGAAGAAGAACCGCAAGGCTCACTATTCGCTGCTGGCCGTCGACGCCCCTCCGGCCGCCATGGCCGAAGTCGAGCGTCAGCTGTCGATCAACGAAGACGTGCTGCGCTGGCTGACCGTCCGCGTCGAGGAACTCGACCTGGAACTGTCGCCGCTGCTGGCCCGCCGCGAGCGTGAACGCGAGCGTGAGCGCGAGCGCACCCCGCGCGACGACGCCGCCGCCGCCGCCGACGCCGAATAAGGAACCCGGAACATGACCGATACCACCGCCCCGACCCCGGGCGCACCGGCGGGCTCCGGCGCCGCCGGCCGCCGCCCCTTCTATCGTCGCCGCAAGGTCTGCCCGTTCTCGGGCGCCAATGCGCCGAAGATCGACTACAAGGACGTCAAGCTGCTGCAGCGTTACGTCTCCGAACGCGGCAAGATCGTGCCTTCGCGCATCACCGCCGTCTCCCAGAAGAAGCAGCGTGAACTGGCCAAGGCCATCAAGCGCGCTCGCTATCTGGCCCTCCTGCCTTACGTGGTGAAGTGAGATGAAGGTCGTTCTGCTTGAACGCGTCGAGAATCTCGGCGCCATCGGCGACGTCGTGTCCGTCAAGGACGGCTTCGCCCGTAACTTCCTTCTGCCGCGCGACAAGGCCCGCCGGGCCACCGCCGCCAACCTGAAGGCGTTCGAACTCGACCGCGCCGCCATCGAGCAGCGCAACGAGAAGAACAAGGCCGACGCACAGAAGGTCGCCGACAAGATTGACGGCCAGACCTACGTCATGATCCGTCAGGCCGGTGAAACCGGTCACCTGTACGGTTCGGTCGCCGGTCGCGACGTCGCCGAGGCCATCCAGGCCGAAGGCGGCAAGGTCGAGCGCTCGCAGGTCGTCCTGAACACGGCGATCAAGAGCCTGGGCGTCCACGAAGTGCCGGTCCGCCTGCACGCCGAGGTCCGCGCCACGGTCAAGATCAACATCGCCCGCTCGATGGACGAGGCCGAGCGCCAAGCCAAGGGCGAGGACGTGATCCGCAGCCAGTTCGACGATGAGCGCCAGGCCGCCGAGCAATCGGCCCAGGAACTGATCGAAGGCGGCGCCGGTCAACAAGAAGGCTTCGGCGACGAAGCCTGATCCGACCGGATCCCAAACGACATCATGGGCGCGTCTCGCAAGGGACGCGCCCTTTTTGCTGCGCGTGAACGGCATCCACCGCACGGCCGATCGTCACCTTGACCTATGACAAGATTACAACAAACCCAGATCATTGATCTCTCAAATGGACATCTAGACATTAAGCTTGCTTGACGTCGTCACATTGCGGTCACAGCCTGCAATTGGGGCCTGCGTTTCGATTATATGCGCAAGATTATTGCGCTTTCGAGACGCCGACCGAGGGCGACGGCATGACGGCCTGCCGAGCGCCGACACAGAGGGCTGTCGTGCATCGTCGGGGACTATCTATGAAAATCGGATACGGTCGTCAGGCCCTATTGGCCTTTGCCTCCACCAGCGCGCTCTTCATCGCCTCATCGGCGTTCGCCCAGACAACCCCTCCGCCAAGTGAAGCCACCGATGTCGATGAGATCGTCGTCACCGGCACGCGCACCGTTGGGCGCAGCCGGCTCGACAGCGTCGCGCCCGTCGATGTCATCACCGGCGAAACTCTGGCGAAACAGGGCACCGGCACAGAGCTGGCCGCCGCCCTCGCCGCCACCGCCCCGTCCATCAACTTCCCTCGTCCCGCCATTTCCGACGGCTCCGATCACGTTCGTCCGGCAACCCTGCGCGGTCTGGCTCCTGACCAGACCCTTGTCCTGATCAACGGTCAGCGCGGCCATGTCGGCGCCCTGGTGAACGTAAACGGCGCGCTTGGCCGTGGCTCGACCGCCTTCGACCTGAATACGATTCCGTCGATCAGCCTTGGCTCGGTCGAAGTCCTGCGTGACGGCGCTTCGGCGCAATATGGCGCCGACGCCATCGCCGGCGTCATCAATCTGCGTCTGCGCCAGGCGTCGAGCGGCGGCGGCATCACCGCCAACTACGGCATCTACGACACCGACTTCACGACCGCGCGCGGCGAGCACAGCCGCCGCGACGGCGAACAGACCTCGCTCGCCGGCTGGGTCGGCCTGCCCCTGTTTGGCGACGGCTTCCTGACCCTTTCGGGCGAAGTCCAGAAACGCCAGCCCACCAATCGCTCCGACTACGCGGCGACCACTGCGGTCAACGGAGGCAGTGCGACCACCGTCATTGGTCGCTTCGGCGATCCCTATACAGAAGCCTACACCGGCTATTTCAACGCCGGAAAACCGCTTGGCGGCGAATGGGAAGCCTATGCCTTCGGCGGCTATCAGAAGCGCAAGTCCGAGGCTGCGGCGACCGCCCGCGCCTTCAACAACTCAAACAACGTCACCGCCATCTATCCCAATGGCTTCCTGCCAATCATCGCCGCCGACATCGACGACTACAATATATACGGCGGCCTGAAAGGCCCCGCCGCCGGCTTCGACTGGGATATCTCGGTCGGGTACGGCCGAAACGAGTTGGACTATCGCGTCCTGAACTCCCTGAACGCCTCCTATGGCGCCGCGTCTCAGACCCAGTTCGACGCCGGCGGCCTCAGCTACGGTCAACTGACCATCGGCGTGGATGCGGTGAAACAGATCGAAGCGAACCTGTATGAACCGCTCAACGTCGCCTTCGGAGTCGAATACCGACGCGAGGACTTCAACGTCACTGCAGGCGAGCCGACATCCTACAACAAGGGCCCCGTCACGGCCGGCGGCGCCGGATCGCAGGGCTTCCCTGGCTTTGCGCCATCCAATGCGGTCGATGTCGATCGCAACAACATCAGCGCTTACATCGACCTGGAGGGCAAATTCTCCGAACAGTTCAGTGTCGGTCTGGCCGGGCGCTACGAGGACTATTCCGATTTCGGTGATCGGTTCACGGGCAAGATTTCGGGACGCTACGACTTCACCGAGGCCTTCGCCCTGCGTGGCGCCATTTCGACGGGCTTCAAATCGCCAGCCCTTCAGCAACAGTACTTCAGCTACATCGCCACCAACCTTGTCGCCACAGCGGGCGGCGTGGTGCTGCAGCAGAACGGCTCGTACCGGGTCGACGATCCTATCGCGATCGCCCTGGGCTCAAAGCCGCTGGAGCCCGAGACCTCGACCAACTACTCGCTCGGCGCGGTCTTCCGACATGAAGGCTTCGAACTGACGGTGGACACCTACCGCATCGATGTCGCTGACCGGATCATCTATTCCGAGACGCTCGGCGTGTCGCGGCCCAGCCAGACGGCGCAATCCACGGCTGCCATTCAGGCTCTGCTCGCTCCGTTCGGCGTGACCGGCGCGCGGTTCTTCCTGAACGGTGTGGACACCTCGACCAGCGGCGTCGATGTCGTGGCGCGCTATCGGGCGCAGCAGGATTTCGGGCGGTTCGATTTCACACTGGCGGGCAACTTCAACTCCACCGAAGTGACCAAGACGCCAGCGGTTCCCAGCAACCTCGCCATTGCCCCGTCCGACGCCTTCCTCTTCGACCGCTCTTCCAAACTGTCGTTTGAGCAAGGCACGCCGGAACAGAAGATTTTCGCCAGCGTGGACTGGTCGCTGGGCGACTTCGGTGCGACCTTGAAGGGCACCAGCTACGACAGCGTTCTGGTCGCCAACAACAACGCCACCCTGGACTACGAAACGGGCGACGCGCTGCTGGTGGATCTGGAGGGCCGCTACACCCTACCGTTCGGCGTGTCGCTCGCTGTCGGCGTGAACAACCTGACCGATGAATATCCAACCGCCACGCCGACCAACATCAACGGCGCGACCGGTTCGGTGGGCTACCCGAGCTACTCGCCTTACGGCTTCAACGGCCGCTTCTTCTACGGCCGTCTGAGCTACAACTTTTAAGCCAACTGATATCCCACTCGAATGGGGCGTTCTTCGGAGCGCCCCATTTTGTGTGGCAATAGATTTCCTAATGACTGCCGCAACAAAACATGGCCGCCTGCGTCGATTGACCCGCCGCACCTTCGCCCTGATATGGCCATGACCGCCGGGATCTCCCCGACCTTGCGGTTGGAGAGGCCATGAAGATCACCCCCCGTTTTACGGCTACGCCGCTCGCCATCGCGCGATGTTGCGGCTGAGACCGCACGCCATACCCAATCCCAAGCCGATCATAAAAAGCCCGTCGCGGTTAGCGGCGGCGATGCGCGCTCGCGCCAAAAAACAAACTTTAGGAAATCTCTCAATGCGCTCTCTTTCTCAACGGGCCGCCGCACCGGCCCTGCTCGCCACCGTCTCGACCTTCGCCCTGCTGACCACCGCCCCGGCCTTTGCTCAAAGCGCCGAACCCGTCGCCGATGAGGCGGCGCAGGTGGACGACATTGTCGTGACCGGCACGCGGGTCCAGAACCGGTCGCGCCTCGACACCCTGGCGCCCGTCGACGTCGTGACGTCCGAGGCGTTGCAGACGCGCGGCACGACGGAGTTCGCCACGGCCCTGGCCCAGGCCGTGCCGTCGCTGACCTTCCAGCGGCCGTCCGCCAACGATGGCTCGGACTCGATCCGCCCGATCACCCTGCGCGGCCTGTCGCCGGATCAGACGCTGGTGCTGGTCAACGGCACGCGTCGCCATGCCTCGGCCTTGGTCAACGTCAACGGCGTGGTGGGGCGCGGGTCAGCCGCCGTCGATCTGAACACCATTCCGACCGGCGCTCTGGACCGGGTAGAGGTGCTGCGTGACGGCGCCTCGGCCCAGTACGGCTCGGACGCCATCGCCGGGGTGGTGAACCTGCGCCTGAAGGAGGCCTCCAGCGGCGGCGGCGCCAGCGTGACCTACGGCCAGTATTTCACCACCGTGAAGACCGCGCGCGGTGAACGCGACGAGACCGACGGCGGCACCGTCACGGCCTCGGCCTGGCAGGGCTTTTCGTTGGGCGACGACGGCTTTCTGACCCTGTCGGCGGAGTATCTGAACCGCGAGTCGACCAACCGTTCGGACTATGACCCCCGCGCGGCGGCGAACGGCGCGATCACCGCCCGCTTCGGCGACCCGGACGTGGAGCAGTGGACCGTCTTCGCCAATGCCGGCAAGGGCCTGGGCAACGGCTGGGAGGCCTATGGCTGGGCTGGCTATCAGGACCGCGACAGCGAAGGCGCCGCCTTCCCTCGCCTGTCCGACAACGTCAACAATGTCGCCTCGATCTACCCGAACGGCTTCCTGCCGAAGGTCGCCATCAATTCGAAAGACGCCTCGCTGGCCGGCGGCCTGCGCGGCGAACTGGCGGGCTGGAACACAGACATCAGCCTGACCTATGGCCGCAACGCCTTGGACTTTCGCACCGAGGATTCGCTGAACTCCACCTACGGCGCGACTTCGCCGACCAGCTTCGATTCCGGCAGCCTGATCTACGACCAGCTGGTGCTGGGCGCCGACTTCAGCCGTGAGTTCGAGGTCGGTCTGTCCGGAGGCCCGCTGAACTTCGCCTGGGGCCTGGAGCAGCGCTGGGAAAACTACAAGATCGAGGCCGGTCAGCCCGAGAGCTACAACCGCGGGCCGTTGGGCGGCAACACCGCCCTGACCGGCGGCGCCCAAGGCTTTGTCGGCTTCCAGCCCTCGAACGCCGTGGATGTCGACCGCGACAACTTCGCCGCCTACGCCGACGTTGAAATCCCCCTGACCGACAAGCTGCGCGTCGAGGGCGCCGTGCGGTTCGAGGACTATTCCGACTTCGGCGACACCCAGACGGGCAAGCTGTCGGCCCGCTATGACTTCACCCCCAGCTTCGCCCTGCGCGGTTCGGTCTCGACAGCCTTCCGCGCACCGTCGTTGCAGCAGTCCTTCTTCACCTCGACCGCCTCGGTGATTCAGAACGGCGCCGTGGTCGAAACCGGCACCTTCCCGGCCACCAGCACCGTCGCAGCGGCCCTTGGCGCGCGTCCGCTGAAGGCCGAGACCTCCACCAACTATTCGGTGGGGGCCGTGGTGCGACTGGGCCGGTTCGACCTGACGGTCGACGCCTACAAGATCGACATCGACGATCAGATCGTGCTGTCCGAACTGATCAACCGGACGTTCTCGGGCCAGGTCGCCGGCCTGCTGGATCCGCAAGGCGTCCAGGCCGCCCGCTTCTTCCTGAATGGGGTCTCGACCTCGACAGAAGGCGTGGACATCGTCGGACGGTATCGCCTGCCGACCGACACGCTCGGCGATTTCGACTTTACCGTCGCGGCCAACTTCAACGATGTGTCGGTCAACCGCGTGCCGACATCCTCCTCGGTACTGAACCCGGTGCCGACCCTGTTCGCCCGCCAACGCATCCTGACCATTGAGGACGGCACGCCCAACACCAAGGTCTCGGCGGCGGCGGACTGGAGCCGGGACAAGTGGGGCGCCACGGTGCGCGCCACCTACTATGGCGACGTGTTGCAACCCGGATCGACGACAGCGAATGACTACAGCACCGGGGCCAAGACGGTCGTGGATCTGGAAGGCCGGTTCCAGCTGACCGAACGCGTGGGCGTGGCGATCGGCGTGGACAATGTGTTCGACGAATATCCGGACTTCGTGCCGGCGTCGCTGAACTCCAACGGCGTTCTGGGCTTCCCCTACTATTCGCCCTTCGGCTTCAACGGCCGCTACGGCTATGCGCGCCTCAGCCTGAAATGGTGAGGTCGGCCTGATTGCCAGCCAGCCAAGGGCGCTCCTCGGAGCGCCCTTTTCCTTGATTGCATTACGAAACCTTCAGCTTGACCGTTCCGATTCGCCCCAGTTGCGACACATATCGCCGTTCAATCTGCGCGCTGCCAGAGGGGGCTTTGGAGGGGACCAGATGAAGACCAGATCGATCGCAGCCGGCGTCCTGGCGCTGTCGCTTTTCGCCGGCGCGGCCAACGCCATGACGGTTCAGGAATTCCTGACCACCGCCAACGCCATTCCTCAGAATCCCACCGCCCTGCTGCGCTCGGACACCCGTCGCCTGATGGCCGAGTTCCGCACCGCCGTTCGCACCGTGCGCGCCGAACAGACCCAGGCCAAGGCGGCCGGCCGTCAGCCCGCGACCTGCATGCCGGACAAGGTCGGCTTTTCGCCCAACGCCATCCTGGGCCATTTCAACGCCGTCCCGCAAAGCCGCCGCAACATCAGCGTGACCCAGGCCGTCCGCGAATGGATGGCGCACGACTATCCGTGCGCCTGACGCGCGCCGATTGAGGAATTCCGGTTCGTCCCCAAGGCGGCACGATCTGTCCACGGTCCAGGCGGCGTCCGCGTCTGACGCAGGGGCGTGAGAGGGCTAAAGCGTTAATCGATGAACGCCTTCGCCCCCATGCCCTTCTCGTCGTCTCCGCTGGACTCCGGCGGCGTCACTTCGATGCCGCACAATCTGGAGGCCGAGCAGGCGTTGCTGGGCTCGCTGATGTTCGACAACGCCGTCTTCGAGCGGCTGAACGACCGGCTGCGCGGCTCGCACTTCTACGAACCCTTCCACCAGCGGCTGTTCGACGCGATCGAGGACCATATCCGCCAAGGCTTGCTAGCCGAGCCCACCATCCTGATGGAGCGGTTCAAGCAGGATCCGGCGTTCCAAGAGTTCGGGGGCCTGCGCTATCTCGCCGATCTGGTCGACCGCGCGCCGCCCGCCGCCAACGCGCCCGACTACGCCCGCGTCGTCTATGACCTGGCGCTGCGCCGCGATCTGATCCGCATCGGCGGCGACATGATCAAGGAGGCGCCCAATCCGGAGACGCCCGCCGACGAGCAGATCGAACAGGCCGAACAGACCCTGTATTCGCTGGCCGAGACGGGCAAGCCCTCGTCCGGTTTCGTCAGCTTCTCCAACGCCTTGTCCGGCGCCGTTCAGATGGCGGCCGAAGCGTATCAGCGCGAAGGCAAGCTGGCCGGTCTGGCTACCGGCCTGAACGATCTGGACCGCAAACTGGGCGGCCTGCACCCGTCCGACCTGCTGATCCTCGCCGGCCGTCCATCAATGGGCAAGACGGCGCTGGCGACCAACATGGCCTTCAACGTGGCGCGCGCCTATCAGTGGGAGCCAACGCCGGAGGGCCGCAAGACGGTCAACGGCGGCGTTGTCGCCTTCTATTCGCTGGAAATGAGCGCCGAACAGCTGGCGATGCGTATTCTGGCCGACGCGTCAGGCGTGTCCTCGGACAAGCTGCGCAAGGGCGAGATCGACGCCACCGACTTCGGCAAGTTGCGCGACGCGGCGGTCGAGATCGGCGAAAGCCCCCTCTACATCGACGCCACCGGCGGCCTGTCCATCTCCAAGCTGGCGGCCCGCGCGCGCCGCCTGAAGCGCATGGAACATGGGCTGGACCTGATCATCGTCGACTATCTGCAACTGGTCACGACCGGCAACAGCGGGGGCCAGAAGAACCGCGTGCAGGAGGTGTCCGAAATCACCGGCGGGCTGAAGGCCCTGGCCAAGGAACTGTCGGTACCGATCATCGCCCTGTCGCAGCTGTCGCGTCAGGTCGAGCAGCGCGACGACAAACGCCCGCAACTGTCGGACCTTCGTGAATCCGGCTCGATCGAGCAGGACGCCGACTGCGTGATGTTCGTCTATCGCGAAAGCTACTACCTGGGCCGGGCCGAGCCTCGTGAGGGGACCGAGGAACACCTGCAATGGCAGCAGGACATGGACCGTCTGCAAGGTCAGGCCGAGGTCGTCATCGGCAAGCAGCGCCACGGCCCGATCGGCATCGTCAAACTGGCCTTCGACGCCGACACCGTCCGCTTCGGCAACCTGGCGCACGGCTATGAGGAAGTCAGCTACGAGTAGCCTCTTCCATCGGCGCGGTGTTGGCGCATAAGGACGCCATGACCGCATCGACCCCCGCCGTCCTCTCCGTCGATCTGAACGCCCTGGCGCGCAACTATCACACGCTGGAGGCCGTCAGCGGCCAGCCGGTGCATCCGGTGGTCAAGGCGGACGGGTATGGGCTGGGCGCCCAGGCCGTGGCGACACGGCTCATGGCCGAGGGGGCGCGGACCTTCTTCGTGGCGCGGGCGGCGGAGGGCGTGCGACTGCGCGCGGCCTTGGGCGCCGACGGCCCCGCCATCTATGTGCTCGACGGCTGTCACGGCGACGATGCGGCGATGCTGAAGGCGTCGGACCTGCGGCCCGTGCTGAACCATCCGGCGCAGATCCAGGCCTGGATGGCGGCGGGCGGCGGGACCTGCGGCCTGCAGATCGACACCGGCATGAACCGGTTGGGTATTCGGCCCGAGGACGCGCCCGAGGCGTTCGACGGCCTGGCCCTAGTCCTGACCCATCTCGCCTGCGCCGACGAACCGGCCAATCCAATGAACCGGCGCCAGCGTGACGCCTTCGCGGGCGTGCTGGATCGTTATCCGGGCGTGGTCCGGTCGTTCGCCAATTCCAGCGGCTGTTTCCTGGGCCCGGACTTCGCCTTCGACACGGTGCGCCCCGGCATCTGTCTTTACGGCGGCGGCCCAGAGGGGCGTCCCGATCCCCGCATCGCGCCGGTGGCCACGCTGTCGGCCGAGGTGCTTCAGGTCCGGCACGTGCCGGCGGGCGAGAGCGTCGGCTATTCGCGTGGCTACATCGCCGAACGCCCGATCAAGGTCGCCACCGTGGCGGCCGGCTATGCGGATGGTTTGCTGCGCGCCTACTCGCCCGAGGGCGTCGTCTGGATCGCCAACGAGACCCGGCCGCTGCTGGGTCGGGTCTCGATGGATGTCTGCGCGGTGGACATCACCGGCCTGGATGTCGCGGTCGGCGATCCGGTCGAACTCTTCGGCCCGAACCGCCTGTTGGACGACGCCGCGGCCGCTGCGGGGACCATCAGCTACGAGCTGCTGACCTCGATCACCCCCCGCGTGCCGCGCGTCTATTCTCAGTAGCCGGCGCCCGTTCCAGCGAGACCAGCGGTCGTAGCGGCGACGGAGAGTGTCACCGCGCGTATCGCCGCCCCTATAATCGCGTAGAGAACCAAGCCCGCGATCAGCACGACAACGTAGTAGACCACCTTTTTGTCGTCCGGCGTTTTCATCAGCATCGGCAGGCCGATGAACAGCAGCACCAAGCTGTAAATCGCGCCGATTAGGCTCAAGATGCTCAATACCGGTATCAGGTCGAAAATCGCAGCGACCCACGCTGCGGTAGATGCGTAAACGGCCACCTTCATGGCCTGAACCTGATCAACGGTCGAACCGAAGCTGGGCGCCAACGCGTTGATAAGAATGCCGAGCACGAAGACTGCGGCAAGGGACAGGCCGTAGGATATCAGAGCTACCACCAAGGCCCCGATTATCGAAGCGTCACCGAAAATCAGGCTGCCGATCAACCCGGCAACCGGACCAATCGCCGCGAGGATCATCGCGTAACGGGTGAACAGTGTTTTGGTGGTGGCGAACTCACCGTCAATGCGCAGCCATTCCGCATTCGGCTGGACCAAGATTCCCTTGACCCGCGCGACAAGGGCCGGATCGACAGCGGGTTGGGAGTGGGTCGTCGGATCGGTCACGGCAGGCCTCGGCGAGAGAAGAAGGGCGGATGTTGACGTTGGGTCGCTTCAAGAAGCAAGGGTGTGCGACACATTCTCAATCCTTCAGTATGGCAAAGGTTGCGCATGCGACCGAAACTGTCGTGAGCCGACGCCATGTCCGACGCGACCGTCCGATCTGCTAAGGAAGCCCATGGCTCGCGATTCCGCCCTCTATGTCTGTCAGTCCTGCGGCTCGGTCCACAGCAAGTGGTCGGGCCAATGCGGCTCCTGCGGCCAGTGGAACACCTTGAGCGAAGAAAGCCGCTCGGCTCCGCCGGGTGCGATCAAGCCGTCGGCGGCGGCTTCGGCCCGCACGCGCGGCATCCAGTTCGAAACGCTTCAGTCCGACACGCCCGAGCCGCCGCGCATCACGACGGGCGTGGCCGAGTTCGACCGGGTCTGCGGCGGCGGCGTCGTGCCCGGCTCGGCCATCCTGCTCAGCGGCGATCCCGGCGTCGGCAAGTCGACCCTGTTGCTGGAGGTCGCAGCCAAGGCGGCGCTGCGCGGATCGCGCGTGGCCTATATCTCGGGCGAAGAAGCCGTCGAGCAGATCCGCGCCCGCGCCAAACGGATGGGCCTGGCCGATGCGCCGGTCAATCTGGCGGCCGCGACGGCGCTGCGCGACATCCTGGGCACGCTGAAGCGCGAACAGTTCGACATCGTCATCGTCGATTCGATCCAGACTCTGTGGTCCGACGTGCACGAGAGCGGACCCGGCTCGATCACCCAGGTCCGCGCCTGCGCCGGCGAGATGGTGCGACTGGCCAAGTCTCAGGGCGTGGCGGTGGTCCTTGTCGGCCACGTCACCAAGGACGGACAAGTCGCCGGCCCCCGCGTCGTCGAACACCTGGTCGATGCGGTCATGACCTTCGAGGGCGAGCGCGGCTATCCGTTCCGCATCCTGCGCGCCGGCAAGAACCGCTTCGGCGCCACCGACGAGATTGGCGTGTTCGAAATGGGCGACGCAGGTCTGCGCGAGGTCGCCAACCCGTCCGCCCTTTTCCTGGGCGAGGGCAAGGAGCGCGCGCCGGGCGCCGCCGTCTTCGCCGGGATCGAGGGCTCGCGCCCCGTCCTGGTCGAGATGCAGGCCTTGGTGTCAAAGTCCGCCTATGGCACCCCGCGCCGCGCTGTGATCGGCTGGGAGACAGGACGTCTGGCCATGGTGCTGGCTGTGCTGGAGGCCCGCTGCGGCTTCGGCTTCGGCGATCAGGACGTCTATCTGAATGTCGCGGGCGGCTTGCGCATCAACGAACCGGCGGCCGACCTCGCGGCCGCGGCGGCCCTGATCAGCTCGGCGACCGGCGTGTCCCTGCCCCAGGGCTGCGTCGTCTTCGGCGAAATCGGCCTGTCGGGCGAGGTCCGCAGCGTCGGCCGCGCCGAGGCCCGCCTGCGCGAAGCGCAAAAACTGGGCTTCGATCAGGTGCTCAGCCCGACTTTGACCGCCAAGACAAAGGGGGTGAAGGTGACATCCGTCACGCGCCTGACGGATGTGGTCGAACGAATCTCGCAGAACCGCTATTAGACCCTGGTAGCAACCGCAGGATCCCCCACGCGTGACCGGATACGACGTCTTCGCCATCGTGGTGATCCTGTTTTCCGTCGCCGCCGGCTGGGTGCGCGGCGGGGTGCGCGAGGTCATTACGCTGCTCAGCGCGACCTTGGCGGCCCTGGTCGCCCTGATCGCCCTGCCCTGGACCGCCGGCGTCACGCGCGCCTTCGTCGATCCCGAGTGGGCCGGGTCGATCCTGGCCGCCGTCCTGACCTTTTTCGTCGTCTATTTCGGCCTGCGCCTGGTCGGCTCGATGATGTCCAAGAGCGCCAAGGATCATCCGCACCTCGGCGTCATCGACCGCATCTTCGGCCTGTTCATCGGCGCCATCCGTGCGCTGGTCCTGATCGGCGCGGTGCATCTGGTCATCGTCGCAGCCCTGCCAGGCGAGCGCACCCCGCTCTGGCTCGGAAAGGCGGCCCTCTATCCGGTCAGCGCCATGGGCGCGCGGATGATCCAGATCGTCCTGCCCAGCATCGGACGCGGCGCCGACGCCATCACTCCCGTCGTGGATTCGTCCGTACGCCGGGGCTTTTCGGACGACGAAGCCTTGCCCCCGACGCAATCAGAGCCTAACTCGCGCCGCGAAGCCGCCCGTTAAGTTCCCCCCGGTCATCGGAGCCCCACGATGCGCCACCATATCGCCGATCCCGTCGTTCACCGCGAGCACTGGCGCGAGCCGGAGGATGACCAGCTCCGTCTGGAATGCGGCGTCTGCGGCGTCTGGGGCGCGGACGAGGACGAAGGCTCTTCCGTCGTCGCCCTGGGCCTTCACGCCCTTCAGCATCGCGGCCAGGAAGCCTGCGGCATCGCCAGCGTCAAGGACGAGCGGTTCCACACCGAACGCCACCAGGGCCTGGTGGGCGAGGCCTTCGGCGGCGCCGACCTGATGACCCGCATGCCCGGCCGCGCGGCCGTGGGCCACACCCGCTATTCCACCGCCGGCGGCAGCTTCCTCCGCAACATCCAGCCGATGTTCGCCGATCTGGACCAGGGCGGCATCGCCATCGCCCACAACGGCAATCTGACCAACTTCAAGTTCCTGCACGCCCAGCTGGTCAGCGAAGGCGCCATCTTCCAGTCGACCTCGGATTCCGAAGTCATCCTCCACCTGATCGCACGTAGCCGCAAAGCCAAGATCGTCGATCGCTTCACTGACGCCCTGGCCCGGATCGAGGGCGGTTACGCCCTGGTGGCCCAGACCCGCACCAAGATGATCGGCGCCCGCGACCCGCTGGGCATTCGCCCGCTGGTGCTGGGCCAGCTGGGCGACGGCTGGGTTTTGGCCTCCGAGACCTGCGCCCTGGACATGATGGGCGCCACCTTCGTGCGCGATGTCGAACACGGCGAGATCGTCGTCATCGACGACAGCGGCCTGCGCTCGCTGAAGCCCTTCCCCGCCCGCGCGGCGCGTCCCTGCCTGTTCGAATACGTCTATTTCTCACGCCCGGATTCGGTCGTGAACGGCCGCTCCGTCTATGAGGTCCGCAAGGAAATGGGTCGCGGCCTCGCCCGCGAACTGGGCGTCGAGGCCGACATCGTCGTGCCTGTGCCCGATTCCGGCGTCCCGGCCGCCCTCGGCTACGCCCAGGAAAGCGGCATTCCCTACGAAATGGGCATCATCCGCAGCCACTATCTGGGCCGCACCTTCATCCAGCCCAGCCAGGGCGCCCGTCAAAAGGGCGTGCGCATGAAGCACAGCCCCAACAAGTCGGCCTTGGCCGGCAAGCGCGTCGTGCTGATCGACGATTCCATCGTACGCGGCACCACCTCGCTGAAACTGGTCCGCGCCGTGCGCGCCGCCGGCGCGACCGAGGTCCACCTGCGCTCGGCCAGCCCGCAAATCCTGTTCCCGGACTTCTACGGCATCGATATGCCCGAGCGCGCGCAGCTGCTGGCAGCCAACAAGACGCTGGAAGAGATGCGCGACATGCTGGAGGTCGATTCGCTCGGTTTCCTGTCCATCGACGGCCTGTATCGTGCAATGGGCGAGACCGGCCGCAACGCCGCCGCCCCGCAGTTCACCGACCACTATTTCACTGGCGACTACCCCACCCGCCTCTTGGATCGCGAGATAGAGGAAGGCGGGCGCGAGTTCGGCGCCAAACAGCTGTCCTTGCTGGTCAGCGCCTGATCGACAGCCGAGCGCGCAGGCCTTGGCTTGAGGGCCGAGGCCGCGCTATCAGCGGCCATGTCCGAACTTCCCCTGAACGACCGTATCGCCCTCGTCGTCGGCGCCTCGCGCGGCATCGGTTATGAGAGCGCCCTGGCCCTGGCCAAGGCCGGCGCCCATGTCATCGCGACGGCGCGCACCCAAGGCGGCCTGGAAGAGCTGGACGACGCCATCTTCGCCGCCACCGGCCGCCATGCGACCCTGATTCCGTTCGATCTGGTGGACGGCGGAGCCATCGACCGGCTGGGCGGCGCCATCTTCGAACGGTTCAAGAAGCTGGACATCTGGGTCCACTGCGCCGCCACCATGGGCCCTTCGGGCCTGACGCCGGTGTCGCACGCCGACCCGCGCGAGTTCGCCAAGGTCGAAAAAACCAACTTCACCGCCGTCTATCGCCTGATCCGCTCGCTGGAGCCGCTGCTGCGCGCCTCCGACGCCGGCCGCGCCATCCACTTCACCACCAGCGTCGCCAGCGCGCCCAGGGCCTTCTGGGGTATGTACGCCGCGACCAAGGCCGGCGCCGAGGCCTTGGTGAAGGCTTGGGCCGACGAGATCGAGAGCACGCCCGTCCGCGTCAGCATCGTCGATCCCGGCCGCATGCGCACCGCCATGCGCGCCCAGGCCTATCCGGGCGAAGACCCGTCCGTCCTGCCCCACCCCTCCGAGATCGGCCCCCTGGTGGTCGATCTGGCCCGCCCCGACACCACGCCCCCGCTGGCGATCCGCTTCCGCGATTGGGCAGCCGGACCGACGACCGACGCGCTGGTCTAGGCTGGGATCAGCCCCAGGCGCCGCCTGGCCTTGGCTCTTCGCGGAAGGTGAAGTCGCCGTCGGTTGAGGCTGAAAGATCGCGCCAGGCCTCCAGTTCGGCCCTCAGGCTGTCCGCCTTCATCTCGACCACGCCGATGGCGTCCGTGCCCGCTGACCATCGCACCGGCGGGTTTTCCGCATTCGCCAAGATGACCAGGGCCTGACCCAGCTTCGCGGGATCGCCCGCCTGATTATGGCTGCGCGCGTCATAGAAGGCGCGGATGGCGCGCGATGCTTCGGCGTAGTCGGCGATGGGGTTGTCGCCGTATCGGATCGACGAGGCGTCGAGGAAGTTGGTGCGGAAGAAACCCGGCTCGACGATGGTCAGGCGCACGCCGAACGGACACACCTCTTGCGCGACGGATTCGCTGAAGCCTTCGACCGCGAACTTGGACGCGCAATAGATCGCGCCGCTCTCACCGCCCATCAGGCCACCGATGGACGAGATGTTGAAGACATGACCCGACCTCTGCGCGCGCATGATCGGCAGCACCGCGCGCGTCATGTCGAACAGACCGAAGACATTGGTGTCGAACTGGGTGCGCGCATCCTGTGCGCGGGTCTCCTCGAAGATGCCGAGGTGGCCATAACCGGCGTTGTTCACCAGAACATCGATGCGGCCGAACCGCGCCATGACGGCTTCGACCGCGGCGGCGATGGCGGCGGTGTCGGTGACGTCCAACGTCAGGCTCAGCACCGTGTCGCTATCCGGTGCGAAGGCCTTGATCAGGGCGTCGCGGTTTCGACCTGCGACGACGACGCGGTCGCCCGCGTCCAGCGCCGCGCGTGCGATCCCGGCGCCAAGGCCGCGCGCCGCACCGGTGATGAGCCAGGTCTTTTGATGGGTTGTTGTCATGGGAAATCTCCTCTGCCTGACCGGACGCAGAAGACGCGGTTTCAGGTCGACGACGTTAGGGCGATCCGGTCGAAGGCTTGCACGATCCTGTCAAACCGCCCTCGCCCGCTTGCGAATAGCCGGTGACCGGCGCTGAATGCCGCCATGAGCCTCTTGCCCGAAATGAGCGAAATCGTTGCGCGTCACGCGCCGCCTGATCTGTCGCGATCGGCCGTGCCGCGGCTGCGTCTGTATGGCAGCAACGCGCAGACACGGCTGGTCCCCGTCGCCTATGATCCCATGCTCTGCCTGGTGGTGTGCGGCGCCAAACAGACGATCCTGGGCGAGACCGTCTATTCCTATCAGGCCGGCGATTGCCTGGTGGTATCGGCCGAACTGCCGGTGTGCGGCAGCATCGTCGAGGCGCCGTATCGCGCCCTCAGCTTCGACCTTGACCCCGCCACCATCGCCGGCCTGATGCTGGAGATCGACGTCCCCGCCCCCTCGGATCAGCCGCCGCCGACCGGCATCCATGTAACACCGCTGGAGGACGAACTGCTGGAGCCCATGGCGCGCCTGCTGCGCCTTCTGGACCGGCCCGAGGAAATCGCCGTCATGACGCCGATGATCGAACGCGAACTGATCTGGCGCCTGCTCCACAGCCGGCACGCCGCAACCGTGCGCCAGATCGGCTCGGCCGAAAGCCGCCTGTCAGGCGTCAGTCGCGCCATCAACTGGCTCCGCGCTCACTACGCCGAACCGGTCAGGCTAGAGACCCTGGCGGACATGGCGGGTATGAGCCTGTCGACGTTCCACCGACATTTCCGCACCGTGACGACCATGAGCCCCTTGCAGTTCCATAAGCAGTTGCGGCTGCGCGAAGCCCGCGCCCGGCTGTTGACGGGCGTCGAGGGCGCAGCCGAGACGGGCTTCGCCGTTGGCTATGACAGCCCGTCCCAGTTCAGTCGCGAATACGCCCGCCAGTTCGGCCTGCCGCCCGGCCGCGACGCGGCCCGCATGCGCGAAAGCCTGATGATGGTCTGAGCTTCAGAGCGTATCGAGGATATCCGCCAGTTCAGCCGGCCAGATCGTCTCGGCCGAGGCGCGGATGTCCGCGACGCTCCACCAGCGGTGATCGACCAGAACCCCCTGTTCTTCCACGGTCCAGCCTGCGGAAGACAGGTCGAACGCCTCGGTGCGCAGCAGGAAGAATCTCTGATCCACATCCGCCATCCTGCCGTCGGGCAGGCGGAAGCTGACGCGGACCTGAGCGACCTGCGGGCCGGGGTCTTCGACGACCAGCCCGGTCTCTTCGAACAGTTCGCGGCGCGCGGCGTCTTCAAAAGTCTCGCCGGCCTCGCACCCGCCGCCGGGCGTCGCCCAGAAGGCCGTGCCGGCAAGCGGTCCTTCGGAAAACACGAAGTGGAACAGCAGCACCCGCCCCTGCCCGTCCAGGATCAGCCAACGCGAGGTGGGCCGGGCGGGAAGAGCGCTCTCGGCCTCGCTCACGCCGTCACTTCTTGGCGCCGCCCTTTTGGCCCGTGCGGATCCGCCCCGAGCGCGACACCTGGCGGGCGCCGCCGCGGGCGCCCTTCTGGATCGCCACGGACGAACCGGCCTTCTTGGATGCGCTGGACTTCAACCCGCCCAGAATCTTGGGCTGAGCCTTGCGGGTCTTCTTCTGCTCCAGCGCCTTGCCGGGCAGTTTGGACAGGGCCTCTTCCTTCTCCGCCTTCTTGACGCGGCGCGGCGCGGTCTTGGCGTCGCCCTTGTAGCGTTCCGGCCCGGACTTGGCGCCACCCTCGGCATAGGGGTTCACACCGCTGGACTTGACGTTCAGGCGGATCGGCGTGCCCGGCAGGTCGAAGCTCTCGCGGATCGAGTTGACCAGATAGCGCTTGTAATGCTCCGGCATCGACTCGGCGCGGTTGGCCATCAGCACGAAGGTCGGCGGGCGGGCCTTGGTCTGGGCGATGTATTTCGGCTTGATCCGCTTGCCGTCCACGGCGGGGGGCGGGTGACGCTGGGTCGCCATGGACAGCCAGGTGTTCAGGTCCTTGGTCTTCACCTTGACCGACCAGGTGTCATAGGCCTGAAGCACCGCCGGCATCAGCCGCTCGACGCCGCGCCCGCTGTGCGACGACAGGGCCACGAAGGGCGAACCCTTCAGTTGCGGCAGCTTGTCCTCGGCCATGCCCTTCAGCTTGGCCATGCGGGACTGGGGCTCGTCTTCCAGGTCCCACTTCGACGCGACATAGACCAGGGCGCGGCCCTCGCGCTCGACCAGATCGGCCAACTGCAGGTCCTGGGTGTCGAAGGCGTCGTCCTTGTCCATCATCAGGATGACGACTTCGGCGAAGGTGATGGCCCGGATGGTGTCGGCGACCGACAGCTTCTCCAGCTTCTCCTGCACCCGCGCCTTGCGACGCATCCCGGCCGTATCGACCAGACGGATGTTCTTGCCTTCGAACTGCCAGTCGACCGAGATGGAATCGCGGGTGATGCCCGCTTCCGGCCCCGTCAGCAGCCGGTCATCGCCGATCAGGCGATTGATCAGGGTGGACTTGCCCGCATTGGGCCGGCCGATGACGGCGATGCGGATCGGCTTGTCCGGCTCGTCGATCTCCTCGACGAAGATGTCCTGCGAGGCCGCGACGATGGCGGCGTACAGATCGGCCATCCCCTCGCCATGCTCGGCCGAGATGGCGACGGGTTCGCCGAAGCCTAGGGCGTGCGCCTCGCCGACGCCGCCGCCGCTTTCGCGGCTCTCGGATTTGTTGGCCAAGAGGATGATCGGCTTGTGCACTCGGCGCAGGCGCTCGGCGAATATCCGATCCAGCGACGTCACGCCCTCGCGGGCGTCCATCATGAACATGACCAGTTCGGCGTCGTCCAGCGCGGCCTCGGTCTGCTCGCGCATGCGGGCTTCCAGGCTGTCGTCGGTGACGTCCTCGTATCCCGCCGTGTCGATCAGCGTCAGATCCATGTCGCCGATGTTGCCGTCGGCGTAGCGCCGGTCGCGGGTCACGCCGGGGCGATCGTCGACGAGCGCCAGGCGCTTGCCGACGAGGCGGTTGAACAGTGTCGATTTGCCCACATTGGGGCGGCCGACGATGGCGACCTTCAGAGCCATGTCGGCCTTCTAGCTTAGTTCGGGCTGAAAATCAGCGGATGCAGATCAGTTGACCGTTGTCGGTCAGCACGTACAGGGCGCCGTTATAGGCTGCGGGCGCGATATAGGCGGGCGCGCCCAGCTTCAGCGTCGTCTGCGCCACGCCGGTCTTCGGATCGAAGGCGACGGCCTCGCCGAACGAATTGACCATCACCAGACGGTTGGAGGCCAGCAGCGGCCCCGACCATTGCGGGCGGATGGTGCGGCGGCCGAAGGTCAGGAAACCGCCCTCGCGGCGCTCGCGGCCCTCGTTCAGTTCGCGCGTCCAATAGATCTGGCCCGTGTCACGGTTGGCCGTGATCAGTTGACCCGACTTGGACACCACGAAGACGGCGTCTCCGACCGGCAGGGGCGCGTTCACGCCCGTCACCGGCAGTTGCCACTTGGGCTGACCCGAACGCAGGTCCAGCGCCGACATCACGCCCGAGTGGCTGACGCCATAGACCATGCCGCGGCTGATGACCGGACGGCCCGCCACGTCTCGAACCTCAGACAGGGCGCTGGTGCGGCTGGTGCGCGACAGGGTCTCTTCCCACACCGCCTGGCCGTTCAGGGCGCTCAGCGCGACCAGCTGGCCCGAGGCGAACGGGGCGACGACGGTCGTGCCGCTGACGGCGGGGCTGGAGGCGCGCATGACGCGCGCCGGCTCGGCGATGCCGCGATAGGTCCAGTCCTGGGCGCCGGTGTTGGCGTCGAAGGCGAACAGCTGGCTGTCCACGTCCACGACGAAGACCCGGTTGCCCGAGACGGTCGGGGCGCCGTGGATCGGGGCGTCCACCTGCTGGGTCCAGACCACGGCGCCGGTGTTGGCGTCCAGCGCCGTCATCGAGCGATAGCCGGACGAGACGAAGACCTTGCCGCCGCCCACGGCGACGCCTCCGCCGAAGCCGCCGTTGCGGTCACGATCGGCGTTCTTGACGTTGGACTTCCACAGGATGGCGCCGGTGTCGGCCGAAACCGCCGAGACGGTCGATTCGCCGTCCAGCACGAAGATCTTGCCGTCGGCGGCCACGATCGGGGCCATGACGTTGCCGACGTGAGCCGATCCCGAGCCGACGCCCCGCTTCCACGCGATCTGGAAGTTCGGCGCCGCGATGACATGCTCGACCAGGTTCTCGGACGTGCCGCCCGGCTGCGTCCAGGCCGTCACGGCCTGCGGACCCGGCAGGAAGAAGTCCCGACCCGACAGGGCGGCCGACGGCGACAGGCTCTGTTCGAACTCCAGCACCGAGATGCGCTGGCCGGCCGAGGCGGTCGCGCCGGCGTCTTCCTTGCCGCCGCCCAGACCGAACGGCAGGTTGCGGCGCACGGTGCCGCAGGACGCCATCGTTGCGGCGACGCCGCAGATCAGCGCGACTTTCAGAACTCGGTTCATCGGGGGCGTCCTGTAAGGGGTCGTCACTATTGGGCGGCCGGCGCGGCGGCGGGAGCCGCCTGAGCGGGTGCGGCCTGAGCCGGGGCAGCTTGGGCCGGAGCAGCCTGGGCCGGAGCAGCCTGGGCGGCCGAGGGCGTCATCGCGTTCGCAGCGCCAGCGGCCGGCGGGGTCGCCTTGGCGGCGGCGTCGATGATGGGCTTGATGGCGGCTGCGGTGCCGGCGTCGATGGATTCCACGGCGATCTGGGCGCGCTGACGGATCGAGTCCGGCACGTCCTGACCCAGTTGCAGCAGCACGAAGGCCTCACGCGCCTCCTTGGTCTTGCCGTGTTGCAGGCGCGCCAGGGCCAGGGCTTCCTGGGCGAAGGCGTGCAGCGGGCGCTTGTCTTCGGCCAGCGGCGTCAGGCGCTTTTCGATCTCGGCCAGCGGCGCGGTGTCCATGATCAGGAAGGCGGCTTTCAGGGCGGGCGGGTCCGACAGGATCGGATCGCTGGACGCCTTGGCGGCTTCATCGAACAGGCGAACCGCGTCCTGGAACTTGTTGGCGCTGACGGCCAGGCCGGCCTGCTGTTGCAAGGCCAGGACCTTGTAGGCGTCGTTGCCTTCCTTGATCGCTTCCTCGAAGGCGGCGCGGGCGTCCATCGGCTTGTCGGCGCGCAGGGCCTCCATGCCGCGATCATAGGCGTCGGCGGCCTTGGCGGCCTTGTTGGAGTTCAGGCTGTCCCAGCCCCACCAGCCCAGGGCGCCGATCAGGGCGACGACCAGCACCACGCCGAAAACGGGCAGCCAGGTCTTGGCCAGGCGCTTCAACTTGTCGGAGCGAAGCTCCTCCTCGACCTGCTCGAAGACATCAACCACTGAAACGTCGCCCCAAAATCGCGAAATGCAAACCGGCGCGGACCCTAGAAGGTCGGCTCCCCGCCCGCAACGTCGTCCGTTACTGCGAAGCCGGCTTTTTCGAGAAGTAGGTCTCGACTTCGGCAGGAAAACGGCGGGTTTTCACATCGCTGGCGAAAGCGGCGGCCGCGCGGTCGATCTCGGTGCGCAGATCGGCGTATTTGCGCACGAACTTCGGGGTCCAGTCGAACATGCCGAGCATGTCGTTGACCACCAGCACCTGACCGTCGCAGGCGGCCGAGGCGCCGATGCCGATGGTGGGCGCGTCGATCGTCTCGGTGATCTCGCGCGCCAGCGATTCGGCGACGCCCTCGATAACGATGCAGAAGGCGCCGGCCTCCGCGACGGCCCTGGCCTCGGCCAGCACCCTGTCGCGCTCGCTGTCGGTCCGGCCCTTGGCCTTGAACCCGCCCTCGGCCAGGATCGCCTGGGGTCGCAGGCCGACATGGCCCATGACCGGAATGCCGCGCCTGACCAGGAAGGCGACGATCTCTGCCATTTCGATGCTGGTTTCCAGCTTCACCGCCTGGGCGCCCGTCTCCTTCATCACTCGCACGCAGTTGGCGTAGGCGACCTCCTTGCCGCCCTCGTAGGAGCCGAACGGCATGTCCACGACCACCATGGCCCGTCTGGCGCCGCGCATGACGGCCTGCCCGTGCAGGATCATCATCTCCAGCGTGACGCCCACGGTATTGGGCAGGCCGTGAACCGCCATCCCCAAGCTGTCGCCGACCAGCAGCACATCGCAGTGCGGGTCCAGAAGGGCCGCCATCGGCGCGTCATAGGCCGTCAGGCAGACGATCGGCTCGCCGCCCTTGCGCCCCGCGATATCGGGCACGGTGATGCGTTTGACGCTCTCTTGGGTGTGGACGGACATCGCCGGGCCTCCTGACGTGAAGGGGTCAGATAGGCCCCTGCCCCGCCGGTGTCACCCTTGCAGCTGCGCTCACACGTCCTGCGACAGCTTCGCCACGCCCGCCGCCATCAGGGCGACCAGGGCGCCGGCGACGATCCAGAAGGCCATCATGCCCGAGCCGTTCATCACATCCAGCGACCCCACGCCGAGACCTTGAAGGCCTAACCCGTCCAGGCCTGATTGCGCCGCGCCCTGCGCCGTGGCGGCCGCCGCCCTGAGGCCTTGCGCCAGGGTCGTGTCGCCGTCGGCGGTGAAGTTGATGTTCACCCCCTCGCGCACCGCCAGCACGCCGCCGATCAGTCCGGCCGCCGTCAGGGTCAGGGCGCGCCAGCGCGACCGCGTCTCCATGCGCGCTTGCACCGTCGCCAGGAACAGGGCCTCGTCCGGCAGACTCGGCGCCTGGGCGAACAGCCTTTCGATCATCGGATCGAACTCGTCAGCCGACATGGACCGACCTCCCGCCTGAGCCGTGCGCCGGTTGAAGCCGCGCACGGAGTTTATCCAGACCACGTTTGACATGCGATTTCACCGTGCCAAGCGGCAAATTCATGGCTGCCGCGATTTCCGGATGTGACATCCCCGCGCCGTGGCACAGGGAGACGCAGACACGCTCGGTTTCGCTGAGCGTCTTCAACGCCTCATCCAGGTCCATCAGACCGCCGCGATCGACGACCACATCCGCCTGGTCCGCCTCAATCTCGGCGACGTAGCGCGCCTCCTTGGCCACCCGCTTCAGATAGAGTCGTGCGGCGATCTTCTTGATCCAGCCCGCAAACGTCCCCTGCCCGCGAAACTCCGCGCACCGCTGGAACCCTTGCAGAAAGGCGTCCTGCGCCACGTCGTCGGACAGCGACGGCGTCGCCCCCATCCGGCGCAGCAGCCCCCGCACCGCCGACCCGTGCCGACGCACCAGCTCGCCATACTCCCGCCGACCGCCGGCCGCCGCCTGGGCGGCCAGCTCCACATCGTGGAAGTCTCTCAATGATTTGACCATGACGTTTCCCCCTACCGGCGGACGTCAGTCTTTGTTCGGGTTGAAGAAGCCCAGGATGATGAAGGCGACGCCGATGGCTGCGGGAATACAGGCGATGCCCAGCAACGCGCCCTGGCCATTGCCGCCCCAGACGTGGGTCGTGCCCTGAACGACGATGCCGAACCCGGCGATGCCGATGCCGCTCGCCAGGCTGAGCACGCCCTTGCGAATGTCCTTGCTGCGCGACGGCAGGCCCTTCTGAACATCCTTGGTCATGACATCGAGCAGTTCGGGCGGCAGTTCCTGACCCTTGTCGACGGCGAGACGCACGGTCTCCTGCATGTCGCGCTTTTCGCGGTACTTCAGGAAGGTGGGGCCGAAGACGATGGCCGTAATCGTGCCGAAGACGGCGAAGATGGCGAAGATCGGAATGAAGTCTTCCATGTCGAGTATCCCTTGAACCGTTGCAGCAGCCTGATGCGGCGGCCTTCTGATCACAAGAGGCTGGCCGACGCCTCAACGGATGCGCGGCGTTAGGTGAAATCTTCGTAAGGTCGCCGTTTCGGCCGCCGTCGGTTCGGTCTAGGGTCCGGTTTCATCAATCTCAGGAGCGCGTCCCATGGCCCATGTCACCTATCGCATCGTCGAGCATGACGGCGGCTGGGCCTACAAGTCCGGCGACACCTATTCCGAGACCTTCGCCACCCACGACGACGCCAAGGCCGCCGCCGTGCGCGTCGCGCGCGAACAGCGCGTGCCGGACCAGACCGCCGCGATCGAATACGAGACCGCCGCCGGCGAGTGGGTCACCGAAAGCGCCGACGGCCACGACCGTCCCTCGACGGACGTCGAGGGCTGAGGCCGAGATGATCCACCGTCGCACCCTGCTGGCCGCCGCCGCCCTCGCGCCGCTGGCAGGCTGCGCCACGGCCCCAAAGGCTAAGACGCCCACAGAGCTGAAGCTCGTCACCTTCAACATCTGGCACAACATGGGCGACTGGGCCGCCCGTCGTCCGCTGCTGGTCGCCGCGCTGAAGGCCCAGGACGCCGACGTCATCGCCCTTCAGGAGGTGCTGGAGGACGCCAATGTCGGGCTGGAGAACCAGGCCCGGATGCTGGCGCGTGAGCTGGGCGGCTATCATGTCGCCTTCGTCTCGACCGACGCCGAGGGCGCCCCGCGCCGCTACGGCAACGCCCTGCTGACCCGCCTGCCGGTCCTGGCCGAGGCCTCGACCAAGCTTGAGCCGCTCGACGATTTCCGTACCGCGCTTCGGCTTCGTGTCGCGGTCCAGGGTCGCCCGGTCGATGTCGTCGTCACCCATCTGGCGTGGCAACAGGACGCCGGCCCGGTCCGCGCCCGCCAGATCGCGTCGCTGCTAAGCTGGCTGCCGCAGGACGGCACGCCCCTGATCGTCATGGGCGACTTCAATGCGACGCAGGAGGATTCCGGCCTGGCGACCCTGACCGGCCCCCGCTTCTTCAGCGCCCTGCCCCGCGGTTCGGTCACGACCACCTTGAACCCGGCCAAGGGTCACCCCGAGCGTGTCATCGACCATATCTTCGTCGAACAGGCCGCCTTCACGCCCGGCAAGGCCCGCCGCTTCGGCGATACGCCGACCAACGGCGAATATCCGTCCGACCACTTCGGCGTCGTCGCGACCGTCCGGCTCAGGTAAGCGCTGAGGCGTAGGCCTCGGGCTTGAACCCCACCAGCCGCCGATCCCCCCACATCCAGCACCGGCCGTTTAATCATCGACGGTTGGGCCGTCATCAGCGCGATCGCTTTCGCCTTGTCGATGTCCGCCTTGTCGGCATCCGGCAGCTTCTTGAACGTCGTCCCGGCCCGGTTCAGCACCGTCTCCCAACCGTGCTCGTCGATCCACTGGCCCAGCCGCCCCGCATCCACTCCGGCCTTCTTGTAATCGTGGAAGACGTAATCGACCCCCTGCTGCTCCAGCCAGACCCGGGCCTTTTTCACCGTGTCGCAGTTGGGAATGCCGTAGAGGGTGTAGGTCATGGGTCTCTCAAAGGTCGTGGTTCAAGCGGATCAAGCCGCTTTCGCCCCCTCGTCGAGCATCGTCAACTGTCGGTCAGACGCGACGCAGGCGCTGTAAACGTCGCCGAAAACCCCTCTACGCCGTAACGAAGATCCGCGCCGCCGCACCCCAGCAGGCCTCTCGCGAGCAGTTTGACGC
>Ga0160435_1000154_pt1 | contig 38034 bp, 30 predicted proteins | sample HID1973K_E0MG_FD_108213 | JGI IMG/M metagenome (GOLD analysis project Ga0160435, IMG submission 108213) | Enriched mosquito-associated microbial communities from UW Madison campus, WI, USA - HID1973K_E0 MG | ecosystem: Host-associated > Arthropoda: Insects > Digestive system > Unclassified ...
CCGCCATATCGCGCCGCAAGCGGCGCAAGCTGAAGTCCGAGATCAACGTCGTGCCGTATATCGACGTGATGCTCGTGCTGCTGATCATCTTCATGGTGACCGCGCCGCTGCTGACGCTGAGCACTGATGTCGAGCTGCCGAACTCCAATGCCAAGGCCCTGGAAAGCAAGCAGGATCCGATCGTGGTGGTCGTGCATGCGGGCGGCCAGCTCGCCCTGCAGCTGCCGGACGGCAAGCCGCAGGCGATGGATGCCGAGACGTTGACCACCCAACTCGCGGCGATTGTGGCGCAGGACAAGAACGTGCGCGTGGTCGTGGCCGGTGACGGGGCGGCGTCCTACCAGCACGTCACCGACGCCATCGGCGCACTCAAGCGTGCCAAGGTCGAGAAGGTCGGCCTGCTCACCGATTCGGGCGGCAATGCACGCTGACGCACTGCCACCCCTGCGCACCCGCGAAGAGGGCTGGGGCCGACCGGTCCTGCTGGCGGTGGTCATCCACCTGCTGGTGGCGCTGGTGTTCATCGCCGCCTGGCTGTGGTCGCCGCAGCGCCAGACCGAACCGGCCGCCGGCGACCCGAGCCTGGAAGCCAGCCTGGAAGTGAGCGCCGCCGACGCACGCGTCGCGCGCCAGGCCCTGCGCCAGACGCCTACGCCGCAGCCCGAGCCGGCCCCCTTGCCGCCCGAGCCGGCGCCGGAAGACACCGTGCCGCCGCCGCAACCCATCGAGGAGCCGCGCCCGCAAGACGCGCCGACGCCGCAGCAACAGCAGGCGCAGGAGCGCGTCGCCGAGCCGGACAAGGTGGACCAGGAGCGCGTCAGCGCGATGGCCATCGCCGAGGAAAAGGCCAAGCAGGAACAGGAAGCCAAGCGCCGCCAGGAACAGATCGACCTGACCGAGCGCCAGCGCCAGGAAGAGGCCGAGCAGAAACTGCGCTTGGCCAAGCAGCAGCAGGAAGAGGCCGACAAGAAGAAGGCCGCCGAACAACAGCAAGCCGCCGAGCGCGAGCAAAAGCTGGCCGAGTTGCGCAAGCGCCGCGAACAGGCCGAGCGCGAGGCGCAACTCGCCGAGCAGAAGCTGCGCCAGCTCGCCAGTGCGCGCCAGGCCGCCGCAGCCAGCGCCAGCACCGCCGCGCCGCAGACCACGGCGGGGCAGGGCGGCACCAATACCGACCTGACCGCGCAATACGCCGCGGCAATCCAGCAAGCGGTGCTGTCGCAGTGGGTGCGTCCGGACTCGGTGCCGCTGGGTCAGAAGTGCTCGATCAACATCCGCCAGTTGCCCGGCGGCCAGGTGGTCGAGGCCAAGGTCTCGCCCGGCTGCCCGTTCGACGACGCCGGCCAGCGCTCGATCGAGGCGGCGGTGCTGCGCGCCCAGCCGCTGCCTTATCGCGGCTTCGAGAGCGTGTTCCAGCGCAACCTGACCTTCAACTTCACCGCGCAGGATCGCTGAAGACCGATTACCGGCGGTGCCTGGCCGACCGGCGGGCCCGCGCGGTTGCGCTGCCTGCTGGAGATGGCATTTCACGCCGCCTTTGTTCACGATTGCGAAAATGTTCACCTTGCGCTTGCTATCCCTTGTTCACTTTTCCTTCCGAGCCGCCGAGCGATCCATGAAGAATCCGCGCTGGTTAGTCCTCATTGCCGCCCTGCTGCTGCCGTTCGCCGCCCTCGCGCAACAGCGCGGGCTGGAAATCGACATCGTCGGTGGCAGCGCTTCGGCCACGCCGATCACCGTTGTCCCGATGCCCTACCAGGGCGCGGCCTCCGCACCTAGCACCGATGTATCGGCGGTGGTCGCCGCCGACCTGGACCGCTCGGGCCAGTTCCGCACCCTGCCGCAGGCGCAGATCGTCGAGAAGCCGACGCGCGGCGGTGAGGTCCAGTTCCCGACCTGGCGCGCGCTCAAGCAGGACTACATCGTGGTCGGCCGCGTGGCCGACGCCGGCGAGGGCGCCTTCCGGGTCGAGTACGAGCTGTTCGACGTGGCCAAGGGCGAGCGCCTGCTGGGCCTGGCGATGACCGCGCGCAGCAACGCGATGCGCGACGTCGCCCACCAGATGGCCGATGCGATCTACGAGAAGATCACCGGCGTGCGCGGCGCCTTCTGGACCCGCATTGCCTATGTCACCGCCAGCGGCCTGGGCGGCAACATGCGCTATGCGCTGATGGTCGCCGACTCGGACGGCTACAACCCGCAGACCATCGTGCGCTCGGCCGAGCCGCTGCTGTCGCCGGACTGGAGCCCGGACGGCCGCAAGCTGGCCTACGTCAGCTTCGAACGCGGCAACTCCTCGATCTACGTGCAGGACATCGCCACCGGTGGCCGCGAGCTGGTCGCCAGCTTCCGCGGCATCAACAGCGCGCCGTCGTTCTCGCCGGACGGCCGCAAGCTGGCTATGGCGCTGTCGCGCAGCGGCAACCCGGAAATCTACGTCATGGACCTGGGCAGCAAGCAGCTGACCCAGCTGACCAACCACTTCGGCATCGACACCGAGCCGACCTGGAGCGCGGACGGCAACACTATCTACTTCACCTCCGACCGCGGCGGCCGCCCGCAGATCTACCAGGTCGCCGCTTCCGGCGGCAGCGCCAGCCGGGTGACCTTCCAGGGCAACTACAACGCCAAGGCTACGGTATCCTCTGACGGCAAGAAGATCGCCGTCGCCCAGGGGTCGGGGAACACTTACAAGATCGCGATGATGGACCGCAGCTTGGGATCGCCGAGCTGGAGCACCTTGTCGCCGGGGTCCCTGGACGAATCGCCGAGCTTTGCGCCTAACGGCAGCATGGTGCTTTACGCCGCCCGCGAGGGTGGGCGGGGGGTGTTGTACGCCGTGTCCGCCGACGCGCGGGTGCGCCAGCGGCTGGTCTTGGCCGACGGTGATGTAAGGGAACCGTCGTGGGGCCCCTTCCGAACCGCGCGTTAATGTTAATATTTCGGTTGCCGTAAAAAACACCCCTCATTGGTTTAGGAGCCTCAAAGGTATCGCCATGAATAAGTCCACCCGCGTCCTGCTCGTTTCGCTGTTGTCCGTCGCCGCTCTGGTCGGCTGCTCCAAGAAGGTCAAGGAAGTCCCGCCGCCGGCGACCGATACCGGTATGACTCAGCCGGCCCAGCCGTCGACCTCCGGCCTGTACGGTCCGGGCGATCTGGACACCGACGCTTGCCTGCGCCAGCGCGTTGTCTACTTCGATTTCGACCAGGATTCGGTCAAGCCGGAGTTCCAGGCCATCATGGCTTGCCACGCCAAGTACCTGCGTGACCGTCCGTCCTCGCGCATGACCCTGCAGGGTCACACCGACGAGCGCGGTTCGCGCGCCTACAACCAGGCCCTGGGCGAGCGTCGCGGCAATGCCGTGTCGTCGGCTCTGCAGGCCAACGGTGGTTCGGCTGCGCAGATCACCGTGGTCAGCTACGGCGAAGAGCGTCCGGTCTGCACCGAGTCGAGCGAAGGCTGCTGGTCGCAGAACCGTCGCGTCGAGATCGTGTACACGGCGCAGTAAGTCATGCGCTTCCGGGTAATCACTACCCTGGCCGTCGCGGCGACCCTCGTGGTCGCCGCGCCGGTGCATGCGCAACGGGCCAGCCTCGCCGACCGCGTGGCGGTGCTCGAAGCCCAGGCCAACAACAGCCAGGCCAATACCGACCTGCTCAACCAGCTCCAGGAATTGCGCGCAACCGTGCAAAGCCTGCAGTCGACGGTGGAGCAGTTGCAGCACGAGAACGAACAGCTCAAGCAGACCAGCAAGGACCAGTACCTGGACCTCGACGGCCGCTTGAACCGGATGGAAGGCGCCGGTGGTGCCATGCCGCCCTTGCCGCCTGCCGCCACGCCCGCCCCCGCGAGCAAGCCCGCCGCCAAGCCGGCGACCGCTGCCACTCCGCAGGAACGTGCGCCTTCGGTGCACGGCGACCCGGGTGCCCTGGCCGCCAGCGGCGACGAGCGCACCTCCTACAACGTCGCCTTCGATGCACTGAAGAACGGCAAGTACGACGATTCCGCGCAGCTCTTCCAGAGCTTCCTGGAGCTCTACCCGAACGGCGTCTACACCCCCAACGCCCTGTACTGGCTGGGTGAGAGCTACTACGCCACCCGCAATTTCAAGCTCGCGCAGGCGCAGTTCCGCGACCTGCTGGCGCGCTATCCCACGCACGACAAGGCCTCCGGCGGCCTGCTCAAGCTCGGCCTGTCGCAGTACGGCGACGGCGATGCCCGCGGCGCCGAGCAGACCCTGCAGCAAGTGGTCAGCCAGTATCCGGGCAGCGATGCCGCGCGCGTGGCGCAGGACCGGCTGCATTCGATCCAGCTCGGCCAGGCCCTGCGCTAGGCCCCCCGCGTTCCTCCCTCATCCGGCGGGCGCATAATTTCCCCGCCATGAACGCCGCCGTCCCCAGTGAAATCGTCCAGTCGCCGTTGCCGCGGCTGAAGATCACCGAAATTTTTCTGTCCCTGCAGGGCGAAGCCGAAACTGCCGGCTGGCCGACCGTGTTCGTGCGCCTGACCGGCTGCCCGTTGCGCTGCCAGTACTGCGATACGGCCTATGCCTTCCATGGCGGCGAATGGCGCGATATCGACGACATCGTCGCCACCGTGCTGTCCCATGGCGTTCGCCACGTCTGCGTGACCGGTGGCGAACCGCTGGCGCAGAAGCGCTGCCTGCTGCTGCTGCGCCAGCTCTGCGACGCCGGCCTGGACGTATCGCTGGAGACCTCCGGTGCGCTGGACGTGTCCGAAGTCGATCCGCGAGTCTCGCGCGTGGTCGATATCAAGACGCCCGGCTCGGCCGAAGAGCACCGCAACCGCTGGGAAAACCTGCCGCTGCTGACCGCGCGCGACCAGATCAAGTTCGTCCTGTGTGGCCGCGCCGACTACGAGTGGGCGCGCGAAGTCGTGCGCAGCCGCGGCCTGGACCGCATCTGCACGGTGTGGTTCTCGCCCAGCAAGAGCGAAGTCTCGCCGCGCGAACTGGCCGACTGGATCGTCGCCGACCGCCTGCCGGTTCGCTTCCAGATGCAGCTGCACAAACTGCTCTGGAACGACGAACCCGGCCGTTGAGCGGCTACGCCCCACGGCGCCATCTGGCGTAGCCTTAGCGCACTCTCCCGCCAATCCCCCGATCCCCGACCCCATGAAAAAGGCCGTCGTCCTCCTTTCCGGTGGCATGGATTCCGCCGCCGTCGTTGCCATCGCCCGCGAACAAGGCTTCGCCGTGCATGCCCTCAGCGTGCGCTACGGCCAGCGCCACACCTCCGAGCTGGACGCCGCGCGCCGCGTTGCCGAGGCCCTGGGCGTGGTGGCGCACAAAGTGGTGGACGTGGACCTGCGCAGCATCGGCGGCTCGGCCCTCACCGACGACGCCATCGACGTGCCCGAAGCCGGCGGCGAGGGCATCCCCTCGACCTACGTGCCCGCGCGCAACACCATCATGCTGTCGTTGGCGCTGGGCTGGGCCGAAGTGCTGGGGGCCAACGACCTGTTCTGTGGCGTCAACGCCGTGGACTACTCCGGCTACCCCGACTGCCGCCCGGAATTCATCGCCGCCTTCGAGCGACTGGCCAACCTCGCCACCAAGGCTGGCGTGGAAGGCGCCGGCCTGCGCGTGCACGCACCGCTGCAATTCCTCAGCAAGGCCGACATCGTCCGCGAAGGCGTACGCCTGGGTGTAGATTTCGGCCTGACCGTCTCCTGCTACCAGGCCGACGACCAGGGCCGCGCATGTGGTCATTGCGACGCCTGCCGCCTGCGTGCCGCCGGCTTCGCCGACGCCGGCATTGCCGATCCCACGCGATATGCCTGAATAACCGCGTTTCACCCCCGGCGGCGCCTGGGGTAGAATGCACACCCCGGTGCAACGCCGGGCGTAAGGGCCGTTAGCTCAGTCGGTAGAGCAGAAGACTTTTAATCTTTTGGTCGAAGGTTCGAATCCTTCACGGCCCACCACTATTCCCCGCGATTCATGGTCAACCGGACCACCACGCGATGGACGTCGTAGCGACTTCCTCGCTGTTCGCGGACCATGGAATCGCCGCTCCCTGGTCGCTGTGAAACGCATCTTCACCACCCTCCGCCACACTAAATCTCGAACGCGAGAGGGTAGTCCTTGAGCAGCACTTCGGATCAGATTCGGAGCACTCCATGCTTTCATCTACAAAGCTAGCTGCCGCGCTACTGACCATCATCGCTACGTCGGCCGGCTGTCGGCCGGTCGCGACAGAGCAAGCAGGAACGTCCGCCGTTGAAGAAGTGCCGAGGCCTGAGCTGCCCGCATCAAAGCCGCAACCAGTGGCAACGGCGGACACTGCCGTGCCGACGCCGCAGGTTGTGACCACGGCCCCTGCAGTTGATAGCGATGGAGACAAAGCCGTCAACGACGCGATCGACGAGAACCTGGGGGATCACACGAGATACGAAGCCGTGATTCACCAGTTTCAATCGGCGGTCGCCCAAGGCGACAAACAGGCGGTGGCGAGTCTTGTGCAATACCCGTTCGACACACAGATCGACGGAAAATCTCGGCGTCTGAAAGCGCCATCCGAGTTTGTCGCGTCGTACGACGACATCGTCACCCCCGCCATAGCCAACGCCATCACTTCGCAGAAGTACGCCGACCTGTTCGTGAACTACAAGGGGGTCAGCTTTGGCAACGGCGAAGCGTGGATAAATGGCATATGCAAGGACGGCGCCTGCAAGGAGTTCGATGTAAAGGTCGTCACGATTCAGTCCACGCAGTAGAGAACCCTATCGCTGCTCAAAAAGCGCCTTCCCCCAAGCCACTACAGCACCTGCACCACCACCTTCCCCTTGGCGCGCCCGCTATCCGAGTAGGCCAAAGCCTGTTGGGTTTCGTTGAACGAAAACACCTTGTCGACGATCGGTCGAATAGCGCCTGATTCGACCAACGAAGCGATTTCCTTCAACTGTGCGCCGTCCGCGCGCATGAAGACAAAGCTGTACTCGACCTCCTTTTGCCTGGCCTTCTTGCGAACGCCGTGGCTCAGCAGGCGCAAGACTTGCTTGAGCGGCCACGCCAGCCCGCGCGTTGCCGCGAAGGTCGGCGTCGGTGGGCCGGATATCGAGATGAGATGTCCGCCGGGCTTGAGAATCTGTAGGGATTTGGCCAGTTCGTCCTTGCCGAGGCTGTGCAGCACTACGTCGTAGTCGCGCAGTGCGGTAGCGAAATCCTGCTGCTTGTAGTCGATCACCAGGTCGGCGCCCAAGGCCTTGACCCACGCGACGTTGGCAGTGCTGGTGGTGGTGGCGACGAAGGCGCCCAGGTGTTTTGCAAGCTGGATGGCGATCGTGCCCACGCCACCGGAGCCGGCCTGGATCAGCACTTTCTGCCCCTTCTTCAGCCTGGCGGTTTCGACCAGCACCTGCCATGCGGTCAACGCGACGAGGGGCAGGGCGGCGGCCTGGACCATGTCGAGCGAGGCGGGTTTGAGCGCGAGGGACGATGCTTTTACGGCAATGAACTCGGCAAAGGCGCCGATGCGGCCGTCGTCGGGACGTGCATAGACTTCGTCGCCCGGTTTGAATTGGTGCACGCCGGCACCGACGCGGACCACGGTGCCGGCCACGTCATGACCAAGCACCAGCGGCAAGCGATACGGCAGGATCAGCTTGAATTCGCCGCGCCTGATTTTCGAATCCAGTACGTTGACCCCTGCGGCATGCACCCGGATCAGGACGTCCTCGTTGCCAAGCACCGGCTCGGGCATGTCACCGATGCGGCCGACTTCCTGCTTGCCATAGCGGTCAATGATGAAGGCTTTCATGGCGACTGCATCCTCGGGGGGCGTTGGGTCCAGATCAGGCAACGGCGCGGTAGCGTTCAGCGGCGTGCGCCTGGCGAAGGTCGCCAAGCAATCCCTGGCGCGACGCTTCCAGCGTGTCCCAACGTTCGGCCACATGCAGTGGCGGGATGGTGACGGTCTCACGCCGGTCGAAGCCGACCAGCGCCGCATCGACCAATTCGCCCACGTCCATCACCTCGGGCAAGGTGTTGATGTCGATACCGGCGCGCTCCCAGATTTCCGTGCGGGTGGACGCGGGCAGGACCGCTTGCACGTAGACACCCTTGGGCCCCAGTTCGAGGCTCAGTCCTTGGGATAGGAACAAGACGAAAGCCTTGGTGGCGCCGTAGACGGACATGCCGAACTCCGGCGCAAGGCCGACGACCGAGCCGATGTTCACGATCGCGCCTTCACCGGTCTCGACCAGGCGCGGCGCGATGGCGGCGGCCAAACGCGTCAGCGCGGTCGTGTTCAAGCTCAACAGCTGCTCGATGCCATCGGCCGACTGATCGACGAAACCGCCCGACTGGGCGACGCCGGCATTGTTGATGAGGATGCCAATGGCGGCGTCGTCGCGCAGGCGCGCTTCGATCAAAGCCAAGTCGCCACGTTGGGTAAGGTCGGCCGGAAGGATCTCGACGGCGACGCCGTTTTCCTGGCTCAGCCGGGTGGCGAGGGCATCCAGGCGCGCCTTGTCGCGTGCGACCAGCACGAGGTCATGGCCGCGCCGCGCGAATCGTTCGGCATAGGTGGCGCCAATGCCGCTGGAGGCGCCGGTGATGAGGACGGTAGGGCGGACGGTCATGGTGGGTTCTCGGGGAGATCAGGGAAGGGGAATTCCGGGATCCGCCCCGGCACGAGCAGTAATGATGATGGGCGTAATCATTACTGTCAATGGTTTGATGATGGGCATAATCTATCTATGGTATAGTGCCGGCATTCTCGAGGTGGAACCCACTGAGACACTCGCCATGAAGGTCACCAAAGCACAAGCGCAGGCAAACCGGGCGCGCATCGTCGAAACCGCCTCCACGCTTTTCAGGCAGCGCGGCTACGACGGCGTGGGCGTGGCGGATCTGATGGCGGCCGCCGGCTTCACCCATGGCGGCTTCTACAAACACTTCGGCTCCAAGTCCGACTTGATGGCGGAAGCAGCGAGCTGCGGTTTTGCCAATTCCGCGGAACTGGCGATGCGCGGCGATCTGGCTCAGTTCATGAGCTACTACCTCTCCCGGGAACATCGCGATAACCCGGGCAATGGCTGCACCATGGCCGCGTTGTCTGCCGACGCAGCGCGCCAGTCAGAATCGGTCAAGGCAGCCTTTGCGGCGGGAATCGAGCATCAGGTGGCAGCGCAAGGGGGCGAAGAAAAGGACTCGCAAGACGGCGAAATCGACGCTGCGCGCGCGCGCCGCATCGCGCTGATGGCGCAAGCCGTGGGCGCGGTGGTGTTGTCCAGATCTTGCCCCGACGATTCACCGCTGGCAGATGAAATCCTGGACGTTTGCCGCGCGCAGATCCTGGCGCAGCTGCCGGCTGAGCGGCCTGCTTAGCTACTCCGAGCCGCAGGTCCGCCCGCTTTGCTCCACAGCCGAAGATACTGCAGGCCCGCAGTCGCCCTCCCTGGCGCACTGCCAACAGGGAGTTCCTGTTCAAGGTGTCACTACCGGCGCGCGGTCTGCGTCGACTTCCGCATACGTCTGCGTAGCCGTGCGCCGAACAACGTATTCCTGGCCGCCCTCGCCACGCGGCAGCGGCCGGATCGAGACCTTGCCGTAGCGGCAAACATCGACATCCTCGTAGCGCAATGAGCGTCCATCGGCGAAGCCGAAACGCAGGTCATAGCGGCAGCCCGCACCCCGCAACGCGACGGTTTCGCTTTCGCCGCCGCCGCGCAACGGTGCATCCAGCATTACCTCCGTGTAGTTGCTCTGCCCACGCGCGGCGAACTGCAGCGTGACCACGCTATGGTTGGCGCGATTGACCAGCGATACGTAGTGCGGCGTCTGCGCCTGGGCGCTGAAGGCGGCACTGGCAGGAATCAACAGCAACAGGGAAGACAGCAGGGCGGACAGGCGCATGGCACGTTCTCCTTGGCGGGGTACCGGCGCACGCCGCGCCGGCCTTGCGCAGATCAAGCGCGCGCAGGGGACGTCGGAGAAATAGTTTGGGGACGAATCGTGCCCCGGCCGGGACGAACCGTAGTGCAGGCGCACTCGCTTTCCCGTGCCGGCCTGGCGCGCTTAGGATGCGTCATCGCCCGCGGACGCCCGCCATGAAGATCCGGCTCGGCCCAATCGAGATCGACCTGAAACGCTACCTGGCACTGTGGACGCTCGTAGTGCTGGTGTTCGCGTTCCAGGGCTGCACGCATGATGCGTTGCTCTCCAACAATGTCTGGGCCGCCAGCGACTACCTGCGTTGGTCGGCGATCCAGTGGTACGCCTGGGCCGCATTGGCGCCGCTGGTCTTCCACCTTGGCGAACGCTATCCGCTGCCGCGGCCTCTGCGCGTACGCGCGTTGTGGCGGCACCTGTTGTTGGCCCTTGCCATTACCTTGTTGGCGGTGGTGGCCGGGGCGCTGGTGTCGGCCGGCGGCTTCAGCGAGCAGTTGCAGCAATTCCTCGGCCAGCACGTGGCGACCGGCGTGGCCACATATTTCGCCTTGCTCGCCCTGCATCAGGCATTGCACTACCGCGAACAGACGCTGCGCCAGGAGCGCGAGGCCGCACGTCTGGCCTCGGAGCTGGCGCAGTCGCGCCTGCAGGTGCTCAAGACCCAGCTGCAACCGCACTTCCTGTTCAACACCCTGCATGCCATCGTCACCTTGCTCGACGAAGACAAGCGCTCGGCCGAGGACATGCTGCTGAAGTTGAGCGAGTTGTTGCGCGCCTTCCTCGAAGAGTACGACGGCCAGGAAATTACGGTGGAGCGCGAACTGGCGCTGCTCGATCTCTACCTCGGCATCCAGCGTCGCCGCTATGGCGACCGCCTGGAGACGCGGCTGTATGTCGATCCGGAGGCGCTGGACTGCGCCGTGCCCAGCCTGATCCTGCAGCCACTTGTCGAGAACGCGATCCAGCACGGCATCGGCCAGCATGCCGGCGGTGACTGCGTGGAAGTGGAGGTGAAGCGCGAGCAGGACCAATTGCGCATCGAGGTGCGCAACCGCAACAGCGTGTTGCTGCCCGAGCAAGCGCGGCCACAGCGCCGCGATGGCCACGGCATCGGCCTGGCCAATACCCGCTTGCGCTTGCGCGAGCTCTACGGCGAGGCGGCCGAGCTGCGCCTGGATGTGACCTGGCCGCGCGGCGTTGCCTGTCGGCTGCGGCTGCCTGCGCGCACCTTGGAGGAGTTGGATGAAGCGCCGGAGCACATGCCCGCATGACCTTGACCGTGCTGATCGCCGACGACGAGCCGATCGCGCGGCATGCGGTGGCGCGCCTGCTGCGAGAACACACCGACATCGCCATTGTCGGCGAATGCGGGGACGGCGCTTCGACCATTGCGGCGATCCACGCGCAGCGGCCGGACCTGGTATTTCTGGATATCCAGATGCCCGAGGGCTCGGGGCTGGACGTGGCCGATGCCTTGGGGACGGAGCTGCCGGCCACGGTCTTCGTCACCGCCTACGAGCAATACGCCGTGCGCGCTTTCGAAGCAAACGCCCTGGATTATCTGGTCAAGCCTTTCAGCCGCGAGCGCTTCGCGCAGACCCTGCAACGTGCGCGCGAGCGCCTGGCGCGCAAGGAATTGGATCCGCATGGGGTAGCCGAGGCGCTGGCCGCGCTGCGCCGCCGCGAGGACTATCTGGCGCGGATCCCGGTGCGGGTCAACGAGCGCGTGGTGCTGGTGCCGGTGGACGACATCGTCTGGATACGGGCCAACCGCAACATCGTCGAACTGCACCTGGCCTCGGCCACGCACGAACTGCGGCAAACCATGGCGACCCTGGCCACGCGCCTGGACCCGCGCCAATTTGCGCGCGTGCATCGCTCGGCAATCGTCAACATTCGCCGGGTCAAGGAGATCCAGCCCTGGTTCAATGGCCACCACGTGCTCACGCTCGACACCGGCCAGCAGCTGCGCATGAGCCGCTACCAGCATGAGCTGTTCCTGCGCCTGGTGACGACCGGCAGTGCCGAGTAGGGCCCTCAGCCTTTGAGCGTGCCGTCGGTAGGGTCGCTGGCCGCGTAGGTCGGGCTGTGCAGTTCGGCCGCATGCGGATGCCGCAGCGCCTCGCGCACTTCCTTCGGCAACCGTCCGACGTTGAGCACGACCTTGCCGAAGTGCACGTCCTTCACCGCTTCCATCGGCAGGACGAAATCGCCGCCGTTCTGGATGTTGATGACAAACTCCGACGTGTCCTGGCGCACCTCGCGCACGGCCCCGACGCCGACTTCGCCGTCGGTCACAAATACCATCTGGCCGACTTCCGGCTGCTTGGACATCGCCTCACCTCATCATGGGTTCCCGCACGGCGTGGCATGGCCTTCCATGCCCAGCGCCGCGGGGTAGCCACATCATGCGGCGCGCCGGTGTTGAAGGCGGGTGAACACGTCAAACCACCGGCAGTGGGCGGGAGGGAATCTTCTCGCGGCGTGGATTTTCGCGGTGCTACATTCCGCGCGTACTCACAGGACCGCCCGATGACTTCCGCGCCCCCCTTGGACCCCGGCTCCCTCGCCGCGCAATTGCGCCTGTACGAAACAGTGCTGCAGGCCACGCCGGACCTGGTCTATGTCTTCGACAGGCAACACCGTTTTATCTACGCCAACGACGCGTTGCTCACCATGTGGGGCATGCGCTGGGAAGAGGCGGCCAACAAGACCTGCCTGGAACTGGGGTACGAGCCGTGGCATGCGCAGATGCACGATGTCGAGATCGAGCAGGTCATCGCGACCGGCCAACCGGTTCGCGGCGAAGTGCCGTTTCCGCATACCACCCAGGGCGTACGGGTCTACGACTACATCTTTACCCCGGTCTTCGGCCCGGACGGCCAGGTCGAAGCGATCGCCGGCAGCACCCGCGATATCACCGCGCGCAAGCAGCACGAGCAGCACATGCAACTGCTGATCAACGAACTCAACCACCGAGTCAAGAACACACTGGCGCTGGTGCAGTCGATGACGCTGCAGACCTTGCGCAACTGCGCCGACCTCGACGGCGCGCAAGAGAAGATCGAGCAGCGTTTGCTGGCGCTGTCCGATGCACACAACATCCTGACCCAGGAGGGCTGGCACGGCGCCGAGATCGAGCAGATCGCGCGCGCCGCCGCCAGGCCGCACCAGCCCGGCGAGGACGAACGCTTCGATATCTCCGGGCCGCCATTCCGGCTCGATCCGCGTCGCGCCGTCGCCTTGGCGATGGCCCTGCATGAGCTGTGCACCAACGCGGTCAAGTACGGCGCGTTGTCGGTGCCGCAGGGGCGGGTGCGGATGGACTGGGCGCAGCGTCGCCACGGCGAGGCCGAGCTGCTGGAGTTGACCTGGGAGGAATGCGGCGGCCCCGTCGTGCAGGTGCCGGCGCAACGCGGCTTCGGCACGCGTTTGATCGAGCGTGGCCTGAAGCACGATCTCGGCGGCGAGGTGCAGTTGGCGTTCGAGCCGGCGGGGGTTACCTGCCGGATCTCGGTTCCGGTGGTCCAGGGCGCGGCGGCCTGAGGAGCAGACCATGCAAGTAAGCATATTGGTCGTCGAGGACGAGTCCCTGATCGCGATGTTGATCGAGGACCATCTCGTGGAACTGGGGTACGGCGTTGCCCCTGCCGTTTCGACGGTGGCCGAGGCGCTGAGTGCGCTCGATAGCCGCAAGCCGGATATTGCGTTGCTGGACGTCAACCTCGGCGGCGAGATGTCGTTCCCGGTTGCCGATGCCCTGCGCAGCCGCGGCATTCCCTTCTTGTTTCTCACCGGCTATGGCCGCGCCGGGATTCCCGCCAGATACGCCGATTGCCTGGTGCTACAGAAGCCATTTCGCAGGAAAGACCTGGAGGCACACCTGGCGCAGTTGCTGCACGGTGCGGCCGCAGGGGGCGCCCGCATTGAAGCCGGGTGGACTGATGCCGCGGTGCTGGCGCACGGAGCGCCAGCACTCCCCGACCAGCTCCCGTCCGGCTGAGAAGCGCCTACGGCTTGCGCTTGTCCTGTTCCTGCCGGTTCTGCTGTTCGCGGATCTTCTGTTCGTTGTGCTGCTGCTGTTGCTGGTTGCCCTGCTTCTCGGGGCGCTGGCTGCCTTGCTGCTGGTCGTGGTTGTTGCTCATCGCGGTCTCCCAGTGGGTCGTGGCAACCGCAACGCTGACATCAAGCACGTAAAATCACGTCTGCCGGGAGTGAAAGCTGCATGAGCCGACCTCACCAGCCGGCTGGCATCGGCTCGCTCATCCGGAAGGGGCCGGGGCCGTAATACCCGGGGCCGTAATAGCCGCGCCCGTAATAGCCGGGGCCCTCGCCCTGGCCGACGGTGATATTCAGGCCGAAGGTGTTGGTCTTGCCTTCGTCGGTGGTGTAGTTCTTGCTGAGGTTGATCGTGGCCGCCTGCCAGTTGCTGTTGCCGCCGCGGCTGGAATAGCCGACGCCGGCGGCGACCGCGCCATGCACCTGCAGCTTGTCGTCCACCACATCGGCAATGCGGCCGTCGGGCGCGCGCGGCACCGGGCCGGACTTGTCGCCGTAGAAGGTGCCGGGCGGGTCATTGCTGTAGGTGGGGTCGGCCCGGTACTGGATCGGCGCCTGCGGCACGCTCAGGTCCAGCGAGCGGGCGGCCGCGGCGCCTTCCTCGGTTTGCGCCAGGGCGGCGCTGGAGGCGAGGAGACCGGCGATCAGGAAAACGGTGCGCTTCATCGTGGGGACTCGGCTTGGGGCGGCCATGCAAGGCATCGCAAGGATACTGGCAGCGGTCGCTTGAATGCCTGCTGTCGCCAGCAGGGGATTTTCTTGCCAGGTCTGACACAGGCCGCCGGCCAGAAGTTCCTCAGCCCTGTTCGCGTACAACGTCCAGCAGGCGCTCGCCGTAGCGCGAAAGCTTGCTGCCGCCGATGCCGCCCACCCGGGCCAGCGCGTCGAGGTTGCCGGGGCGCTGCTCGGCGATGTTGCGCAAGGTGCTGTCATGGAAGATCACGAAGGCCGGCACGTTCTGTTCGCGCGCCAGTTCCGCGCGCAGGCTGCGCAGGGCATTGAACAGCGCCAGGTCCTGTGCCGGCACCGGCAGGCCGCTGCGCTGGCCGGTGCGTTCGCTGCGCTCGCGCGTGGGCGCCTGCTCGCGCCGCATCATCACCGTGCGCTGGCCCTTCAGGACCTGGCGGCTGGCATCGGTCAGGCGCAGGCCGCCGTGGCCTTCGCTGTCCACTTCCAGCAGGTGCGCGGCCACCAGTTGCCGGAACACGCTGCGCCAGGTGCGAGCGTCCAGGTCGCGGCCGATGCCGTAGGTGCTGAGCTGGTCGTGGCCGAACTGGCGCACCTTCTCGCCATCGCCGCCGCGCAGCACCTCGATCAGGTGGCCGACGCCAAAGCGCTGTCCGCTGCGATAGACACAGCTCAGCGCCTTCTGCGCGGCCACCGTTGCATCCCACGCGGCGGCCGGCGTGAGGCAGTTGTCGCAGTTGCCGCAGGGCTGCGGATAGGTCTCGCCGAAACCGGCGAGCAGCACCTGGCGCCGGCATTGCATGGATTCGCAGTAGCCCAGCAAATGGTCGAGCTTGGCCCGTTCCAGGCGCTTGCGCTCCTCGGCGGCCTCGCCTTGCTCGATCATCTGCTTGAGCAGCACCACATCGCCCAGGCCGTAGCACAGCCAGGCCTCGGAAGCCTCGCCATCGCGACCGGCGCGCCCGGTCTCCTGGTAATAGCCTTCCATCGACTTGGGCAGGTCGACATGGGCGACGAATCGCACGTCCGGCTTGTCGATGCCCATGCCGAAGGCGATCGTGGCGCACATGACGATGCCGTCCTCGCGCAGGAACCGGCGCTGGTTGGCCGCGCGCACTTCGGCCGGCAGCCCGGCGTGGTACGGCAGGGCATTGAAGCCTTGCGCGCACAGGGACTCGGCGGTCTCCTCGACCTTGCGCCGCGACATCGCATAGACGATCCCGGCCTCGTCGCGGTGGCGGCCGACGAAGTCCAGCAACTGGCGCCGTGCGTTGTCCTTCTGCACCACGGTGTAGCGGATGTTGGGGCGGTCAAAGGAGCTGACGAAGTGGCGCGCCTGGGTCAGGTCCAGGCGCTCGGCGATCTCGCGCTGGGTCGGCGGATCGGCGGTGGCGGTCAGGGCAATGCGCGGGATATCCGGCCAGCGCTCGTGCAGCACCGTCAGCTGCCGATATTCGGGGCGGAAGTCATGGCCCCATTGCGAGACGCAATGCGCCTCGTCGATCGCGAACAAGGCAATCCGGCTGCGTTCCAGCAGCGACAGGAAGCGGCCGGTGAGCAGGCGCTCGGGGGCGACGTAGAGCAGGTCGATCTCGCCGGCCAGCAGTTCGCGTTCCACCCGCTGCGCGTTCTCCGCGTCCAGGGTCGAATTGAGAAACTCGGCGCGCACCCCGGCCTGGCGCAGCGCCTCGACCTGGTCCTGCATCAGCGCGATCAGCGGCGAGACCACCACGCCGGTGCCATCGCGCAGCAGCGCCGGCACCTGGTAGCACAGCGACTTGCCGCCGCCGGTGGGCATCAGGACCAGGGCGTCATTGCCGGCGGCGACGTGTTCGACAATGGCCTGCTGCGGGCCGCGGAAATCATCGAAACCGAAAACGCGGTGCAGCAGTTCATGGGCGGGGGAAGGCATCTGCCTAGGATACCTTGACGGTCAAGCGAGCCTGGCGGCTTGGGCGGTCGGGTTTTGCCGTGGAGGCCGCTCCGGCCGCCGAGCTGCTTAGAATCTTGCGATGAATCCGTTGCAATCCCTGCTGGCTGAAGCCACCGAGGTTTTGTCGAGTAGCGACGATGCCGGCGTATGGCCGCGCCTGGACTGGCTGGACCGGCTCGATTTGCACCTGCTGCCCGGCGAGCGGGGCGCAGACGAAATCACCCGCCGATTGCATGCGCTGCGCGCCGTGGCCGAGTCTCAGAACGCTGATCTCTACGCGTCGTTGCGCCACGCCGTCATCGCTGGCGATCGCGGGCGCCTGGCCAAACTGCTGGCCGCGCACCCGGCCAGCGGCGCAGCCGACGCGGCCGAAGGCTTCGATACCCGCGACGATCTGATCGCCGGCGTGCTGCGGCTGCCGACGCCGGGCACCGCCACCCAGGCGCTGGCAGCGGACGAAGTGGCCTACCAACCCACCCCGGTGCGCCATGTGCTCGATCTGCTGCAGCGGACGGCCCTGGGCGCAGATGATGTCTTGCTCGACCTCGGCGCCGGCCTGGGCCAGGTCGCGTTGCTGGCCGCCTTGCTGTCGCCGGCCCGCGCCTGCGGCATCGAGATCGAACCGGCATACGTGGCAAGCGCGCGCCAGTCGGCCGCCGAACTCGGGCTACGGCGCGCAACGTTCCTCTGCCAGGACCTCGCCCAGACGGACCTGGGCGAGGGCACCGTGTTCTACCTCTACACACCGCTGCGCGGCGCGGCGTGGACGCGCTTGCTGGAGCGCCTGCGCGCCGAGGCTGCGCGCAGGCCGATTCGCCTGTGCGGTTTCGGCCCGTGCACGCTGGCATTGCGCCAGGCGCCCTGGCTACGGGCCGTGGGGCAGGCGCAGGCGCAGGCGCAGGCGCATCGGGTCGCGGTATTCGAAGCCAGGCCGTAAACCCCGCAAATGCGAACGCCCGGCCTGGGCCGGGCGTTCGCTCAACACAAACTGCAACCGTTACTGCAGCAGCGAGCGCAGCATCCAGGCGTACTTCTCGTGGGTCTGCAGGCGCTGCGTCAGCAGGTCCACGCTCGGGTCGTCGCCGGCATTGTCGGCCACGCCCAGCACCTTGCGCGCCGTGCGGCAGACCGCCTCGTTGCCGCTGACCAGCTGGCGCACCATCTCGCGCCAATCGGCGCTGTCGGTCAGGCCCGGCTCCTCGGGGATCGAGGTCAGGTTGACGAACTCGCGGTAGGAACCCGGCGCGTTGTAGCCCAGGGCGCGGATGCGCTCGGCCACTTCGTCCAGCGCCGTCCACTGCTCGGTGTACTGCGTCTCGAACATGGTGTGCAGCGAGTTGAACATCGGCCCGGTCACGTTCCAGTGGAAGTTATGGGTCTTCAGGTACAGCGTGTACGCGTCAGCCAGGTAGGCCGACAAACCCTCGGCGATCTTCTTGCGATCGCTGTCCTTGATCCCGATATCGATGTTCGGGGCCGACGGCGCGGGGTTTTCCAGCTTGGTCTTGCCGGCCTTGGGCGCGGCGTTCTTGTTCTTGGCCATCGGGAAATCTCCTTGAAACGAACTTGGTTACGGATATGGCGTCACAATAGACAGGCTAAAGCAATCGCGGTTATTGAAATTTTCACACTACTCGATCGATGAGTGCTATCGACAAGCCCCAACCCAACCCTGTGAGCGACCGCCTGCGCGAGCGCCGCGGTGCCGTGGACGAGGCCATGAGCCGCGACCGCGGCCGCCTGTTCGGCCTATGGTCGCGTTGGCAGGCCCGTCCCGGCAACCCGGAGGCGGAGCAGGCGTTCGAACAGGCCCTGCGCGCCTCGGCCGCCGAACGCCAGCGGCGCGAGCGCGAACGGCCGGCGATCACCCTCGACGAGCAGCTGCCGATCGCGCGTGAGGCCGAGCGCATCGTCGCGCTGATCCGTGACAATCCGGTGGTGGTGATTGCCGGCGAGACCGGCTCGGGCAAGACCACCCAGCTGCCGAAGCTGTGCCTGGCCGCCGGTCGCGGCGCCGCCGGCCTGATTGGCTGCACCCAGCCGCGACGGATTGCCGCACGCGCGGTCGCCAGCCGCGTGGCAGAGGAATTGCGCTCGCCGCTGGGCAGCGTGGTCGGCTACCAGGTGCGCTTCAGCGACCGGGTCGGCGAAGACACCCGCATCAAGTTCATGACCGACGGCATCCTCCTGGCGGAGATCGCCAGCGATCGCTGGCTCTCCGCCTACGACACGATCATTGTCGACGAGGCCCATGAGCGCAGCCTCAACATCGATTTCCTGCTCGGCTACCTCAAGCAGCTGCTGCGCAAGCGCCCCGACCTCAAGCTGATCGTCACCTCTGCCACGATCGACACCGAGCGCTTCTCGCGCCATTTCGACGACGCGCCGGTGATCAGCGTGGAAGGCCGCACCTACCCGGTCGAAGTGCGCTATCGCCCGCTGGAAGGCGAGGCGCGCGGCGGCGAAGAGGAAGACGGCGGCAGTGGCGACGGCGAACGCTCGGTCAACGAGGCGATCGTGGCGGCGGTGGATGAAATCACCCGGGTCGATCCGCGCGGCGACGTGCTGATATTCCTGCCCGGCGAACGCGAGATCCGCGACGCCCATCAATCGCTGGAACGGCGCAAGTATCGCGAGACCGAGGTGCTGCCGCTGTACGCGCGCCTGTCCAACCAGGACCAGGATCGGGTGTTCAACCCGGGCGGCAAGCGCCGCATCGTGCTGGCCACGAACGTGGCCGAAACCTCGCTGACGGTGCCGCGCATCCGCTACGTCATCGACCCCGGTTTCGCCCGGGTCAAGCGCTACAGCCCGCGGCAGAAGCTCGACCGCCTGCACATCGAGCCGATCTCCCAGGCCAGCGCCAACCAGCGCAAGGGCCGCTGCGGGCGCGTGGCCGAAGGCATCTGCGTGCGCCTCTACAGCGAGGCCGATTTCGTCGCCCGCCCGGAGTTCACCGACCCGGAGATCCGCCGGTCGAGCTTGTCCGGCGTAATCCTGCGCATGTTGCAGCTGGGTTTGGGGCGCATCGAAGACTTCCCGTTCCTCGAGGCGCCGGACGAGCGCGCCATCGCCGATGGCTGGCAGCAACTGGCCGAACTCGGCGCGGTCGATGCCGAGCGCCGCCTGACCACGGTCGGCAAGCAGATGGCGCGGTTGCCGGTGGACGTCAAGCTGGCGCGCATGCTGGTCGCCGCGCAGGCGGCAGGCTGCCTGCGCCCGATGCTGGTGATTGCCTCGTTCCTCGGCATCCAGGACCCGCGCGAGCGCCCGCCCGAAGCGCGCGGCGCCGCCGACAATGCCCATGCCCAGTTTGCCGATGGTCGCTCCGAATTCGTCGGCGTGCTGCGGCTGTGGGAGGCCTACCGCCAGGCCCATGAGGACCTCACCCAATCCAAGCTGCGCGACTGGTGCGGGCGCCATTTCCTTGGCTTCCTGCGCATGCGCGAGTGGCGCGAGCTGCATCGCCAGTTGCGCTTGCTGTGCGAGGAACTCGGTTGGAAGGAAGAGGACGCAGACGCTTCGCTGGCGCCGCTGCTGGCCGGCAGCACCGCGCCGCCGGTGGCGCGCGATGATGCCGCCGCGGCCAAGGTCACGCGCGGCCAATTGCATCGCGCTGCGCGTTTGGCGCGCGAGGGGAAGAGCGAGCCGGCGGTTACGGCGGCCTCGGCGACAGCCACGCCAGCACGCCCGGCGGCCGCGGAGGGGGGCGGCTTCAGCGAGCGCGCACGCGCGGCCAGCTACCAGACCCTGCATCGCGCGCTGATCGCCGGCCTGCCGACGCAGATCGGCCATCGCACCGAGAAGGGCGACTTCCAGGCGCCGCGCCAACGCCGTTTCCTGCCGTTCCCGGGCTCGACGTTGGCCAAGCGCCCGCCGCCGTGGATGCTGGCGGCCACCTTGCTCGACACCCAGAAGATCTGGGGCCTGACCAATGCCGCGATCGAGCCGGACTGGGTCATCGCCGAGCTGCCGCACCTGCTGCTGCGCAAGCATTTCGACCCGCATTGGTCGCGCGCGCAGGGCCAGGTGCTGGCTTCCGAACAGATCAGCCTGTTCGGCCTGGTGCTGGCGCCGAAGAAGCCGGTGCACTATGGCCGCATCAATCCGGGCGAAGCGCATGACATCTTCGTGCGCCAGGGCCTGGTGACCGGCGAGATCAACACCCGTGCCGGTTTCGTCGCCGACAACCTGCGCGTGCTTGAACAAGCGCGGGAAGAAGAAGCCAAGCTGCGCCGCGCCGGCATCGTCGCCGACGAGGGTTGGCAGGCACGCTGGTACCTGGACCGAATTCCGGCCGAAATCCACTCGGCCCATGGCCTGGACATCTGGTGGAAGGCGCTGCCGGCGGACAAGCGCCGCCAGCTGCACTGGTCCCTGGTGGACCTGTTGCCGGGCGAGGGCAGCGAGGAAGACCGCTACCCGAAATACTTCGCCCTGGGCGATGCGCGACTGCCGCTGCACTACAAGTTCGAGCCGGGCGCGGTGGACGACGGCGTCACCCTGGAAGTGCCGCTGCACCTGCTCAATGCCCTGGATGCGGCGCGGCTGTCCTGGCTGGCGCCGGGCTTTGTCGGCGAGAAAGCCGCCGCGCTGATCCGCAGCCTGCCCAAGGCGCAGCGGCGCAATTACGTGCCGGCGCCGGACTACGGCCGCGCTTTCTTCGAGGCGTTCGCGCAGCCCTCGGCCGATGACCTGCGTGGCGAGTTGGCACGTTTCCTGAGCAAGGCCACCGGCGTGCAGGTGTCGGCGCTGGACTTCGACGAGCCGTCGCTGGAACCGCACCTGCGCATGAACCTGCGCCTGCGCGATGAGCAGGGCAAGGTGCTGGCCGAGTCGCGCGATTTCGAAGCGCTGCGTGCCCGTTTCGGTAGCCGCGCCGGTGACGCCTTCGCCGCGCGCGCCGGACGTGCACTGGCCGCCGAGGGTCTGCGCGATTTCCCGGCCACGCCGATCCCGCGCCAGGTGCCCGGCGAAGCCGGCGTGCCGGCGTATCCCGCCTTGGTTGACCAGGGCGATAGCGCTGCACTGCGGATCTTCGCCGATCGTGCCGAGGCCGAAGCCGCGCATCCGCAAGGTGTGCGCCGGTTGCTGGAGATCGCGCTGGCCGACAAGGTCAAGCACGCCCGCAAGCAGCTGCCGGTTTCGCCCAAGACCGGGTTGTTGTATGCCGCGATCGAATCGCAGGAACGCCTGCGCGGCGACCTGGTCGATGCGGCGATGAACGCCTTGCTCGATCACGGCCTGGACGACATCCGCGATGCAGGGGGATTCGCGCAGCGGCGCGATGAAGTCGGCAAGCAGCTGTTCGGCGAGGCGATGCAACGGCTGAAGCTGGCCGAGGAAATCCTTTCCGGCGTGGCCGCACTCAAGCCCGAGCTCGAAGCGCCCTTGATGGGCTGGGCACGCGGCAATCTCGACGACCTGATCGCGCAGTTGGCCGCGCTGGTGCACCCCGGCTTCCTGCGCGAAACCCCGGCCGAAGCGCTGGCGCAGTTCCCGCGTTACCTCAAGGCGATGCGGCTGCGCGCCGAACGCGCCAAGCGCGACCCCTCGCGCGACCAGGCGCGCATGCTCGAACTCAAGCCGTTCCTCGATGCGCTGGCCGATGCTGCGGCCTTGGGGCGGCGCGAACGCCCGGAATGGCAGGCTTTGCGCTGGGATCTGGAGGAGCTGCGGGTGTCGTTGTTCGCGCAGGAGCTGGGCGCGCGCAGTGGTGTTTCGGCGAAGAAATTGGCGCAACGGGTGGCTGCGCTTCGCGGTTAGGGTAGGGATATCTGACGCGCTACGGTCGGGGCTGAAGCCCCTCCTACAGCCTCGACTGCTCTACCGATGACCCTTACTCCGCATCCTCCACGCGTTCGCCCATCAGCTCGCGCTGGCGCTTGTCCAACTCTTCGGCATAACGCTTGCGCACGAAGCGCTCGGATAGCACGCCCAACACCTGGCCGTGCTCGTCCACCACCGCCATTTCATCGCTCTGGGTCTGGTCGAATCGCTGCATCACCGCCACCACGTCGGCATCGGCGCGCAGCGCGACTTCGCGGTTGCCGGCGAAGTCGGCCACCACCGCCTCCGGCTTGACGCCGTCGGCATAGACGCTGGCCACGGTGACGATGCCGGCGTAGCGCGCATTTTCATCGAGCAGCACCACGCGCGTGCCGGAGCCGAGCGGGAAGCGATGGCGGAATTCGGCCACGCTGGCGGCCGCGTCGATGGTGGCCGGCTCGCGCCGCATCATCCGCCCTGCGCTGAGGTGGTGGATCCAGCCGACGTCGCGCGCGCTCTTCACGCTTTCGCCGCGCAGGTGCAGGCGCCAGGTCGAGAACGAATAGCCGAACACCTGCCGCACCACCGTGCTCGCCACCAGCACCGCGGCCATCACTGCGCTGGCCAGGACGAAGTCGTGGGTGCCCTCGAGCACCAGCATCGCCATCGTCATCGGCGCGCCGACCACCGCTGCAGCCAGCGCCGCCATTCCGGCCAGCGCGGCCGAGGTGGGATCGACCAGCGCATCGCCGACGCCGAGGTTGATCAGCCCCGCATACAGTGCGCCGACCAGCGACCCCATGAACAGCGAGGCGAAGAACAACCCGCCGCGAAAACCGAAGCCCAGCGAGATGCCCGAGGCCAGGCACTTCAGCACCAGCAGCGTGCCCAGCCATAGCAGTGGGGTATGTCCGGTGAGGTCGATATGCAGCGCGCCGTGGCCGGAGGACAAGGTTTGCGGGGTCACCAGCGCCACCGGAATCAGCAGCAGGCCGCCCAGCACAGGTCGCGACCACGGCGGCAAGGGGCTGCGGTTGACGCCTTGTTCGATCGTCGTCACCAGCCGCATTACGGCCACGCCGATCAGCGCGCAGATCAGGCCGAGCGCGGCGAACAGCACGTAATCGCGCGGATGCAGCGAAACCACGGTGGCGGCCGGCAGCAGGTACGGCGTCAGGCCGGCGGCCTGGGCGATGAAACTGCCGGCCAGCGCCGCCACGGCGACCGCTGCCAGGGCCGAAGGCGTGTAGGCGCCGATCACGATCTCGAAGGCATAGAACGCCCCCGCCAGGGGCGCGCCGAACGCGGCGGCAATGGCACCGGCGGCGCCCGCGCCGACCAAGGTGCGGATATCGGCACGGCGCAAGCGCAGCAGCTTGCCGAGTTGCGAGCCGCTGCCGGCGCCCATCTGCGTGTAGGCCGCTTCCAGCCCGACCGAAGCACCGAAGCCGTTGGACAACAGGGTCTGCAGCGACACCACCAGGTTGTCGCGCATCGACATGCGGCCGCCATGCAGCGCATTGGCTTCCACCGCATCGAGCAATTGCCGCTGCCGCGCGCGCGCAGCGCGGCCGATCAGCCCCACCAGCAACCCACCGACCGGCAAGACCCAAAGCGCGTCGAGGCCGACGTGGGCGAGCGAGCTCAGCCGTTCGTTCTCGTCGAAGCCGTACAGCCAGGACTGCAGCGAATGCGCCAGGCCGGCCTGCAGCAAGGTCAGCGCGCCGGCGATCAGGCCGACCAGCAACGCCAGGCCGATGAAGCCACCTTCGCTGCGACGGAAGAACCGCCGCAACGCTGGCAGGGCGCCGCTCTCCGTGGCCGCGCCGCTGGCTTCGGGTACTGCCATCGGCTTACTTCACGCGGCGCACTTTCGGCATCGTATTGCTGCCTTCCACCTGCAGGTACCACGCACCGGCCAGGCCGGGCTTGATCGTTACCTTCGGGTCCTGCTTGCGCAGGTTGAGCGAAGTGGACTCGGTCTGTTCCCACTCCTGGCCATTGGCCAGGACGAAGCGGCGACCCTTGCCGAAGCCGGCGAACTCGCCGGCGATGGTGCTCTGGATCGGCTCCTTGCTGCCGAAGTCGAAAAAGCCGCGGTTCTTGCGGATCACTTCCTGGCGGCCTTCTTCGCGCGCCTGCGCCAACGCGGCCCCGCTGGTGCCGGCATCGGTCTGCGCGGCCGCCTGCTGTGCGACCTGCTCGACCTTGCCATGCAACCAGTCATTGAGGCTGGCCAGTTCCGCCGGCGTGAGCTTGTCCAGGCCGGCAGCCTTGAATTGCGCCGGGGTCATGTCCTGCTGCAGGTTGCCGTTGACTGCGCGCTGCGCCAGCGCGGTACCCGCCGGCAAGCTGAGGACAATGGCCAGGCCGAGCGTGGTGGCGAGCGGGCGGAGCATGCGCATTGGATTGGTTCCAGGCCGGGGATGCGCGATAGTGTAGACGCAACCCGTTCGCCCCAGCCGCCGTGCACCGCCCGCCCCCCGCCACCCTCGAAGACCTGTTGCAGCGCCGCTCCGCCGGCGCGCTCTCGGCGCCTGTGCGCGACGCCCTGGCGCAGGCCTGGTCGGCGCTGCCGGCGCCCGCGGTGGCGGCCTGGCCGGTATTGGCCGAAACCCTCGATCTGCTGGCCTTGCTGTCGGCCGATGAAGCCACCGTGGTGGCGACGCTGCTGTTCGACCTGCCGGCCTTGCGCCAAAGCCTGGCCGGCATGCCGCTCGATGCCGCGCGGCGCCAGGCGGTGGCCGGCCTGCTGGAAGGACAGGACGCGGCCGACCAGGTCTGGGTGCTGCACGCCGGGCGCGAAGCCGGACGCAACAGCGAGGGTTTGCGCCGGTTGTTGCTGGCGATCATCCACGACCTGCGCGTGGTGCCGATCCTGCTGGCGCGACAACTGGCGCAAATGCGCGCGGCCAGCCGCCTGCCCGAGCCCGAGCGTCGCGCGTTGGCCCAGCTCACCCGCGACATCCACGCGCCGCTGGCCAACCGGCTCGGCATCTGGCAATTGAAGTGGGAGCTGGAAGACCTGGCCTTCCGCTATCTCGAACCCGACACCTATCGGCGCATTGCCCGCGAGGTCGATGAAACCCGGGTCGAGCGCGAGCGCTACATCGAAAGCGTCAGGCGCGCGCTCAGCCACGCGCTGGCCGAGCAGGGCCTGCACGCCGAGGTCAGCGGCCGGCCCAAGCACATCTACAGCATCTGGCGGAAGATGCAGAAAAAGCACCTGGCCTTCGACCAGCTCTACGACGTGCGCGCGCTGCGGGTGATGGTCGACGATATCGCCGCTTGCTATGCCGCCCTGGGCGTAGTGCATGCGCTGTGGGCGCCGGTGCCCAGCGAGTTCGACGACTACATCGCCCGGCCCAAGGCCAACGACTACCGCTCTCTGCATACCGCCGTGGTCGGCCCGGAAGGGCGCACGGTGGAGGTGCAGATCCGCACCCACGAGATGCACGCCCAGGCCGAACTGGGCGTGGCCGCGCACTGGAAGTACAAGGAAGGCGGCAAGGGCGCCGAGAAATCCTTCGACCGCAAGATCACCTGGATGCGGCAGCTGCTGGAGCAGTCGCAAGAGGGCGACGCCGGCGAGCTGGCCGGCGCGCTCGATGCCGAGCTGGTCGAGGATCGTGTCTATGCGCTGACGCCCAAGGGCGAGGTCATCGACCTGCCGCAGGGGGCCACGCCGCTGGACTTCGCCTACCACGTGCACACCATGGTCGGGCACCGTTGCCGCGGCGCCAAGATCAACGGGCGCATCGTGCCGCTGGCCTACAAGCTGCGCAGCGGCGATCGCGTCGAAATCCTCACCGCCAAGGAAGCCGACCCGCGCCGCGACTGGCTGCTGCCATCCAACGGCTTCCTCGCCAGCGGCCGCTCGCGCGACAAGGTGCGCGCGTGGTTCCACAAGCTCGACCGCAGCCGCAACGTGCAGGCCGGTCGCGACCTGCTCGACCGCGAGCTCAAGCGCCTTGGCCTGCAGCACGCCGACCTGATGGTCGCCGCCAAGCGCTTCCATGCCGACAGCGTCGATGATCTCTACATCCAGGTCGCGCTGGGCGACACCGGCCCAAGCCAGGTCAGTCGCGCGCTGCTGGAAGCCGAGCGCGCCCAGCAGCAACCGCCGCCCCCGCCGCGACCCACGGCGCGGCGTACCGGCCTGGGCAAATCCAAGTTCACCGTGCAGGGCGTGGGCAACCTGCTGGTGCAGTTGGCGCGTTGCTGCCAGCCAGTGGCGGGTGAACCGATTGTGGGCTACCTCACCCAGACCCGCGGCGTTACCGTGCACCGCGCCGATTGCCCGGCGCTGGCGCGCCTGGCCGCAGCCAACCCGCAACGGGTATTGCCGGTGGAGTGGGGCGAGGCCGGCGGCGGTTACGAAGTGAGCGTGGTGGTGCGCGCGATAGACCGCCGCTACCTGCTCAAGGACGTGACCAACCTGATCGCCCAGGAAGACGCCCACGTGCTGGAGATCAACAGCGACAACGTCCGCGACAGCGGCCAGGCGCAACTGCGCCTGCGCTTGAAGGTCAGCGACTACGGGCAATTGGCGACGTTGTTGGGCAAGCTGGATGGCTTGCCGGGGGTGCATGAGGTAAGGCGGTTGGGGTGAGCCTGTCCGCGAGCAGCGGCGATGCCACGCCAAGCACATCCGTGGACAACGTCAAGTTGTCACCAGCCAGCGCCACCGCGCCCGCTAAGATTCTCCCGTGAACCAGCCACGCCCCCCGCGCCCATCACGACGCCCGCGCTTCCATCGACCGCTGCGGGCGGCGCTGGTGCGTCCGTTGCGCAGCCGACAGCTGTGGCTCGGGGTGGGCGTCGCCGCGCTGCTGCTGGTGGTTTTGGTGGTGGCCTTCCGGCGTCCCCTGGCTACGTGGCTGTGGCCGGACACCCGCATCCAGCAACTGCTGGCGCAGGGCGAAGAAGCGTTGGCGCAGGGGCGTCTGTCGTCCGCTGATGGCAGCGGTGCGCGCGAGGCGTTCGACGCTGCGCTGGCATTGGACAGTGACCGCGGCGAGGCCCGCGATGGCCTGGCGCGCACCGGCGCGGCGGCATTGGCGCAGGGGCGGCGCGCGCTGGCGCGCGATGAGCTGTCCGCGGCCAAGCAGGCGCTGGTCCTGGCGCAGGCATTGCAGGTGCCACGCGCGCAATCCGATGCATTGGCGCTGGCGATCCGCCGCCATGAAGCGGCGGGCGTGGGCCTGGACGCGCTGGTCGCGCGTGCCCGCGCCGCGCAAGCCGAACACCGCCTGGACGGCGATGCGGACAGCGCATTGCCGCTGTACCAGCGCGTGCTCGAACTGGCGCCGGAACGGCTGGATGCGTTGGAAGGGCGCGAGGACGCGCTGTCAGATCTGTTGCAGCTGGCGCGCGCCGACCTTGCGCGCGGTGAGCTTGCCGCGGCCTCGGCGAAACTGGACGCCGCGCGCGGCTACGACCCCGGCCATGTCGACCTGCCCGCCACCGAAGCGGCGGTAAACGACGCCGTGCAGGCGCGCTTGCGCCGTGCCGAAACGCGATTGCGCCGAGGCCAGCTCGCCCTGGCCGACGCCGATTACCGGCTGCTGGCCGATCTGCGGCCAGACGCCGCCGAGGTGGCTCGCGGCGGCGAGCGCCTGGCAGCGGCCTACGCCAGCGAAGCAACCCGGCTGGCGGGCGATTTCGATTTCGCCGCTGCCGAGGCGGCCCTGGCCCAGGCGCGGCAATGGGCGCCGGAGAGCGCGGCGCTGGGCAATGCCGAACAAGCACTGGCGCGCGCGCGCCAGGCGCAGGCTTCGCAGCAACAGCCGCTGGCGCCGGCCGCGCGTAGCCGGCAATTGCGCCGGCTACTGGCGCAAATCGAGGCCGCCGAGGCGCAGCAGCATTGGATCACCCCGCCCGGCGCGAGTGCCTACGATGCGTTACGCGAAGCGCAAGCGCTGGCGCCGCGCGATCCGCGCGTGCGCAGTGCGGTGCAGCGGATCGTGCCGCAGACCCGCGCCTGCTTCGAGCAGGCATTGCCGGCCAACCGCGTGCGCGCCGCGCAATCCTGCCTCGATGCGTGGCAGGCGCTGGCCGCGCGCGATCCGGCCCTGGCCACGGCGCGCCGGCGCCTGGCACAGCGTTGGCTGGCTGTCGGCAGCGAACGGCTGGGCGCGGGCGATGCGGTGTTCGCCGCCGATGCCGCACGCCAGGCACGTAGCCTCGACCCGAGCGCGAGCGACCTGCGAGACTTCGAAGCGCGCGTGCGCGCAGCGCAGGGCCGCGAGCCGTAGCCGCGATCAGTCGAGAAAGATTCGCCGCACCGTGTCGCGTGCCGCATCCAGCGAAAAATGCTCAGCGACATTCTTCAGGCCATTCGCCGACAGCTGCGACCACAGCGCCGGATCTTCGTACACGCGCACCACCGCAGCGGCAAACGCCGCCGCTTCGTCAGCGACCAGGACGTCCTCGCCCTCGCGCAGATGCATGCCTTCCACCGCGCAGGAGGTCGCCACCACCGGCTGGCCGTGCGCCATGCTCAAGTTGACCTTGCCTTTGACCCCGGCGCCGAAACGCAGCGGCGCAACCGCCACGCGGCAGCCGTCCATGTAGGGCGCCAGCTCCGGCACATGGCCGTGGATCTCCACGCCGGGCTGGGTGGCGGCCAGCGTGCGCAGCGCATCGGGCACGTCGGCGCCGATGCAATGGAAGCGCACCGCCGGCAAGCGCGCGCGAATGAGCGGGAACACTTCACCGATGAACCAGCGCATGGCATCGGCATTCGGCGGATGGCCGAAGCCGCCGACGAACACCAAATCCTGCCGCGCGTCCCAGCCTGGTGCCTGGCTGGCCACCTCGTGCAGGTTGGACAACAGTTCGACCCGCACCTGCGGTGCTTCCTGGCGCAGCACTTCGCGCTCAGCCGCCGACACCAGCACGGTGATATCGGTGCGCGCCATGATCGACAGCTCACGCTGGCGGGTGCGCTCGGCTGCGCGCAATCCCGCGCCGTCGCCGGCGACTTGCGCGCCGCGGCGCTCGCGCAGGAAGTGCAGGTCAACCGTATCGAACAGCGTGCGCGTGCGCGGTGCGTAGCGCTTCAGCAGCGGCAGGCAGGCGTCGGCGACGTGATGGCGCACCAGCAGCGCAGCGTGGAAGCGGGTGCCATGCTGCCGCAGCCACGCCGCCAGGCCGTCGAGCTGCGGCGCATACCAGACCTCGACCCCAAGCGCCTGCAACGCTTCGGTATGGCGGCCGCCGTGCGCGCGCGCCGTGGGCACGAACACCACGTGCGCGCCGGCCTCGCACAGCAAACGGATCAGGTTGAACTGGCGCAGCGAACCCGAGTCGCGGTCAGGCTGCGGGACCGCCTCGTCCAGGATCAATACCTGGTGCTGGTGCCGATGCAGCAACGCCGGCGAAGGCACGCTGCCCGGTGCGGGATGCGAGGCCAGCACGGCGGCCCACTTCTGCGCGAATACGGCGCGGTTGCGCACCTGGTAGGCCTTGATCCCGCTGCCGGTGTCGGTGCCATGGCTGGTGCCTTCGTCGTGCACCACGCGCGCGGCCGGCTGCACCAGCACCTGGTAACCCGCTGCGCGCACGGCGAAGGCCAGGTCGGTGTCTTCGTAGTAGGCCGGGGCATAACGTGCGTCCAGGCCGCCGAGTTGCGTCAGCAGCGAGCGCCGGATCGCCAGCGCCGCGCCGGAGACGTAATCCACTTCACGCACATAGGCATAGCGGGGATCATCCGGCGATTCGAAGCGGCCGTAACTCCACGCACTGCCGTCGCTGAAGACCACGCCGCCGGATTCCTGCAAGCGGCCGTCCGGATACAGCAGTTGCGCACCGACCAGCCCGGCGCGTGGGTGGCTGGCGAAGGTACCGATCAAGGCGTCGAGCCAGCCTGGCTGCGGCACCGTGTCGTTGTTCAGCAGCACTACGTATTCGCCGCGGCTGAGGCCGATCCCGTCGCCGCAGGCGGCAATGAAGCCACCGTTGCTGGGGCGGCGGTGGTAACGCAGGCCGCTGACCTGCGGCAGCACCTGCGGCGTGTCATCGCCCTGGCCGGCGTCGTCGACAATGATGATCTCGCACGCCACGGCAGGTGGATGCGCGGCAAGCGCACGCAGGCAGGCCAGGGTGTGGGCGAGGTGGTTGTAGACCGGGATGACGATAGAGACGACCGGTGCATCGCTGGTCGGCACGGCGAATGGCGCGAATGCCGTGGCCGGCGGAAACCACAGCGCCTGCGCACCCTCTCCAGACCGCGGCTGCAGGTGCACGCGCGCGCGCGCCAGCGTCGCGCGCCAGCCACGCGCGCGCAGGCTCGACAGCCCGCGGCGCGCCAGGCCGAGCATGCGATTGAAGAAATAACGCCACTGCGTAAGCGACATGCGGGCGCGGCTCAAGCGCGGAATCGCTGGCGCACGGCCGGCGGCCGGCAGGCGCCAGGGCTGCCCGCAGGGGCCGCGACCGGCGGGGTCGAACGGGGGGCTGTATTGGTTTCTACCTGCATGATCTGCTTCCACAACGGGCCATGAGCCAGGGCAGGCGGTGTCCGCATCGCCCACGCCGGCTGCGCTAGACTCGCCGGAATCCACATTCTCGCATCCCCGTGCCGCGATACCACGATAACGAAGATTCCGAGGATATCGAAGACGACTTCGACGACGCAGACCACGCCGGACCGGCCTGGCAACGTCGACTGATCGTGTGGGGCCTGGCCGCATTGGCGCTGGGCCTGGGCTTCCTGATCCCCTACACCTTGTACCTGAACCAGCAGGTGACCCAGCGCTTCGGCGAGTTGCGCTGGCAGATCCCCACGCGCGTCTATGCGCGGCCGTTGGGCCTGGCGCCGGGCAAGGCGCTGGACGCGGCGACACTGAAGACCGAACTGGACGCGGCCTCGTATCGCGAGGACGGCAGCGGCCAGTTGCCGGGCACCTACCAGCGCGAAGGCGGCCGCTTCGTGATCGCCAGCCGCGGCTACATCGATGTCGACGGCCGGGTACCGGCGCGCCGCATCGAAGTGAGCGTAGGCGGCGGCCGCGTCACCACCCTGCGCGAGACGGCCACTCGCAAGGCGCTGCGCGCCGCGCGACTGGACCCGGCGCGCATCGCCACGCTGTACGGCCAGAAGCAGGAAGAGCGACGCCTGGTGCGCCTGGAAGAGACGCCCGAGTTGCTGGTCACCGGCCTGCAGGCAGTCGAGGACCGGGATTTCAACAGCCACCACGGCATCGACCTCAGCGGCATGATCCGCGCCGCCTGGGTGATGGTGCGTTCGGGCGGGCAGACCCGCCAGGGCGCCAGTACCCTGACCCAGCAGTTGGCGCGCAGCGGCCTGCTCGGCATCGGCAAGGAGCAGACCGTCACCCGCAAGTTCAACGAGATCCTCTATGCGTTGATCATGGAAGCGCGCTACGACAAGCGCACCATCCTCGAGGCCTACCTCAACCAGGTCTACCTGGGCCAGCGCGGCAGCCAGGCGGTGCATGGCGTCGCCTCGGGCGCCGAGTTCTGGTTCGGGCGCGACCTCAATTCGCTGACCACCGAACAGGTCGCCCTGCTCATCGGCCTGGTCAAGGGGCCGTCTTACTACGACCCGCGCCGTAATCCCGAGCGCGCGCTGGACCGACGCAACTTCGTGCTCGGCAAGCTGCATGAGAGCGGCCTGGTCAACGATGCCGAATACAAGCGCGCACTCGCCGCGCCGCTGGGCGTGCCCGAGCAACCCGGCCTGGTCGCCGCGAACCGTTTCCCGGCCTACGTCGACCTGGTGCGCCGCCAGCTCGCCCACGATTACCCCGAGAACGTGTTGCAAGGTGCCGGCATGAGCGTGCTGACCGGCATGTCGCCCTCGGCGCAGGCGTACGCCGAAGGCGCGGTGACGCGCACGATCAAGTCGCTGGAAGGCAAGAAGCGGCCGCCGCTGGAAGCCGGGCTCGTCGTTACCGACGTGCACAACGGCGACGTCCTGGCAGTGGTCGGCAGCCGCGAGGTCTCGCAGCCGGGCTTCAATCGCGCGGTCGAGGCGCAGCGTCCGGTCGGCTCGTTGCTCAAGCCGTTCGTGTACCTGCTGGCGCTGGCCTCGCCCGACCGCTGGTCGCTGGCAAGCTGGGTCGACGACTCACCGGTCACGGTGCAGCTGGCGCGCGGGCGCAACTGGTCGCCCGGCAATGCCGACAACCGCAGCCACGGCACCGTGCGACTGATCGACGCCCTGGCGCATTCCTACAACCAGGCCACGGTGCGCGTGGGCATGCAGGTCGGGCCCGAGCGCGTGGCCCAGCTGATCCACGTGCTCGCGGGCATCCAGGCCGATCCCAACCCGGCGCTGATCCTCGGCTCGACCGACCAGAGCCCGTATGCGATGGCGCAGCTGTACCAGTTCCTCGCCTCCGGCGGAGAAATCCAGCCGCTGCACGCGGTGCGCGGCGTGCTCGATCCACAGGGCAAGCTGCTCAAGCGCTACGACAAGAACCCGGCGCCGGCGCAGGAAGGCGACTCGATCGCCGCCAACCTGATCGGCGTGGGGCTGCAGCAGGTGGTCAGCAGCGGCACTGCCCGCCAGTTGATCAACGATGGCCTGGGGCGGCTGTCGCCGGCCGGAAAGACCGGCACCACCAACGACGGCCGCGATAGCTGGTACGCCGGCTACACCGGCGACCACCTGGCGGTGATCTGGATCGGCAACGACCAGAACGAGCAAGCCGGACTTTACGGCGCCACCGGCGCAATGAAGGTATGGTCGGGCATCTTCACGCGGCTGCCGAGCGCGCCGCTGAAGGTCAACGGCAAGGGCCTGGACTGGCAGTGGGTGGAAGCCAGCGGTTCGGGTACCACCGATGTGGATTGTCCGGGTGCGCGCCAGTTCCCCTTCGTGGTCGGCTACGCGCCGGCCTATGTGCCCTGCAGCGCCGCGGCCGTGCCCAGCGAAGGCGAGCCGGCCGAAGGCGAGTCGAGCGGGCAGGGCGGCGGCTGGCGCAGCTGGTTCGGCCTGGACAAGAAAGAGAAGGAAGCTGCGCCGGCGCAGTCCAATCCCCCGTCCGATCAGTGAGTTTTCCGATGAAGCCGATCCTGTCCCGCCTCTCTCTGCTGGCCCTCGCGTTGAGCCTGGGCGCCTGCTCCAGCGCGCCACCGCCGCCCGTGCCGGTCGATACGACCACGCCGGCCCAGCGCATGGCGGTGGTGGAAAAAGTAGCGGGCGTCGAGGACACCGAGCTATCGGTGCAGCCACTGCGCGACCCGCAGGTGGGCGACCTTCGCGAGAGTGCGCAGCGCAAGCGCGCGGCCGGTGACCTCGCGGGCGCGGCAGGCTTGCTGGACCAGGCGCTGGCGCTGGTGGCCGACGATCCCGGCGTGCTGCAGGAACGCGCCGAAGTGGCGCTGCTGCAGGGCGACTGGCCGAATGCGGAGAAATTCGCCAAGCGCGCCGTCGACCTTGGTTCCAAGACCGGCCCGGTGTGCCGCCGCCATTGGGCGACGATCGAGCAGGCGCGCCTGGCGCGTGGCGAGAAGGAGAACGCGGCCTCCGCGCAGGCCCAGATCGACGCGTGTACGGTGCCGGGCATCAAGCGCTACTGATTCCCGCGCTTTCGCAATGTCCCTGCTTGCCAACGCCAGCCGCGAAGCGCTCGACCAACACGGCGCGCTGGCGCAACAGATACCCGCCTTCGTCCCGCGCGCGGCGCAGCTGCGCCTGACCACCGCCATTGCCGACGCCTTCGACCAGCGTGAAGTGCTGCTGGCCGAGGCCGGCACCGGCACTGGCAAAACCTTTGCCTACCTGGTGCCGGCGCTGCTCTCGGGGATGAAGACGATCATCTCCACCGGTACCCGCGCGTTGCAAGACCAGCTCTACCACCGCGACCTGCCGCGCGTACGCGCCGCGCTCGGCATCGGCGTCGAATCGGCGCTGCTCAAGGGCCGCGCCAACTACCTGTGCCGATACCGCCTGCAGCAGGCGCGCGGCGAGCCACGCCTGGCCACGCCCGAACAGGTCACCCAGTTCCAGCGCATCCTTGCCTGGAGTGGGCGTACGCGCTTTGGCGACATGGCCGAACTGGAAGCCTTGCCCGACGACTCACCGCTGCTGCCGATGGTGACCTCGACGATCGACAATTGCCTCGGCACCGAATGCCCGTTCTGGAGCGAGTGTTTCGTGGTGCAGGCGCGCCAACGTGCGCAAGCGGCCAATGTAGTCGTGGTCAACCATCACCTGCTGCTGGCCGACCTGGCGCTCAAGCAGGAAGGCTTCGGCGAGATCCTGCCGGGCGCGCAGGCGTTCGTGATCGACGAGGCCCACCAGCTGCCCGAGTTGGCGGCCAATTTCTTTGGTGAAAGCTTCGGCATGCGCCCCTGGCAGGAACTCGCGCGCGACTGCGTGACCGAAGCGCGGCTGGTGGGCGGCGCGCAGGCGGTGCTGCAGGAGCCAGTGCGACTGCTGGATGAATCATTGCGACAACTGCGCAGCGACATGGAAGGGCTGCCGACGCGCGGCACCCAATGGCGCGCCCTGGCGCGCCCGCAAGTGCGCGAAGGCTTCGACGCGGTGGTAAGCGCGCTGCAACACCTGCAGGACGCGCTGATGCCTTTGCGTGATGCCTCGCCCGGCCTGGATGCCTGCGCCGCACGCGCGCGCGAAGCGGCGCAGCGGCTGTCGCGCTGGCTCGGCGACGACGAAACCGTTACGGATTTCGAAGTCGACCCACAGCCCACGGTGCCCGACAACGACGTGCGCTGGTACGAACTCACCCCACGCGGCTTTCGCTGCCAGCGCACCCCGCTCGATGTTTCCGGTCCACTGCGCGAACACCGCGAGAAGTCGCACGCCGCGTGGATATTCACGTCAGCTACGCTGACAGTAGACGCCGACTTTTCGCACATCGCCCAGCGCCTAGGCCTGGACGATCCGGTGACGCTGCTGCAACCCAGCCCGTTCGACTGGAACCACCAGGCCCTGTGCTACCTGCCTGGTCCGCTGCCCGATCCGGCCTCGCGCGGCTATGGCACTGCGCTCGTCGCCGCGATCACGCCGGTGCTGGAAGCCTCGCAGGGCAGGGCGTTCGTACTGTTCGCCTCGCATCGCGCGCTGCGTGAAGCGGCCGAGTCGCTGCGCGATGGCCCGTGGCCGCTGTTTGTGCAAGGCGAAGCACCGCGGGCGACGCTGCTGCAGCGTTTTCGCGAGTCGGGCAACGGCGTGCTGTTGGGCTCGGCGAGTTTCCGCGAAGGCGTGGACGTAGTGGGCGACGCCCTGAGCGTGGTGGTGATCGACAAGCTGCCGTTCGCCGCGCCCGACGAACCGGTGTACGAAGCGCGCCTGGACGCGATCCGTCGCGAAGGCGGCAATCCGTTCCGCGACGAGCAATTGCCGCAAGCAGTGATTGCGCTCAAGCAAGGTGTAGGGCGACTGATCCGTAGCGAGACCGACCGCGGCGTGCTGGTGTTGTGCGACCCGCGCTTGCAGACGCGTAACTATGGACGGGTATTTCTTGACTCGTTGCCACCGTTTGTGACGACGCATGCGTTGGCGGATGTGCAGGAATTCTTTGCGCTTTAGCCGCCGAGCGTGCTGTTGCTGGTCCCATAGTGCTGGGTAAGAGCGCCCTAGCCAACTTCTGAAACGGTTGCAGAATGCGCGCTTCGAGCGCGGTATTTGTCGCGCGTGTGGAGATGGTCCGCGCTAGTGATGCGAACGATGACGCGCCAAGTCGAGATGGCCGCGTGGATGGTAAGAAAACTCTCGCTTGATGAGATTTGTCGCCTATTTAAGCTGGACCTTAGGAAACATCATTCCGCCACTTCTCTTTTGGGTGGAACGGAATGAACAGAATTTACCGATTGGTTTGGAATCGCACGCTGGGTGCGTTGGTGGCAGCGCCAGAGATTGCTAGGCGCAAAGGCAAAACCAAGGCCGAAGCACAGGTTGCGACAGTGGGTGCGGTCATGTTTGCCTTCTCACAGGCAATGGTCGGGCTATCCTTTTCGTTGCCCGCTGAGGCGGCACAACTATGCTTGACGGACGGGACTAATTCGAATCGGGTAGGGGCTTCTCCGCAGAACAAGTCAAGCCTTCAGGGCCACTGTGGTCAGCTCGGTGGCGGTCTAAATTCACTACGCCATGACATGGCTTTACTTGAGGCGGATGGGTCTGCATTCTGGGTGGATGGCAACGACGACACGATCAACTTCAGGCCAGGTGGTGCCAACGGCAAGGTGGTCAAGTTCGTCAAGGATGGCCGGCTTTCGAATCTGACGGATGGCAAGAACGAAGCGGACGCTGTGACGCTACGGCAGCTGAAGAAAGAGATCGGCAGCATCGGCGCCGGTCTGGTCCAGCAAGACCCTGTAAGTAAGGACATCACTGTCGCCAAAAGCTTGGACGGCAAGAAAGTAAACTTGACCGGGACGGCCGGTGAACGCGTTCTGACCGGCGTCGACAAAGGTGCAATCAACGCAATTTCCAACGAAGCCGTCAACGGCTCGCAGCTGTTTGGCACCAACAAGTCACTGGTGGATTCGCTTGGCGGTGGTTCGAAGGTAAACCCGGATGGGACCATCAGTGGCCCGAGCTATACGGTCGACGGCAAGCCGGTGAGCAACGTGGGCGATGCGATCACCAACATCGACGGCCGCGTCACCAACCTCGGCGACGAAATCAACAACGGCACCGTGGGCCTGGTGCAGCAGGATCCGACCAGCAAGAACATCACCGTTGCCAAGGCCAAGGATGGCAGGAAGGTCGACTTCACAGGTACTGAAGGCGACCGGGCGCTGGTAGGGGTGAGTAAGGGTGCGGTGACCGCAACGTCCAACGAAAGCATCAACGGCTCGCAGCTCTATGGCACCAACAAGTCGCTGGTGGATTCGCTGGGCGGTGGTTCTAAGGTCAACCCGGATGGCACGGTGACTGGCCCGACCTATACCGTCAACGGAAAGCCCTTCACCAACGTGGGCGACGCGATCACCAATGTCGATGGTCGCGTCACCAACCTCGGCGACCAGATCAACACCGGCGCCATCGGCCTGGTCCAACAGGATCCGATCAGCAAGAACATCACCGTAGCCAAGTCCAGGGACGGCAAGAGGGTCGACTTCACAGGTACCGAGGGTGACCGCGTGTTGGTGGGTGTTGGCAAGGGTGCCGTCGCCGAAACGTCCAACGAAGGCATCAACGGCTCGCAGCTCTATGGCACCAACAAGTCGCTGGTGGATTCGCTGGGCGGTGGTTCTAAGGTGAACCCGGATGGCACGGTGACTGGTCCGACCTACAGCGTCAACGGCAAGCCGGTGAGCAACGTGGGCGATGCGATCACCAACATCGACGGTCGCGTCACCAATCTCGGTGACGAAATCAACAACGGCACCGTCGGCTTGGTCCAGCAGAACCCGACCAGCAAGAACATCACCGTTGCCAAGGCCAAGGATGGCAAGAAGGTCGACTTCACGGGTACTGAAGGCGACCGTGCGCTGGTAGGGGTGAGTAAGGGGGCGGTGACCGCAACGTCCAACGAAGGCGTCAACGGCTCGCAGCTCTATGGCACCAACAAGTCGCTGGTTGATTCGCTGGGCGGTGGTTCTAAGGTCAACCCGGATGGCACGGTGACTGGCCCGACCTACAGCGTCAACGGCAAGCCTTTCACCAACGTGGGCGACGCGATCACCAATGTCGATGGTCGCGTCACCAACCTCGGTGACGAAATC
>Ga0160435_1000155_pt1 | contig 37982 bp, 48 predicted proteins | sample HID1973K_E0MG_FD_108213 | JGI IMG/M metagenome (GOLD analysis project Ga0160435, IMG submission 108213) | Enriched mosquito-associated microbial communities from UW Madison campus, WI, USA - HID1973K_E0 MG | ecosystem: Host-associated > Arthropoda: Insects > Digestive system > Unclassified ...
AGTGCGCATCGCGCTACACCACCTCGACGCTGTCTGGGCTATTGAGTCCGGGGGTGCGCATCCCGAGCGGCCGTCGCGACTCGCGGTGCTGAGATCATCAAGATTCGCGCCATCTTCGTTGCCAATGCGTAGCGAGCGGTCCGTCAGTTGACCTCGTAGGCCCGGAGTGTGAATCCCCCACCTACTTCACGCACCAGGACGCAACGAGCGAGCGGGGTGACCGGGGTCACGAACATCTTCCCTCGTGCGGTTGCTGGCAGCGACGCAACGACGGCCGGCGTGACGTGTAACTCGTCTCCGAGTTTCAAAGGCCAGCCGAGCGCGAGCCGCCCTAGATATGAGCCGATAGGTGTTGGCGTTACCTGGACAACCCATCGACCGACGGCCGGAACGACCGCGACGCGCTGAAAGTCGACGAGCAGCGACCCCAGATGCTGCGTGAGCGGTGACGATGACGTCCGAGAGCCGTGAGGCATCTTCAGCTCGACAACATCGCTTCCATCTACGACGAGGTCGACCCTGGCTCCAGGCAGTTCCGGGTAGAGCACTTCGGTGACGATGCGATGCCCGTCCACACCGTGGCTGGCTAGGGCCTCAATGGCCATCCATCGGAGCACGCTCTCGGACACCAGATGCCCGAGCCCTCGGTCCACGTCTACACGTAGCCGGTCGGCTGTGTCCGCCCACACACCTTTCCAGTCGATCGCCATGCTCGGACCGTACCGCGGCATCAGTTCCCCGCTTGAAGTCAGGGACCCTGCCTCGGTACGGCGTAGAAGACGCGAATGGAGGACCATTTGCGCCGGAAGAACACCGCGAACCACGCCTCAGTGCCCAGCGAGAATGCGGTTAGAGCCCCAAGGAGAGCCCAACTTCTCACGTCTTCAAGTGCGCTTGTGGCTTGGAAGACGATGCCCAGGCCGACCATCGCACTTATCCATCCGCTGCCGAGCAGCAAGAGGGCCGTCGATGCGTAGGGGTAACTCATGTGAGTGTTCCCTGACATCAGGCCGCTCTCCCAGCCCATCGCTCGACCTCCGACGAGGTCGTTGATCCGGGCTTCGAGGTCGCGTATCCACCGCCCCACCCGTTGGGAACGGTCGTATTCGCCGAGCCAGATGAGGAGCCCTGTCTTGGAGAGTTGGGGTACGAAGATGACGGCAACGAGTCCGGCGACCAGACCGGGCGTGGAGTCGGACAGCAGCCCAGCGATGATGATGGCGAGCGCACCGAACGTGAAGTTCGCGACGGTGACACGGTTCGAGATCGCAGTGGTCGACTCTGCCCGGAGTGTCTCGTACTCAGCCAGAGCTGCCTGCAACTGAGCTGCGCGAGCGTCGAACTCATCGTCTCGGTCGCTCACAAGTTGACCTCCTCACTCAGGACAGACAGCACTTCTCCGGGGCGGCAAAGCGTGGCGTTGAACCCCGCCCTGAGAGCGCGTTCGACATTGGGCTCGCGGTCGTCAACTACAAGGAAGTCAGCGGCATCCAGTGTGCTTGCTGCGACCTCGAACAGCCCGACGGGGTCAGACTTGGTCACGTGGGCGGCCGATGACACGAACTCCCACCGAGGCCCCCCCGGTCCGAGGCCCAATAGAGCAACCTGCTTCGGATACCAGAATGACGTGTTGTTCGTGATGAGACCCCAGGGCGTGCCAGCACGGTCGAGAGCATCCAACGCAGCGATCGCCCCGGGCAGCGCCTGGAGCAGTGCTAGCTCTGTTTCACGGACCAGCGCCGCTGGGATCGTAACTTCGAGCCGCTGAGAGAGGTCGAGCCAGTACGCATCTTCATCCGCCGCCGCTCGCGCGTACGTTTCCCAGAGGTCTTGGCCAACGTGTGCCGCCGTCACCTGGTCAACCCCAACCCGATCAGCGATGCCTACGCCTGGAGCAAGCAGCAGGGTCTCCCAAGGGTCAACCGTTAATACCCCACCGACGTCGAGCAGGACCGCACGTGGAGAACTCGTATATTCCACGTCACACCTCCGCGACTCGTCCTTGCCACGGTAGCGGGCCGGGACCGTCTTCGAGTGCTGCCGAGGTGCGTAGGCACCCCTCGTCGGCCGAGTCGCTGGTGTGAACCGCGAACCACGCACGCACCATCGCTGGCCCACTCACCCCACCACCGGCTCACCCACCACGCACGTTCAACTTCGACCTGTCGCGCCACGTCTCGGAGCGTGCGGCCTGCGCGGCCGAGCGCACCACGACCACGTCAATGCGGGTGCGGGGTTCCTTGTCGCACGACCCTGCCGAAGATCAAGCATCACGGCATCGCGAACCTGACCCCACGGGCAGTCCCCAACCACGCACGAGCCGGCAGGCGGAGCGGGCCCGCAGCCAAGCGAGCTTGCGAGCGTCGGCGTGGGCTGGCCGAGCGCAGCCGCACCGGCGAACTGCCACGTCCGCACCAACCGCACGCACCACTTCCACTCACCTTCTCTGCACCACCACTAGCGGCCAAGCGCACCGGTCCCACCACCCGGCCCTGCCCGGACGCCCTGATGGCTCGTAGCTCTGGATGAACCTGGTCGGCCTGGCGCAGGTCAGGTGAGAAGCCGTCGGCAGGTTCCTCCAGACAGTCCGAGCTGGTGACGCGCTGATGCGCCGCCCTGCTCTCCCTCCGAAACAGAAGCCAGCCACAAGGGGCCTCAGCCCCTTCGCCACCGGCAGCCAACAGAACAACCCCCCATAGCCATAACAGTTCGCACATATTGATGCATGGGACGAGAGCGCAAACTTGTACCCTTCAACGTCCCTGCATCAGGGGCCTTATTGGGGACGCTACGGGGACAGATTCTGCACAAGTGACGACGTATTGTTGACCACAGAGGGCGACCGTCCATCCACTGTCAGCGAAAGGACAGGCACCGTGGCACCCCGTTTCAAGACGAACGCATTTCACATTGAGCTCGCGGAGTTCCTGCGCACGTTCGGCTGGGCCACCGGCCAGCAGGCGTCGCTGTGGACCGGCGCGCACGGGTCCACCGTGAAGAAAGCTCTGTACCGAATGCGCCAGGAGGAGCTGGTGGAACGGTCCACGGTGACGAGTTATACGACGGCTTCCGGTGCGCAACGCGTGCAGGACTTGGTGCTGGTTTCGGTGTGGCACCTCACCAAGCGCGGCATGCGCGTACTCGGACCGATTGAAGAGCTACCGGGCAGCGGCGCACGTCTGAACACGCTTCCCGTGATCCGGTCTGTCGGTCAGAGTTCCACCATCAGCCATCACCTAGCTGTCGTCGACCACTGCGTCGTCGCTCGAGTACACGGCGCTCGAGTAGCGGCCGAGCGCCAGATTCGAGCGACCGAACAGGAGGTAGCGAAGACCGGGAAGGCCACCGCTGGCGAACTGCGCCGAACCCGCTTCTGGGTGAGCGTCGCACCCGACCACGACGCTCGATGGGGCGGCACTCCACCGACTCACACCCCCGATGCGGGCTGGGTTTGGCCCAATGGAGCGGTCACGGCGGCGGAGATAGAACTAGCTCGGAAGTCCGTGAAGACCTACCAGGACGCGCTCCGGACCGCATACACCTCGGGGCTGCCAACGTGGTGGTTCCCCATGCAGCGAGGCGCACGCGAGAACCTGATCGAAGCCTCTAAGAACGCGGCGCCTGTCGCCCCGGTCACCGTTGACGGACGTGTGGCGTGGTGGGGTTCAGCAGACGACATGATCCGTATCTACCCGAGCCTGTGGAACGGCGGCTGGAACTCCGACCTGGCGTCATTCGACCCACGTGCCATCTACGCCTCCATGCTGAGCCCTGTCACGGGCAGCAATGAGGCCGGCCAGCGCATCGACCCGCGCCGCTACTGGATGACCCGACCCGACGTCGCCACGCTCGCGCAGAAGACAAAGGCGGCGCGCAAAGCGGTGACCGCGCAGTCGGTCTCCCAGGCCACTGCACCCGCGGTCGGTTCGGTTCCCGCCCTTCCGCCGCTCGCCGAACGCGTCGCGATCTTGCGTGCGGCCACCGACGGTGCCCGTGCCACAGCACTCGCGCCCGGCGCGTACGCGATCGGCTCCGGTCTCGCGGCCGACTGGGACGGTGCCGTGTTCTCCGGGCTCCGCGCCGCTTGACCTCCTCCACCCAACCGAGCGCCGCCCGGCCCCACCCAGCAGCACGGGGACCGGGCGGCGCTTCGTTGCGTACCGGGACGGGTCGACTGAGAAGAGGACTGGGAGTCGCACGCGGCCGGGTCCACGAGTCCGTCAGTCGGTCACAACCCAGCGCTGCAACGCCGCGACCACCTCGGGGCGCCCGCTGCCGTCACCGCTCGCCCACGGATCCGCGGCGTTGCCCTGCAACCACACCAGAACGTCAGATGGATCAGCGTGACCACCCGCCTCGAGAGGCGCCCGCACCATCTCCCCGTCCGGGAGATCGTCTGGCCAGCGCCGCCATCCGATGCCATCAATCGTGTCGAAGATGATCCAGTCGGGTGACTCCTCAGTCGTGACGCAGGCGCAGATGGTCAGGACGTGCCGTGCACGGCCCTGCCACGAGCCAGCTGGGTTGCGCAATGCCGCACCACTCAGCAGTGCCTCAATCTCCTCGACTGCCGTGTCCTGGACGGGCTCGCTCTGCGATCGCCTACCGAACATGACGACACCGTAAACCCGACACAGCGCTGTCCGGTCAGTGCTGACGGGGAGCCTTCTTCCTCCGCCATACCCACCAGCCGCCGAGACTGCCCACCAGCAAGACCGCGCCGACCCGGAGTGCCCTCACGGAGTTGTCGGTATGCGGCTCCTCCTCCATGACGCCAGCGACAGCAGGCACGACCTCGCTCTCCCAAAGTGGGATCCCGGCCACGACACCGCCGTGATGGGAACACGCCCCACGGCGACTGATGGACGGCGAGGCCCAGCCATCAGCGCAGTGCGCGGGCGTCGTCCCGGCGTAGGTGAGAGCCGTGTGTTCCGGTGCCGGGCTCACTGCCCACACAGGGTCAGTTATTGGTGCCGGTGCTGCACCGGCCACAAACGCCGCAGCGAGCACGCCCATGACGGCAAACGCGCCGACGACCCCACTCCGACGCGCCCGAGTCGGGTTTGCCGCTACCGGGGCGTGTGCCACCGTGACGCCTTCGGCGTGCCTCTCGAGCTCAGGAGTTGTTGGCTGAGCCGTCACGACCGCGGAGGCCGCAGGGAGGTCGCGCTGAGCGGTGCAGCTCGCACAACGGTGTGGACCGGAGTGGCCGTGAGGCAGTCGGCACTCGTGCTCGTGCGTCGAACCGCGCCCGCTCACCCAACGTCGAGCGCACGGCGCTGGACCCGCTACGGCAAGTGCCGTCAACGGCGGTCCCAACGTCGCAATGATCTTGTTGAACCACGTCGCCGACGCCGCCCAAACGGTCGCCGGGGCGGTGCGGCAGGTGCCGACAACGTGGCGGTGCTCGCGGCGCGCCTGCCGCACGATGGCGACGAAGTTCCGATCGACGATCGCGATCTCGACACGACGCCCGACGGGTGCCGGAAGGACTACACGCAGCTCGTCGGCGTTGCGGGTCGACTGGACGCGGGGGTCCACGGTGCGGGCGAAAGTAAGAAGTCTCGCCATCGCGGCTTCGTCCCTGGTCGCCATGGTGGCACCGTAGCGGGCGAGCCCGCCGCGGAGGCGCCCGGCCAGTCAAAGACGCGCACGCTCATGGTGCTTCGTCGACCGGCCGATGTTCTAGCCATGAGTCCGCACGCCGAGGATCCCGCACAGGACGCCGAGCAGTCGTTGACCGTTGACGTCGGCGACGGTGGCGTCGTCAGGTTTACACGCGCGTCCGACGGCCAGGTGACTGCGAAGTTCACCGGTGTGCCGGACGACTGGCGACACGAGGCGATGGCTGAAGCGCGGGCCGTAGCAGAGCGAGAGGGCTTCCTGCGGCCGCCGCCGCTGCCCGCTGAGAGTCCGCGTCGGATCCCAGAGGAGCAGGCCCGGAATGATGCCAACTGGGCCCTCTTGTTATCCGTGGCTGCGGTCGCCGGCGGGAGGTGGATCGTCCCGCTCGTCCTCGCCGCTGCCTACGCCGGCTTGGCGACTCGAAGCGGGCAGGCAGTCTCGGGCTACCCAACGCGCTTCCGAGTCAGGGCCGCGTCCATTCTGACCACCGTTGCGTCGGTCGGATGGATTGGCCTCGCCTTCTGGTTCTACACGCGTTAAGTGAGCAGCGTCTACTGCATCTCGAACCGCCGTGCCTTCCATCACGCCTCATAACGTCACGCGCAGAATCGCCGCCTGCGGGCCTGGACCTGCGCCAGGCCGCCCGTGGGCGTCGAAGGCCTTTTTGGCCGTCAGCGGGTCACGTACGAGGCCAGCGCTCAGTTCCTGCGCGTGGACGAGCGCGTTCCGGCGGCGTCTAGCGTTCGATAGCCAGGTCGACCATGGACCCGAGCTGCGCAGCTTCGCACCGCGATGCGCTGCTGAAGTCGATCGAGTGGGAGGATCCTGGAAGCGACGACGTCCGCCGGGCGAATACCCCAAGGGTCCGCAGTGCGGCTGCAGCTTTGACCAACTTCGAGACGGGACATCGATGGAAATCAGTGAGCAGGTTGATGAGTTTGGGCTGAACTCCGAGCACGCAGCCGCGTTTCGAGCAGTGGTCGAGCAGTATGCGCCCGACGTCGACGTCCAACCCGGGTACATCAGCGTGCGCCCGCACGATCGGCATATCGCCGCGTACTTCAACAGGACGTTCGTCGACGTCGTCGTTGACCCACTCAAGGCGGACGCTGTCGCGGTGAATAACCCCGGGACAAGGGTGCAGCCGAAGCGGACCTCCACAACCGCCTACCTTCGGGTTCCTGGAAAGGCCGTGACGGCAGATCGTCTTGCAGAGTTGGTTCTGGTCGCACTTTCGTGGCGAGAGGCGGGGGCACGCTGGGGAGGCGAGGCGAGCCATTCCGGCTTGGGTGCCGATCTGGCAGGAGAGACGTGCGAGACATGCTGGACCCAGCTCGCTAACAGCGGCGCCTGCATGTGTGATGACTGACTCCGCCTCCAAGGTGCAAACCGCAACCTGCCTACGTCCCCCGCCGACGCCTCGCTGACGACTCGAACCGGTCTGTAACCGGCCGGTCGGCACTGGGGCCGTTCTAAGCCGTCAGCGAGCCGGGAAGGGCGCCCTGGGCTCAGCTCGTAAGCGTCGTCGGCCGGGTCGGCCCGTGGTCGATCGGTCGCTTGCGCCGGGCGCTCTCCGTCGCCAGGTCGATCACGATCGCGACCGGCACGGGCTCGTCGTCTTCGTCGTCCTCGTCTGGCCACCTCTGGGGAAGCCGGAGCACCCGGTCGGACGGCATCGTGCCGAGCTGGCAGTGCTGCTCCACCACCCAAGCAAGGCTGCGTTCATCCCACCCGCGTGCGAGCGCCGCGTCCAGTATTAGTACGGCCTCGACGAGCGCATCGACACGACCCGCCGCCGCGTGACCCAGGAAGGCGTCCACGGTCGCGGTGAGCCTTTGGACCGCCCCCAGCCGGGCGGTCACGACGCCACCGCCGTGAGCCGCCGCCGGCCCGTGTACGGCCTGAACACGGTCAGGACGAGCCAGCCTGGGGTCGGGCCGTTCTGGACGCTCACGTGCGCGCACACGGCCGCCAGCCCCGCCCTTGCTGGTGTCAGGAGCGCGGCTGGCGTCGTGGCGGTGGAACGCATCAGGCGGCCGTCGGCATCTGGGCTGGCGTAACGACCGGAAAGAGCGGGACAACAGTGGCCGTCTGCGCGGCGGCGGCCTTGCGAGCCCAGTAGGAGGCCGTTCTGCGCTCGACGTTCTCGGCGTGCGTCGCCTCTACGACGTGGCCGTCGCCCACTCGCACGCAAAGTTCGTTCTCACAACGGTGATCGATCTCGTAGCCGGCGCGCACGGGTCGCCCGTTCTCGAGCTCGAACGCCACGACGTGCGCCGGACGCGTACGGTCGAGCCTGAAGGTGCCGTAGCCACTTCCCGAGCGCGACCCACCCCAGACGTCACAGCTCGTACCGGTGCCGCGACTCACGTAGGTCTCGAAACGCTCCAGGGTCGTGAGGCTCGATGGTCGGCTCGGTGGAGTACCGCGCAACCCGTCCCGTGTGCCGTTCTGCTCGACGATCGCACGGTGGTCCAGGCACAGCCCGTCACGCGAGACGCGTCCGCGTCGGGTGCAACCCGGGATCGCGCACGGGCCACTGACGCGTCCTGCTGCTGTCGCTTCGGCCGCGGCCCAGACGTCGCAGCGGGCGAAGTAGTTCTTGGAGCCGCGCGTCTCGGCTGGCTTGAGGCTGAGGGCGCCCGATGACCGGCGGGTCGTGAAGTACCGCGCACTTACGCCGAGTACGGCGGCAGCTTCTTCGGTGGTGAGGAGGTCGAGCGGGTTGCCGGTGCGGTCAATGTTGCGGATGGTCATTGGTCTGGCCTTTCAGGAACTGATTGAATCCCGATTCGGACGAATCGGACTTCTTCAGTTATACCTCGAGCTCCAGACGTGTTTTATGACCAGTCACATTCACGTGTAGACATTCCACTAACGTCTACACGTGAATCCGCGTTCTGCACGCCACCGTGCTAACCCAACCCCGCATCCACCCCGCGCGCACCGGACAAACAGAAACGCCCCGTGCTCAGATTGAAGACGGGGCGTTCGGGAAGGGTGGACGAGGACAGCGCGGCAAGGGTCAGAAGGGCGGCTCTCCCAGCAGCGACGCAGGGCTCATCCCTGTCTCATGACGCACGACTTCATCAAGAGCTCGCTGTACCTTGACCGGGTCTGCTGCGTCCGCTCCAAGCGAATCGATAGCACCACGCAACTCATCGCGCGCCTCGAGTTGTGACATTGGACTGTTCTCGATGAGCGCGCGCACGTGCCGCCAAGCGACGCCCGGAAGGCCGACCTGCACGCCCGGCATGAGTTCCGTCTGTTCGAGAGCAGGCACGAGCCTCTGTGAGGGAACGTCGGCCGGCGACCCGACGATGGCGCCTGACGGTGGCGTGGCGACCGAGTGTCCAGCCGAAGGTTCAGCGTCGCTCCACGTCGGAGCGCGGTCCGCGCCGACGTACTCAGCAAGTGCGGTGGGCAGTCTACGGGCGACCCAGCCGTCGTCAGGGAGCCAGTCGCGCCGGGGTGCCCGCTCCCAGAGGCCGACATATCCGCGTCGCAACTCAGCAACAAGGGCATCAACCGCTTCAACCGGAGTTGCTGGACTCGCGACACCGTCGTCTGTCACGAGCGACGGCAGGATGCCATTGTCGAGTGTCTCGAGCGCGATGATTGCTCGCTCTCGGGCGAGCGCGAGTTCGCTCGTGGCCGCCCAGCGGTTCACGATGCGGTGTGTCGGCGCCTCTCGTCCTTCTACCCACACGGTCTCGATGGCGCCGATAGCACGCAGGTTCCGCAGGTGCGGGCGGATGGCGTCGTCGCTGCCGAGCAATGCCTCCTTCGCAAGCGTCTCTTGCGACTTCCAGACCTCCCAGCGGCTCGGGTGGATTTCGGCGATGGTTCGAGCTGCCTTCTGCGGAGTCACTCGGTCCCACTCGTTGAGGGGTCGCGTGTACTCCTTAACATTCTCGAGCAGGTGGAGATACACGGCCCACGTAGCGGCGGACATGTCGCTGAAGAGGCCGGAACGAACAGCGACGGCTTCCGCCGTCAGTAGCTTTCCCATGAGATGAGCCTCCTATCGGTTCGTAGCGCGTGGTGTCCCGTTTGCCTGCCAGGGCGCGGGGCACCACGTGTTTGCGTTCTAGCGAAGGCGTCCGGCCCGAACGTCGTCGCCTGTGGTTGCGACCGGTCTTCCGGTCGCGGCCGCAAGGAACCGGACCGACGCGCCTTGCTCATGCAGGATTGCAATCTCGGACCGATAGGACGCAAGGTCGAGTCGGCCCGCTGCTCGCGCGGAGGCGATTACGCTAGCCGCGGCAAGCCACGTTTGCTGGAGGGCGATGCGTTCGGCGAGCTCGACCTGTGCGGTACGGGTTTGGGTTCTGACGGTCATTGTCGGGCCTTTCACTAGGAATGGCTCTAGCGTACGAGCCCGACCGGACGGTTTTGTCTGATCACAGTGTCCAATCCCTGGTGTTGGGGTGTTTGGTACCCATTCTTGTGGCGAACATCACTCTCGGTCGACGCTGGCCGACGACCAGGGGTGTCACCAGTGACACCCCCCGGTGGACGTTTGCTCACCCCCGGGGGTGGGGAGATGTTCACCTCCGGGGTGAGGCGATGTTCACCCGATAAGTTCTAGAGAGAAGCACTAAAGCCAAGTCCAAGATGAACCTGTTCCCGCGCGCTGAAGCGCACGGGGCGCCGACCTGCGGACGCTGAGACTCTCCGAGTACAAGACTTCGTCAGCAGGTCCGACGCAACGAGGACGATCGAAGTAAGAAGAACCGTCTTCGAACAACAAGATGGCGGGGGTGGGCGATTGTTCACCCCTCCGGGAATGCCGCCTCTCCCCGCGCCGCGGTGGCGCCGTCGTGAGCGTCGCTCGCTCGTGCCCCGTGGACGGCCTGACGCGCGCCCAGGGGCCCTCCGAGCGTCGCGGCGGTTCCAGCCCCGCAGACGTCCGCCCCCCGCCATCCACCCACACCAACGCGCGACTGCACGAACCGGATCATCCAGGTCCGGCACGATCCGCACGGGGCCCGAAGGCGTGGTTAGCGCCGAACCCCGCTCCACTCGATGTGCTTTCCCTCGAGCTTCACGCTCACGCCCGCGTAGAGCGGATCGTCGGCAACGCTGCAGAAGAAGTGGTCGGTTGTCGGCGGGTCGTCGGGGCAGTCGACCATCATCGCGTGGCCCTGCTGCCCTGAGTTGATGAGGATCGTCCCCTCTACGTCGCCTGCGTCGTACTGCCAGTTCGCGTCCTCGTGACGTTGGATCAGGTGCTGACCAACGAGCAGCGCGACTACTAGGGCGAGTACGCGGGCCACGTTCATGGCGACTGTCCACTGCCTGCGGGTAAGTCGGTGCTGGGCGGCGGGCGGTGCGGTCGTCGTGTCGTCGGTCACGGGAGTCGTTTCGGCAGACCCACTGCCGCACCTGAGCGTCGACGCTGCATGCGCCGCCGCTGGCCCTCCGCGGCCTCTTCGAACGCCTGATACATCCTGCCCGTTCACGCGCCACTCCTTCTAAGGAGTGAGGCGTGTGACACCCCCTGTCTGACGATGCGCCTCAACGCACTCAACGCCAGGAAGGGCGGACGAACGATGACGAGAATCTGCGACGAGCACGACGTTCCAGGAGTGGCAGACGTGGACTGCTGGCGATGCCCGGTCGACGGGCGTGTGCTGGCGGTGATCCCACCCGATCGGCGGCGCGCACAGTAGGAACTGCCCGTGGCGACATGAAAGGGCCCGTTGTCCCTGTGGATAACCCCGACCACGCTAGAGTCCGTTTTGCTACGTTCGTGGCGGTCGGAGCAGAGGGCTCCGGCCCAACCCAGCGGACACCAGGGGGAACAGATGAGCTTGAGCAAGAAGAAGCGAGCAGGGCTGGCGATCGCCGGCCTCGCCATCGCTGGAGCGGCAATCGCGGGGGTAGCCATCGCGGCGTCGGCGAGCACGGACGCTCCCGACGAGTCGAACCAGCAGATCACGCCCGACCCGACGTCGGATGACCAGACTCCGCAGGAGCATCCGGGGAGCACGCCGGAGCCCGTCGAGGAGCTGAACATCTACACGACCCCTAGCGACTCGTGACCGCCGCGCACAAGCGCCGTCGCCTCATCGCGGCCGGCGCTTCCTTGGTCATGCTCGGACTCACCCTGACTGGTGCTGTGATGCCTGCGGAGGCGGCCGACACGACGACAACGAAGCCGTGCGCGGCGGTCAAGAGCGCGAAACCTGGGACGCAAGTCAGCTGTGTGTCGGTCACGAATGGTGGCTCAGCGACACCCGCCAACGCACCGTTGGGGTCCGTCGCTGCGACACCGCAGGCACCGGCGACCACGCCGACGTCGACCTCTGGTGCGTTGGCGGCGGTAGCAGCGAGCCCATCGCCTGGGAAGCCTGTCGCGGCCCCGAAGTGGTGCGCGACGACACCGACGGAACTCGGAATCCGGACGGGCTCGTGCCGCGTGAAGTACTGGAACCTCACGCTCTGGCGAGTCAGCACGAACGGGGTGCCGCGCCTCATCGGGACCGCAACGGGCACGCTGCGCACCTACCAGTACATGGCCACCTGGAGCCTGTACTTCATCAACCAGGCGACCATTCACGTGAACAAGACCACCGGTGAGGCGAAGTCGCTACGCATGAGTGGCGGGTTCAACTGCAGCGGGAAGTGCTCCCGCAAACTGGGTCACCTCAACCCGCGCACCCTCCCCACCCACCAGGACGTGACAGTCGTTGGTGGCGTCGAGCCAAGCCTCGCGAAGGGGACGGCTGCGACGATCAACTCTTACTGGACGTTGGACATCTGGAACGCCTCACCGCTGTCGACGACCGCGTACCTCGACGCGTACTCGGTCCGGACTCGGTGTGACAACCAGGCGTGGACGCTCAAGGGCGAAGGCTGTGTCGTTCCGTGGTTCGACCCACTGCTGACGTACTCGAAGACGGGGAAGTACCCCGAGGTCGCGAGGCACATCGAGAAGGCGCTGAAGTCCGGGCTCGAGGGGTCGGCTGCGCACCCACTGCACCGCACGACAAGCAAGGCGCTTGCGAAGAAGAACGGCAAGGTCGCCTGCCCGGGCAGCCTCAAGCGGCCAAAGAAGCACACCTGCGACGAGTACCCGTTCCGGTCCACGAAGGAGGGCGCCGCATCAGGCGGCAAGGCGAGAGTGTTCTCGGGGTGCCATCTGCCGACGGTGAAGGGTTCCGGTAAAACTGGCTTCAGCCGATGCATGGTCTTGGGCAGCCAGAACTCCGGCGCAGGTGGCGTGCTTGGTGGGTTCTACCAGTCCAACCGGGTCGCGAACGGCGGTGCGTTCCGCGTGTCCATCACGAAGTAGGAGGTCACATGGCAGCCCGCCACGGCAAGGGCGTAGTCGAGGTCGAATACCACCAGGCGTACCTGGCGGGACCCGGGGTTGTGCCTGACACGGACGACGTTAGGTCCAATGGCGCGATCGATCCGGGTGTCGACGGTGGGGCGACTGTGCGTACGGGTGTCGCTTCAGGTGGCGTTCGCTACACGTGGGCGTACCACGAGGCCGTGCCTGCACCGGAACTCGACGACTGGGAAGACGTCGCAGAGGTCGCTGTCGTCAGTGGCGACGCCGGCCTTCACGTCACCGGCTGGGGTGGAGGCTCGTTCGACGAAACGGACCTCGCTTTCGATGGCCCGGGCACCTACGCCGTCCGTGTGTCCGCTCGAGGGCGCGACCGTCAGTGGGACGAAGCCGTCGGCACAGCCAAGGAGAGGTTCCATCTGGATGTGTGGCCGTTGACGGATGACTTCCACGCGCGCGTCTTGAAGGGGACGTCAGAGGCGATCTCCGAGCTCGCCGACTAGCTCAACTCAGGCGTCGCTCCACCCCGAGACGCGAGGGTGGAGCGACGCCGCGCTACTGGATCTCCCGCTTGCCTCATCAAGGAAGCGTTACCAGGGCCCGTGGCTCTCGCAGGTGCGGCAGCGCGATGTCGCGACGAGCGTCCGGCCCTGCTCGTCGACCGTCGCGATGGGCTCGTGGTTGCCGAGCTTCTGCCAGGCGCCGGGTTCGTCGATGGTTCCCCAGTGTGTGTAGTCGTCGTCTTCGTCGCCCTTATGCATGCACCCGTCGAAGTGGACCTTCCCGGATGGGGCGACTCGCAGCGATGCTGTTCGTTCTCGCGTGACCTGCCGGCGCTCGTAGCCGTGCACGCACGTGCTGTCATCCATGTCGCAGAGCTCGCAGTACGCCATGTGCTCATCGTGTCAGGCCGGCTTGTCGACTTTCGCTAACGTCGCGGTGTGGCAGCGACTTCACCCCGGCTCACCGGCGACGAACGCTTCAGCACCGGTGACACCGTGCGCGACTTCTGGGCCTACGCGATGTCGAACCTCCAGGGCAACGCCGCGCGCGGGTACCTGGCCGAGTTCTTGGTCGCACAAGCCGTCGGCGCTGCGGGCACCCGCATTGAATGGGACGCCTTCGATGTCGAGACACCTGATGGCCGAACGATCGAGGTCAAGACCTCCGGCTACACCCAGACGTGGCAGCCGAGAGGCCCCGCCGTCATCGTGTTCTCCGGCCTGCCCGGCAAGGCAGGCAAGCGGTCCTGGTACGCATCGACAGGCAGTATGGGCGACGCGCACGTCGCCGACGTCTACGTCTTCGCCGTCCAGACGACTCAACGCGGCGAGCCCTACGACGGACTCGACATCGACGAATGGCGCTTCCACGTGCTGCCCGGACGCGTCGTCGCCGAGACTGCCCAGGCATCAATGCGGCTCTCCACCGTGGTCAAGCTCGGCGGCGTGCCGGTGAGGTGGGACGACCTCGCCGTGGCGATCGACGAAGCCTGCTCCCCGCGCCGCTAAGCCGCTCCAAGTACCCATGCCACGATCCGTCAAGGTGCGACCCGAACGGGTCGATCACCATGAAACCCGGCTCGCCCACTGACAGCCCACTGGAGCACGATGTCCCGCCACACTCGCCCGCTCGCTCTCGCCGTAACCGCCGCCCTCGCCTTGACTGTCGCGGCAGCGTCGCCGTCCGACGCGGCCTCGAAGCCGAAGATCTCCATCGTCTCGGTGACGACGTCGCAGACGAGCAAGGCCAGCGTCGAGACGTCAGTGAAGATGGCCGTCAAGCGCGCGAAGTCGAAGAGCAAGGTGTACATGAAGGTCGCGCTCAATCCGACTGGTGCGACCGCGTCGACGGGGCACACGGTCACGAAGAAGGTCAAGGCCGCCTGGTCGAAGGGCCAGTACCGCGCGACGGTGAAGTTCAAGACGAAGGCGACAGGTAAGCTCACCGTTTCGTCGTCGGGTGCGAAGACTGTATCGAAGGTCGCGGCGAAGCCGAAGGGCGTCTTCGTTGGCTGGTCGACGAAGACGCAGACGCACACCGCGAGCATCTTCAACGAGCCCGAGCGCGACATCGAGCTGCGTGGCGCATGGGGTCGCACGTACTACGTGCAGGCGTACCGGTCGTCAAAGTGGGTCAGCGTCAAGACGGTGAAGGCGTACAACGGCCCGTCCGACTTCAGCACGGTGACCGTCCCGTCGACTTGGTCGATGTCTCCCACCTCGAAGTGGCGCCTGTACGCGCCCGCGACCACTCAGGCCGCCTCCGTGACGTCGGGCGTGTGGACGCTCGTCGTGGCGAACCAGCGCAATCTCGGGCAGACCGCGAAGCTCAGCACCGAATCGTGGACGCTCAGCAGCGTCAAGAAGATCTCCTCGTACACGGACAGGTGGGGCGAGACAGTAGTCCCGAAGGCCGGCGAGCAACTCGTCCTCCTGTCGGGCACCTTTACCCAGGGTGGGCTCGATGCTGCTTCGGAGTCGTGCGACGCCGGCTATGCGCGTGTCTACGTACACGACAAGGCGGGCCGTTCCCTCGTGCAGGAGGAACTCGAGATCGACGCCAAGGGCGACCCGGACTGCGAGAACCCGATCTTCCCCGGCCAGTCACGCCCCTTCACAGCGGTGTATCGCGGCCTGGCGAGCGCGAGCGTGGCACGCGTCGACTTCGAAGACTCGCAGACCGCCGACTACAAGGTTGACGTGTTCTTCCTGCCCTAGAACGCCTCTCAGTGTGACCTCGCGCGCTGTTCCCTAGTTCGAAGCCCGTAAGTGGCGTACAGGCCCAACAGGGTGTCGCACCTGCCGCCTGCATACGGCGCCGAGCGCGACAACCTGCGCGGCCGAGATGGAGTGACGATGACCCAGCACCGCTCGCCACACCTCGAGTTCGTCGTGCCGGCCGCGAACGAGAACCGCTGGACCGACCTACTAGCAGCGCTGATCGCTACCGACCCGAAGCCGGTCGCCGCGTTCGTCGGTGGCGAACCCGACGATGTGCGCCGCGAAGTCCCTATCCCGGCCGTTGCCGGGCGCGGGCGCGACCGCCTCGACCTGCTGCTGTCGCGCGCAGGGCAGCGCCTCGCGGCCGTCGAGGTCAAACTGTTCGCAGATCTCGGCATGGGTCAGCTCGCGAGATACAGCGCGGGCTTCCCTGACGCTGGCCATCACTTGGTGCTGCACCTCGAGGGACTGCCAGTCCACTTCGGCTCAGCTCCTGGCTGGGCATCCCTCACGTGGGAGTCGGTACTCGCGGCGTACGCGACGAGCGAGCACCCGTGGGTGCGTTCGACTGCGCAAGCGTGGCTCGAGAAACTGCCCGCACTCGTGCCGCAGGTCGGACCGGAGACCGTCTGGAACGACGTCCCGGACGACCCTGCAAGCTTCGAACTCGCGCTGCGGGCTCGCACAGCGTGGCTTGCCACACAGATGGACCAGTGGTGCAGCGTTGAGCACGCGCTCGAGCAGTCGTCCGGCGGTGGAGCATGGGTCGCCGCGATGCGCGCACCCATCCCGGGCTCCGACCACGTCGTCATCGCTGAGGTGCAGGAAGGTACCGCTGCACTCGATTGGCGGCCCACCAACGTGCCCTACAGCAAGCGAATCAAAGGCCCAGTCGTCCTCATCGGGCTGGCACGTTTCGGCGTCTACACGTCAGCGGGCTTCGACTGGGCGCTCCTGCACCGCGTTTTCGCTCCCTACGTCTCGGGCCCTGCACTCGACCGCGCGACGTGGAGCGCGACATCGGCGAACCCTCGTGACCCCGTCGATCGCGAACAATGGAAAGCGATGATCGCTGCTGGAGCGCCCAAGTGGCTGGGTAAGGGCTACGGAGCGGCGACTGCTCGGACGCACGGAGTGTGCGCCTTTGGCGCACGTATCGACCTGTCACCGTCCTCGACGCTTGTGCAGATTGATGACGTGCTCCGACGGCTTGAAGACCTCGTAGCCGCTATGGCGAGTGCCGCAGAACTTCGTGACGACGCCCCCTCCGGTTGACTGCGGCCGGACGTGAAGATGCGGGACCGTTCCTCATCCCGTCCCAGCTCCCGCCGCCTCACCCGGCCGACCACATCGGCACCCGCGCCGCCCTGTCCGTCGAGCAACGGGTCGATGCTGGACGTCACGGTGGCCGGGTGCCGCTTCTGGGAGCGTGAAGTAGCCGGGCGGCGACGCTTGCGGGTGCTGGTGGGCCAGAGGAGGACAGCGAGCACGGCGAGTACGACCTGCGCCGGGATGCTGCGGAACATCGTCCACGCGGTCCCGACGGCCTTTGAGGCGTGGGCGACCACGCGTCCAGCGAGGTCGCTTCGAGCGTGTGGGGCGTCGGCCGCGTTGTTCGCGTCACCCTGGGTGAGCACGACCCCGTCGGGCTGGAGCTCAACGACTCGATGCACGTAGCCGGGGTCCGCGCGGCCGAGAACCTCGAGGGCGCGCTGGACCACGTCGTTGCTGCTCGAGCGGGGGCCACGGACGCGCACGACCTCACCAACGGCGACCTTGTGCCTCTCGAACGGGGCAGTTACGACAAGGTCGCCGACCGCGTATCCGCTCGCGACGTCCATCGAGCCTGTCTCGACCACGGAGGCAGTCCACCCGAGCGCGCCCGCGACGAGCGGAGTCACCAGCGCGATGCTGATGGCTCCGCTCGTCGCGCAGCGCAGGACCTTGACCATCAGTTGCGCACCAGACCAGGGGCCCACGTCTGGTGGGTCGTCTGGGTGCCCTTGACGACGAACCTGAACGCCGCGTTCTGCAGACCGTCGAAGTCCTCGGCCTGGAGCGTGTCAGGGAAGGCGATCTGGATGTTGATCACGACGTCGGGGTCGCCGAGCACCCCGAGAGTCCGGTCGAGGTTGAGGACGTCACCCTGGTGGAGCACCTCGCTGTCAATCTGCGGACGCCCGTCGACCGTCACTGTCCACCGAGCGAGCGAGAGTGTGTCGGTGTCGAACGCGTAGTCGTCCACCTCGAGGCTGAGGTTGGCCGGTACGGAGCCCTGCGCCTGAACGCGGATCTCGTGGTCGATGACGTCGCCTGGCACAACGACTGGAACGTCGATCTGCTGGTCGTTAAGCCAGAACAAGATCGTTCCACCGTTGCCAATCTGGTGGATGCCGGCAGTAGCTTCCTCGTGGGTGAGGATGGCGCCGATTCCAGCGGTCCCGGCGAGGATGGCGGCGATGCTGCCGGCGGCGATGGCCGTCTTCAGGCGGCGCCCGTTTCGGGGTCGCTCCGCCGCGCGCAGTTCGGCTCGTGTCTGTGGGGCTGGGGATGCGTTTTCGAGAAGGGTCACGGTTCTGCCGTTTCTATGAGGCCGCCGATTCACATTGCCGGAGATCGCGCGACTATTCCTAGAGCGTAGGTGATGGCATATACACCGATGCGTTCTGATGCGTCCGCTTGTATAGGCGAGCACGTATCGTCTGAAGGTGACAAACGAATCGGTCGCCACGGGACGCGTCCCTACAGTTAAGGAACGTCAATACGTGAGCGTGCGCGAAGCGCAGGAAATCACCGGCCTATCGCGCAGTTTCTTCACGGCCGCGATTCACACTGGCCGGCTCACCCCTCACGCGTGGGGTCTTGGGACGACACGGCCGCGCGTGCAGTTGGACGTCGCGGAGATTGCCTCGCTCGTCAGCCCGCGCCCGGTTCTCCGCGCCAAGGTGGAGGCTCACCAGGTCCCCGACTCCCACCCAACCTCGCCCAGCCGCGATAAGGGCTTCACCCTCATCGAGCTTCTCGTCGTCGTGATCATCATCGGCATCCTCGCCGGCATCGCGATTCCCGTGTTCATGGACCAGAAGTCCAAGGCTTATGACGCGCAGGTCAAAGCGCAGGTCGCCACCGTGGCGAAGGCCGTCGAGACCGCCTTCGTCGAGGGTGCGGGGACCGTGTATCGGAACGGTGCGACTGTCGCAGTCGACGGGGGGAGCACTGAGTCTGTCGTGACCTCGAGTGGGGTGACGTGGGATGTGTCCGGCGATGGGACCGGGTACTGCATCGTTGCGTGGCGCAGCGACGCGCGCGGGCGGTACGGCCAGACGACGCCCGTTGTCTACAGTTCGAACGCGGGCGGCATTGCGGCGGACTGCACCGCCGCACCGACTGTCCCGGCAGGTTTCACTTCTGGAGGAGCGTCTGGCACGGGTACACCTCCAGCACCTGTAGGGACACTCGCCGTCGGTGCGGTCAGCAACCTCGTTGACCAGCGCGCGAACATCACCGTGACGACCGCCCTTTCCACGCCGCAGTCGTGGACGTATGTGCTCGACATGACCCAGCAGCCCTGGACAGGGATGACGACCGCGCCGGTGCTCGCCAGCGCCGTAAAGATCGGTGGAACCAGCCAGACGTTTATCACAGGGGGCTACAACGCGCTCAAGCGGACCGCGACCTACACATCGACGTCCGCGCTGAAAATCACGTCCACGACGCCGGCCACGTTCACGCTTGTTGCGACGTCGCCACCGGTCGCGGACGCCTCGCTGTACACGGTCACGCAGGCGAAGGTCGGCACGGCGGTCGGCACCGGCGTGTGGTCGGGCACCTCCGCGTGCCGTCTCGTCACCGTCACGAACAAAACGCCGTGGTACGTCTCCACAGCACCCATCACCGTGGACATGACTGACGCCTTCGCCCAGCTCACGAACCAGCCCGGCTACTGGACCGGCATCAGCGGGACGCTCGCGGGCGGCACCGCACCGACCTCGCCAGGCAAGGTCTGGACGATCCCTGCTGCCGGCAGCGGTGTCCGGCCTGGTGTTCCCTCGACGGCGACAGTGTGCGTCGGTTCCTGGTGACCGGCTGACAGTAACCCTGCGGCGCCCCGCACCCGACATTGGGTGCGGGGCGCTTCTTCGACTTGTCACCGGCAGTAGACGGTCACTGCGCAAGCCCACAGCGCCGCAGCCCTTAGGCGTGCGGGGGCGCCAACGCCTATGCCGGCACGTTCGAGGGAGAGCATCGTTTCTGTGGCGCCTTCGATGCGCGCCCAGTGGTCCACGAACGTGGGCTTAGGGACGAGCCGCAGCCGTGCAAGTGTGGTCAGGACGCACCCTCGGCGGGGTCGTGCAAGGCAACCCATGAGGCGTCGGCAACCGCGCACGCTGTTTCCCACCGTTGGGCACCGTCCTGGCAGCCGAGACCGTGAAGCACGAGCGCGAGCTCAGAAGCGGGGCTAAGCCACGCGACGGCGACCACCTCGACCACGCCGGGGAGGGTCAGGATGTGCGCCACGGTCTGGGCTGCGTGGACGGGGTTATCCCAGGTCAGGGCTCGTTCGATCCGCCAGTCATGCAGGTCCTGGCAGATGCGCCGGTGCTCTCCGCGGATCACGCTCGCGGTCGTCCCGCGTCCCATTTCCCAGAGGCTCGCGTGCATGGCCGTGGCCTGCGCGCAGTCGAGCGCGCTTCCGAGTGCGGCCGTCACGTCGGGCCGGCCGGATAGGGCCGCGCCGAGACGGTCTGCACCCCACGCGGGGAGCGTCGTCCGGCCCGGCTGCGACGCGTCGGCGCTCATGGGCGGCTCAGGTTGTCGATGTGGGTCGCTTCGTCGCGGAGTGCGACGGCGAGGTCAGCGAGGGCCAGTTCGTGTGCCGGGTCGCGCGGCTGGCACAGAATGGCCTCGGCGAGCGTCACGGCTGTCTCGTCGGCGACTGCTCTGAGTGCACTCGGAAGGTCACTGCCGGCGGCGAGGTGCAGGTCGAGAGCGACCTCAGCGTCAGCGACACCAGGGCCGGACAGGGTGCGGCGCTGGCGCTCGAGGTGAATCGAACCCGGCGCACGACGAGGACGTGCCGGTGGGGGTGGTTGCTCCATGGGGGCCTCCTGGTGATCGGGCGCTTGGGGTGGGACCGGTCTACCGGCAGCCGCTGACTGAAGGCGGCACCGAGCACCTCACGCGGCACACCCTCTTTCGCGCACCCTTCTCCCCGGCACCGGACCTCTGGTTCCGCTGCGGAACTATGGTTCAGCCCCCGAGTTTCCGTGTCCCCGACCTGACCTGCGCGCCCCTGAATGCTGCAACCAGGAACGAGGCGTCGGGCGCGGGGGTCGGGCTAGCCCGGGTTGCTCATTACGTGGTGGCGAACCTCGTCGACGGTGGCGTGGCGCGACGTCTCCGCCCACCCGAGGCGAGTGCCGGGTTCGTTCTTGACTGGCACAGCCGCGAGCACCGTCCAGTGCACGAGGTTCTGGTCCCGCCACACCGACCCCATGCGCGATCGGCGGTTGATGAGACGGGTCCGCTCACCCGTCACGAGGTCGACGGAGCACGTGGCCAGTAGCGCGGCGTTCATCGCTGACTCCCAGCCACGTTGTAGGGGTCGCTCCACGGGGGCAGCATGCGTGCGGCCGTCTGCGGGCGGGCGGTGTCGATCATGGTCAGGAGGGCGCGCTTCCACCACGGGAAGGACGCCTGCTGGGCGTACTGCTCGGTCATTTCGTGACTCCCTGTATCGGGTTGGGCCGCCGTGCCCGGTCGGACCGGCGGAGTCTGCTGTGCGGTGGTCATTCGAGGTCCTTCAAGACGGTCGCGAGCCAGCGCCCGTCGGGCTGCCGTTCGACGGTGACGGTCTGCTCCTGGACGCCACGAACCGTGGACATCGAGGCGTCGTCCCATGCGGTCGCGACCCACGCGACCGACGTCACGTACGTGATGGACGTGGCGGACGAGCCGTCGGTCGGCACCAGGTAGGAGGCGGTCCCCTCGATAGCCCAGTGCGCACCCCCGGCATCAAGCGACGGTGCAGCTGGCAGGTCCGCATCGGGCGTGAACTCACGCGTCAAGCGCTCGGTGCGGGCATCTCCGCTCTCAGAGTCCGTGCCCCACCAGTGGGCGTCCAGAGCCCTGCTCGCGGCGTCAGAGGCGGCCCGGACGTCGTGCACCGTGGCGACCTTCACGGCCTTCCGCGTCGGTTTGGGCGTGGGCGTTGCATTGGCTGTCGGTGTGGTCGGGTTCGCGCTCGGGGTCGGGCTCCCTGGCACGAGGACATCGGCCGTCTGCGTCGGCGCGGGCGTCCGTGTCGGCCCACCACCCGAGTGCCACACGACCGCGCAGACGACCAGCACTGGCACGACCAGCCACTTCCCGACTCGGCGCGCGCGCGACCAGGCCGCGTCAACCTGAGCCGGGGTCACGCTGCGCTCCCGATGTACTCCCAGTGCCAGGGTTCTTCCTTGCCTGCTCCTTGCTGCGCCCACGACGGCGAAACCCAGCCGAACGACGGTGCGTTCGCGACCATCCAGGCCCGCTGCGTCGAGCCCCAGACGTTGATGCCGCCGCCCAGGTCGAGAGTGAGTGCCCAACCGTGGTTCGACGTGCCGGGTTCGGCGGCCATCTGACACGCGCCCTTCGCGCACCAGGCAGCCTTTGCTGCGACCTGGCCGGCGTAATCGCGGTAGCTGTCTGTGATGGCAATGTCGGTGCCGAACTCGGTCCGGTAAGCCGCGTTCATGGCGGCGAGGTCATCGCGCGCCGAGCACTTCAACATCTGGCCTGGCGCCCACGTGATCGGGCACAGCTCCCTGAGCGGGATCCGGCCGTTCTCGTGGTCGCCCCAGCCGCCGTCATCGACCCCACCGGAACCTTCCGAGGCGTCGTCATCGCCGCAGTCCTCGGTCTCGGCTGGCGCAGTTACGGGTGTCGCGGTCCCGCCGCCGGTGTCGGGCACGTCGGTTGCAGCCGTCACGCTGTCCCAGAGCTCGTCGACGAGGGCGTGCGCCGCCGCCTCCCGTCCGGCGTAGAGCGAGCCGTCAGCGGACCGTTGGACGGCCTGGGCAACGGCTGCAAGGTCGCCCGTCTGCCAGCCGACCACGTCGACCAGCCCACCGTTCGAGACCTTCGGGTTGATGCCGAGGAACGCGGTCGTCGCGTAGGAAACGTTCTGGAGGTTAGCCACCGAGCCCCAGCCTTGTGATGGGCGCTGCTGGAACAGCCCCACCGAGTCCCGGTCGCCGCCGTCCAGGTTCCGCAGGCTGCTCTCCTGAATGGCGACGGCAAGTGAGATGACACCCGCCCGGCGTTGCGCAGCTTCGTCACCGAGCTGCGTCGCGCCCTTCACTACGGCGAGGATCGCGGACGCGTTCGCGCGCTGAGTCGCGTCGAACGTGCCGGCGCCGGCATTGCTCGTCGTGTCGACGCACGTCTGCTCGGCAGCGGCTGCACCACTACCAGCCGCAGTAGACGTGCTCGCGCTGAGGGTCGCTGCCCCCATCAGTCCCAGACCGAGAGGTACCGCCAGGACGCCCACGACTGCTGCCGCGACCATCGTCCGCCCGGTCGGGGTCTGCATGAGCGAGGCCCCGACTTTCGCGGCAGCTACTGCTACGGGCGCGGCCATCAGGCTGCCCGCCCTGTCCAGAAGCCATGCGTGTCACTGCCCGTGGCCGAGCCCGTCGCAGCGGTCGATACTGGCGTGGAGCGGGCGAGCGTCTGGTACTGCTCGAATGCCGATCTCTCTGCCTCGGTGCTCAACCCGAGCGCCTCGGCGGCTTCCTGGAGCGTGTGGCCGCTCCGAGCCCACTGGTCAGCGGCCTGCTCCCAGGGTGTCGGGGTCGCGTCCGCGAGCCGCAGGTCAGCGAGGGCGTCCTCGTGGACCTTCCGGGCTCCCAGCGCAGCCTTGGTGAGTTCGTCGCCTGCACGCGCCACGTCAGCAACCGCACGGGTCTCGGCCTCGGCGACAGGCATGCCCTGACGTTCGAGAGCGTCCGCACGCAGCCCGACCAGTGTCTGAGAGTTGCGACGGTGCTGGTCTAGCGCGTGAGCAGCGTTCCGGAGACGAGTCGTCGCTTCCTCGTACGCTGCGCGCCGCTCGTGGTCGCGTTCTGTGCGGTGCGCGCGTGCCGTCACGGTGTGCGTCACGCGCTCCCACGCCGCGTCAGCGGTCTGCTCATCCCCCGCACGTGGACCCACACGACCGTCCGTCGAAGCTTCGGGCGAGTCCGGGTTAGCCGGAGGGAACGTGAACGGCACCGGGCCGGGCATCGCCGCAGAGGCCGAGCCAGGAGTTCGCGTTCCAGCAGTCGGGTTCACGGGGTTGCCTGCGGGTGTCTTGGTCGGACGTACACCCGGCGAAGGCTTGGTGGCCGCAGTCGCTGCGTCCACAGCCGGCTTGGGCTGGCGCCGTGTCAGGTTCGCGACGCTGCTCAGCGCCGTCTTCGCAGCGGTCGCGGGGGCCGCCACGGTTTCCATGGCCACACCGAGCGCCATGGACCCTGCACGGCGACCAACGCCCTGACCCACAACAGCCTGCTCTGGCAGTCCTACACCGGCGAGCAGAATGGACTGGAGCTTCCCGAGGAGCTTGAAGGCGCCTAGCAGTGCGAGGGCTGCCACGATCGCGATAGCGACCGGCAAGACCTTCGGTGCGACGGCAGTCAAAGCCACACCGGCTGTTCCTGAGGTGGTTGCCGCCCCCGCGAAGACCTTCGTGAGCGTGGCCGTGATGGCGCTGACGGCCCACAGTGCGACGCCGAGGGTGGCACCGACGGACACGCGCTTGACCACTGACGCCGCGATTTCCTGGCCCCACTTCTTCCCGACAGCGGCTGAACGGATCGCCCCCAGGCCGACGAACGGTGCGCACAGCATCAGAAGAACGAGCTCGATTTCGGCGATGAGGCCCACAAACGCGATACAGGCGACGCCCACCAGCAGGGGCAGAAGCCCGAAGAGCGCGCCGAGAGCCGCACCGAGTGCGCCGCCGCCCTTTCCGGTGGCTGCGGCATATGCGGCGGGGTGGTTGGTGGCGAGGTCGCTGTAGAGCGCGGCGCGGATGACTGCCTTGTAGGAGCAGATCTGCTGCGGGTCGAGGTCGCCGTGGGTCTTGCCGGTAACGTCCCCGACGCTCGGGAAGCGGTCGCGGAAAGAGCACCGCATCGCGAGGCCGTCTTTCGCTGCACCGAGGCGGCTCACCTCAGCGTCGGTGTAGGTGTTCGTCCACCGCAGCACGTCCGCGTAACTAACGATCCCGTCAACACCTGCAGGGATGGCGTCCACGGGGATCTTCACTGCGTAGTCGTCGCGGATGTCCGGGGTGGAGTCCTTCAGGTCGTCGTTAAGCGTGATGGTCGTCGGTGCTGGTACGTCGGCCATGTCGCCTAGTGCCCCGGCTCCCCATGCCTGCGCGAGCATCCCGTCGATGACGACGGAGGAGACGCTGCCCTGACCGTCTTTGCATCCACCCATCGGGGCGACAGCCGCACATGTCGCGATCTGCCCGGTCGTTGTGGTCACGGTAGTGGCGAGCTGCAGCCCAGTGGGGCTCACGAAGAGCATGGTCAGCACGATCGCGCCGAGCATCCACGCGAAGTCGCCAAACGGTTGCCCACGACGGCGTGCGATGTTCAGCACGATGCCGCAGAGGGTTAGGCCGATGATCAGCGGCGCCCAGATGGAGAACACCCCGCTGTAGAGGTGCGAGATGGGCTCCTTGATGACACTGAGCAGGATGGTGCTGAGCGCTCCTGAGAGAGCCCAGTCGAGGCCCATTCCGACGATCTTCGCTGGCCACACCGCGACGAGTTGCCACGTGATATCGCCGATCTGGGTCTCGATCATCGCGGCCGTGTCGTGGCACATCGACAGCCCGAACGACCCGAAAGTGAGCCCATCGCCGGGTTCGTGCCACTGCACGAGGGGCGCGTTGATGACGGTGAAGCCGTCGCCTTCGGCGGCATCCCCGGATGCGGGGACATGCTCGACGGAGGAGGTCGTGTAGATGCGTGCGCCGTCGCTGCTGCCCTCCGGGAGGTACATCGACTGGTCGTTCTGGCAGATCTTGTCGACGGGATTCAAGGAGTTCGCCATCGCGGAGTTCGGGGCTGCGAACGCCAACGTCGTCAGCACGGCGACGGCGACCATAAGTGCCAGCAGAGTGACCGTGACGGTGCGTGTGCTTCTGTGGAGGACTCGGCGCACCATCACGCCACCTGCCCGTTCTCGCTGCGGATGGCGGCCATGAGGGTACGGAGGCCGGCCAGGGTGCGGTCACGCTCGGCGTCGGTGGCGACGCGTAGCTCGGTCAGCCAGGCAGACTGCCCGGCCGGATCGGTGGAGTCGAGCCGCTGAACCGCGACGACCGTGCGCCACATCGCGCTCTCATCGGGCCAGGTTTCGCCGGGGTGCCCGACTGGACCGTCAGAAAGGACCGTGAGGGTCGCGGGAATGACCGCGATTGGGTAGCGGACCGATGAGCCAACACGCTCCCATTGGGGGCCGATTCCTGAGCGGCGCCAGCGGCTCAGCGTGCGAGTCGAGACGTTGTAGCGCGCGGCGGCTTGGCTCGCCGTTTCGTATCGAGTCGTGTGGGTCATTCCGGCCACCTCGTGTCGCTGTTTGTCATAGCTTGTCCTGTTATGACTTCAGATTAGCCGGCCGACCGGACGGTTATTGAGGGCACACCATTTGCCAGACCGCTATCGCATGCGACGGTCGAATCGGGGCGCAAGAAAGCGCCCCGCCGCGCCCCTTGCAGGGGGCTCAGCGAGGCGCTCTCACGCACCCGACCATCGCCACTCAGTTCGGTGAGAACTGGGTGGCCTCGATAGTCCGGCTGTCGATCCACCGCTCGAGTTCGACCTCTGGGTATCGCACGGTCCGGTAGCCGACGCGCACAAACGCAGGGCCAGACCCATGCACCCGATGCTCTTTCAGCAGCCGGGTGCTAGTACCGAGCCGAGCAGCGACCTCGCGCGGCGTGAGGAATGCGTCGCCCATGGTCACTTGAGCCCGATGATGCCGCCGAGCGATTCCCCGATCCCCATGACAATGTCGGGCTTCGACGCGAGGAACGCCATGACCGCAACGCCAGCGAGAGCGGCGACGCCACCGCCGATGTTCTTCTGAGCACCGATGAAGAACTTGAAGATGATGAAGAGCACGGCACCGAAGACGATCACGACACCGACCGAGCTCCAGACCGCGGATACGAGTCTGTCGCCGGTCAGAACGTCAGCGAGGATGGGTGTGAACATTTTGCACCTTTCGCGAGGCCGGTTCGGCCCGGTTCGGGTCGATATGTACCAATACGCCGATGGTAGATGGCCACGCCGGCAGAATCGGCCCGCACACTGAGAGCTCCGGAACGGCCCGATTCGTGTGTCCCCTAGGTCGGCCGGACGCCTCTTGTTTGCGCACAGAAGAGCGCCCCGCCGGTCCGTAATCGGGACGAGCGAGGCGCTTTCTGGAAGGGACGGTCAGGCGGCGAGCCAGTGCGTCTTCGCGCGGTTCATCTCCGCCTCGCGTTCACGCCACGCCGCGAGACGATGCGCTTCGCCAGCTCGCCGCCACTGGGTGTGGTCCTGCAACATCGCGCGCGTTACCCGAGCGGGCGGTGCGGGAAGCTCAGCGGCCACGTCCAAGACGGACCCAAGCTCGTGCATACGCGGGTGAAGCCTGCTGGCGTCCACCGCGACCGGCATGCGGCCCTCTGCGGTCAGGCGCTCGAGGTCGGCCTGGTCGACGCCAAGGAGCTCACGCGCCTCTGCGTCGCTGACCAGCTGGTCGCGCTCGTTCCACTGGGCGTAGAGCGCGAGGCGTTCCCGCTGTGGAGCCACTACGACCGGTGCGGGCGCGGGTGCTGCCACCTTCGCGGGCTGCGCATCGGCCTTCTCGGAGCGCTTCGCATCCGCGATGGCCCTGGCGGCGGACGTGCGCTTGCCCACCGGCTCGAGTTCCATGGTCCCGTTCACGACGTCGTCGGCCGTCTGAGGGCGGGCGTCTGCGCTGGTCAGCCCGACCTCGCTGTAGTGCTCGCCGGCGGCGTTGTGGCCACTCAAGTTCCACTGGGTGCCCGTGCTGCGGTTGTAGCCCAAGTGGTCCCATCCGCGACGGTCGAATCCCTCACGGTCGAAACCCGCTTCATCGAAACGCGTTCCGGTGGCGGCATGCCTGCCGTCCGCACCCCATGCGTCGGTCCGCATCGGTCCGGTCGGCACGCCTGCTGGCTGCTCGGCCAGAACCGCCGGACCGTGCGTGGCGAGGTGCTCGGCTCTCGTGGCCTCTCTGCGCTGCCAGACTCCGGTGAGCTCCTCCTGTGCGCCGATTGCGCGCGATAGCGCCCCATCCCTCGCCCTAACGAGCGCAGCGACGTATTCGGGGCTTTCGCCGGCGGTCTCGGCGCCACGGACGAGCGAGTCCAGACGGCGGGCGTCCTGACGGGCCGCCTGCCAGCGGGCGTGCCCCATCGCGACCGTCTGTGCGCCCGCAAGCGTGTCCGGGAACGGCTGGCCAGGATGAGCGAGCCGGAAGGCGTTCTCGGTCCTCACGAGGTCGCGCAACGCGTCGCAACTGCATCGTGGACCGGGCTTAACAACACACATTTTCGTCCTCCACCACCTCGGTTCGAAATGCCGCTAATCGGAGCATTTCGTTACGCGGATGGTAGGCGGTCGCATAGACGGCAGGTGCACGGTTTCGCCCAACTCAGGGAAAGCGTTCGCGATCCACTGGTAGACGCCTACGATCTGCCCATGACCCTTGGTCGTCGTGACGCGCTCGCCAAACTCGGCATCGCCACGCTGGCCGCGGCCGTCCTCATCGGCGCCGCCATGCTGCTGCCCGACCACGGAGCCCTAGGTGTGCTCGGAAGCGTGCTTGGTTTCGTTGGCGTCGCGGCAGCGTTCGGTGTGCCGGCCGCGATCTGGCGGGTCGTCTCCCCGGACAGGGCCGCCCGATGGGACGCCGACCCCAAGGGAAGCCCCGTACCTCTGGTTGCACCGATCCTGTGGTGGGTCGGCACAGGGACGATGGCCTGGATCCTGACCCAGCTCGAGCCGCCCACCACCACCGGCGACTACGCCGGCATGGTGTTCCTGTGGTGCGTCGTCGCCGGTGCAGCAGCCTTCGCCGTCGCGTTCACGGTCATGTACATCCGCGGGCGTCGTACAAGCGAGCAGTAGCCCGATCGGACATCAACCCGTTGGACGTCTTCGCTCGCGTCAGTCTGGCCACTCCACGGTGAGCGGGAACGCGATCGCGAGTACGGGGTCGTTAGGGGCGTTCAGGTCTTCCCCGAGGCCCGCTGCGACGACCGGCAGCACCCAGTGCGCGTCGGCGTCCGTCCGGTCCGGCAAGAGGACCTGTAGAGGCGTCGCGTCGTCCCAGCCGGCCAGTTCGGCACGAAGCTGCCCGACCGTGACGTGCCGACGCCCGGTCATGGGGTCGCTACCGGGAGCGGCGCCAGCAGCTGGTTGAGCATCGGCTGCACCGTCGCCTGCGTCTTCCGGATCTCCATCGCAAGGAACCAATCCACGAGCGGTGGCCCAAAATGAGTGGTCAGCAGGGCAGCGATGAGAAGTACGGCGACCCGCCGAACCGCACGGGGAAGCATCTGGAAGCCGATACTGCCGAGATCACTTAGGTCCATGCACGCACGATCGCACCTACCGGTGACACACAGCGGCCTTGCGCTTCCCGCACGCCACGGCGGCATCAGCCCACGCGTACGAAGTCTCCCGCTGCGGCGTCCCACACACGTGCGCTCGGGTGCTCGCGATGAAGCCACGCGACGAGCGTCTCCCGGTCGACCACGCGGTCGAGCTGACGGCACTGCCCCGTCTCCCAAAACGAACCATCGGTGCCCAGGAGGAATGGCGTCTTCCGCATCCGACTCAGGGCGGAGCACTCGATGAACCGGTTGACGAGTTGGTCCCCGTCTTCGAGTCCCGCGAACTCCCCGGCGGCGTTCCACTCCGTCGCGGCCTGCTCGAATCGGTCCTGCTCGACCCCGTCGATCCATCGGTAGAGGTGGCTGCCACCCGTCCCGCCGTTGGAGACCAGGGCGACATCCACGCCTTCGCGAACGAGGGTGGCCTCGAAGCGGGACGTCTCCTCACCACCAGCCTCCCGCAAGGCGCGAAGCCCATAGCCTGCGATGGTCGTGGTGGGGCGAGCAGCAGGCATGTGGCCTCCAATGGGGGTCGGGTGTCCAACGCACCCATCCCACCGGCAGACGCCCACAACGCTGGCGAGCACCGGTGAGCCGTGGCCTCGGGGCGAAGATTGTAAGAAGAATCACCCGGCGCGCGTCGGTGCTGTGTGTCAGACTTGACACACGCGAAAGGGGCTCGACCCCGAGCGTCCAGCCTTCGACCCTCGTCCTCCGACGGGGGTCGTCGTGCATCTAGTACCGGGTCGTCTTCCCCGAGCGCCGGTCGAGCCAGACGCGGTCGCGCGTCACGATGCCGTCGACCTTCTTCCATAGGCGCTCGTTCGCGCGGGCAACGCGCGGCCGGTTGTCGTCGCGGCCACCATCGATGCGTTGCTTGAGGTACGTGACTAGGTCGATGGCCTGAATCTGCCGGTACTTCGACGAGTCGACGAACTCGATCTTCAGGATGCGGTCCAGGGTCTTCTTCCGGTAGCCCCACGTCCCGTGCTGCTGGAAGTGCACCAACGACCGCACGACGGAAGCGGCGAACCGGCACTCGTCGGCGAAGACGTAGCACTCCTGCTTCTTGGCGACGGCTCGCTCGTGGATGCGTTCAAGTGTGAACATCAGAGCGGCTTCATGTTCGTTGTATCCACGGCCGTCGTAGATGCGCTGGAACTCGGGCTGGTAGATCGCCTCGAAGATGACGGCGTCGGCGCGGAACGCGACAGCATCGAGGGCTTGCCCGTATACGTCGATGCGCTCCCAGGGCTTGAGCTCACGCCACGGCCCGTGCCCTTGGAACATCTCGAAGCCGTGAAGCTCCGTCGTCGCGGGGATGCCGTACTTCGCCTCAGCGCGGTCCATGACCGCATCTAGGTCGGCCGCGAGCAGGCGGCGCTGTCCCGCGGGCATCACCAGGGCGCCGATTCGGTACACGTCGCGGTCTGCCGACTCGTCGATCAGTGCGATCCAACGCTCGTCGGGATTCAACGGGGCGAGCCCGACGTGGGGCGAGGTTGGCTACCGGGCACGAGTGGGAACGTAGCAGTGTTATCTGACATGCGACCCACACACTGCACTCGTGTGCGCGGTGCGCGCAGATCTGTGGACAACGCCCTCCGGGACGTCGTCCCAGTAACTAATGAATCTGGGACTCGTGGCGGTGGGAGTCCGGGGGCCGGCGGCTGAGCGTGCGGGGCTGTACCGAAAACCCTGACCGGAATCTTATTGACCCGAAAGTGTGAACTTGACGGCTTTCGGGACGCTGTCGGCTGCTGGCCGGCTACACCGGTGGTCGACCAACCACCCACCACCAGGGAGCGACGCCTATGGCCATGCTCGGATACGCGCGTGTCTCCACTCGCGATCAAGACCCGACCCGTCAGGTCCACGAACTCACCGCTGCCGGGTGCGAGCGCATCTGGACGGACCACGGTGTCTCCGGCACGAAGGCATCCCGGCCGGAGCTCGACCGGCTCATCGCGTACGCGCGCCCCGGGGACGTCGTCACCGTCACCGAGTTGTCTCGGCTGGGCCGTGGAATGCGGGCCCTGGTGATCCAGCTCGACGACTGGGCACAGGCTGGCATCTTCTTCCGCAGCCTGACGCAGGGCATAGACACGTCCACGAGCACCGGGACTTTGCTCCTGGGTCTGTTTTCGGCGCTGTCCGAGATGGAGAGGGCGATTCTCGTCGAGAGGGTCAACAGTGGGCTCGCATCTAGCCGACGGGCGGGCCGGGTAGGAGGCAGGCCCGTAGCGGTCGACGCCGAACGTCTCGTCGCGGCCAGGGCCCTCATCGACTCCGGCCAGTCCGTCGTTTCGGTGGCTCGGACCCTCGGTGTCGGCCGCTCCAGCCTCTACCGTGCGCTCGAGCGCGAGCGCGCCGCTGTGGGGTCCCACTGACCAGCCCCGACCCCCCGCTGGACCGCGCGTGGCGTGAACGCGTCGCCGAGGAAGCCCGCATCAGCGCGGCGTTCGCTGGGCACCAGCCGGACCCGGAGCTCGACGCGCTATCCCAGCGCTGGGTGGACGGCGAGTTGACCCTCGACAAGATGCGCGCGGCCATCGAGGCCCGGTACGAGGCGGGCAGTCCCGAGTAGCCCGTGCGTGCGTGTCATTGACCCCTGACCAGCCAGTCCGCATCCCCGAGCCCAGGAGGCGCCCATTGATCATCGACCCCAACCCCAACGTCAATACCGCGGCGTACGGCGGCTACGCCGTCTCCCACGTGCGGGAGGCTGGCGGCGAGGAAACTCTGCGGTTCGACGCGTTCGTCTGCCTGCACCGCCAGAAGGTCATGCACGTCTACAACGCCGGCACGGGGGGTTCCCACGTCTACCAGCCCGTCAACGAGCGCTGGGAGACCTTCCGTGACGCCCTGGCTGCGTTCGAGGCGTACGCCGCCAACTGGAACGCTGGCACCCGGTTCGCCAGCCTCGAGGACCGCGACCAGTTCGTGAACCGCCTCGTCGAGGTCGCCGCCCTCAACCGGCGCCGCACGGTGCTTTTCCTGCTCGACGGCGAGGACTTCTGGACCTCCGGCACCGCGCGCGGGTTCCGTGCAGCCGTCACGCACGCACAGGCCGTTGAGGTCCTGTCCGGGCCGGGGTATGCGCACCGCAACCCGCGTGTCTGGTCTCGGCACGCGGGCGACTTCGTGCCCGTCGTCAGCACCGAGGAGGCGCAGTGAGCACGCCTACCGGCCTGGGTGCCCTTGCCGTCGACGTCGCTGACCGGCTGACCGCGTCCGGCATCATCGCGACGACCCACATCGACCACCACCACCCGGGGCGCGTCCAACTCGTCGTCCAACTCGACCCGATTCGTCAGCAGGTCGCATCGCTCCTCGTCGGGGAGTGGGACCGCGCCGTGGTCGACCACGCCGACCTGTCCACGACGATCGAGTCTGGGCCTGTGCTCGGCGGTGACCTATGCGTAGAGCATGGTCCATGCGCCGCGCTCTGGGTTTGGAGGTGGGTGCTCCGATGGCGAGGGCTGGAGTGGTGACTCACCCCTGGCGCGTCGAGTCCGCCGACGGCTAACCTCCAAACACGGCTTCGGCCGTCGGTTCAGGTGTGGGTCAGCAGTAGGCGGTTCGACTCCGACCTGGGTCGTTGGCGTCGCCTTCTTTGCGTGGCTACTCCCTCTGCTGGTGCACCTCTTCGTCATCACACGACACAAGACCAGCCCAGAGCCGAGAACCCGGAGGGAGACACGGATGGCAACCATCCCGAACTTGATCGCCGACATCATGTCGGCACTCGGCGCCGGCGTTCTCAGCAGTGGTGTTACTGCCCAGACCTGAGCCGACGGCCTGCTGCCGGGCGGTCGGTCAGTTGCCGCCCTAGCCTCAAGTCGTGACCGAACGCTGGACGAGCACCGATGCGGGTCGCCACCTGGCCGGGCGGGCAAGGACGAACACCAAGCCCGAGGCCACGCTTCGCAGGGCACTCCACGCTGGCGGGCTCCGGTTCCGTCTCCACCCGCACATCGCGAAGGGGTGTACCCCCGACCTCGTCCTCCCCAGGTACAGGGTTGCCGTGTTCGTCGACGGCTGCTTCTGGCATGGCTGTCCCGCGCACGGCCGCCGGACACCGTGGACCGGCCCGAACGCCGAACTCTGGGAGTCCAAGATGGCACGGAACGCCGAGCGCGACCGCAGGTCGACGAGGCTCGCAGAGGAGGCCGGCTGGACCGTCCTGCGGATCTGGGAGCATGAGGTCACACAGGACGTCAGCGCAGCGGTCGAACGCGTCCGTGCCACGACCGCCGGTGAGTCGACGGCGCAGTAAGCACGCCAGGTCGCTAGGGTCCCGAACGTGGCGAGCGAGCAAGGCGACCAAGGCACCCTCAACCTGGGTGGACGCAACGAGGCGAGCGGCTCGCCGAACTTCGACCTGCTCCGCGACACCCTCGCTCGCGACAGTGCCCTTCGCGCAGAGCTGGAGTCCGCTCTGCGGCTCAACGTGGACCGTGTTAACCCCAGCGATCCCGGCAACCGGTTCGTAGTCGGTGGTGCCGTCGAGTGGATCATCGCCGCTGCGGCGTGGTCGGCCGGTGCGCTGTCGGTGCCAGGTGGGCACAGCGCCCGCGGCTTCGACCTCATGGACCTACAGCAGGCCGCCCGGGGCATGTGGAGCGTGAAGTCGGCCTCGTCGAAGTCGAAGTCTGAGTGGCGGATCACGAACGGGCTCGGCGGTTCGGGACGAGGATTCGACGACCCGACCGTGTTCGTGAGCCCGCATCTCCCGGGGCTCGTGTACGTCGACCCTGACCTGCATCAGGCCGTGACATCGAAGGCGCGGCAGAACAAGGACGCGGTCGTCATCGGCTTCGGGGTGATCGTCGAGCACGCCGCCGTCCACCCCGAGTGCGTGGCACCGTTACGCGCCCCGGCTAATGAGGGGCGCGGTGCCGAGAACCCGTTCCTCGCGTACGCGCAGACGGTGCTGACGGCGGATCGGTTTCCCAGGCTCGCTCAGATGTTCGTCGCGTCGAAGCCGGCCAGCGGGTCCAAGGCTGAGCAGGCTCTGCAGCTCATCGCGGCAAAGAACGCGGGCGAGCTGACGGACGAGCAGTTCAACGCGCTGATCCAGACGCTCACGTAGCGGGACGTGCACGTCGACACGCCACCGGTGCTGGCGGAACGACAGGCGGCTCAGGCAGTACGGTCCGACCATGGCCCAAGTGCGAGCCGCCCGGGGAACTGGCATCCGCGAGCCCGAACGCCCGCTGATGTCAGCGATCTCTGACGCGCTGCAGATAGACCACTTCACGTGTGCGAAGGGTTCGAGCGTCGAGCGGCCCTTCCTCGAGGCCGTGGCGGTCGGCCTCGGCTTCGACGGAAGCCGCAAGCACTTCCGCAACAAGGACTTGCTGCTAGCCGCGATCATCGAGCGAGCGACCGGAGTTCGACCGAGCATCGTGGACCTCGATGGTGGCACCGTCACCAATGACGCGTTGCGCACGATCCTTCAGGGCATCAAGGATCGCGGTTTCGCCAAGGTGTCGCTCACCGATGGTGGCGCGGCAGCCCGAATCGCGACGGCGCTCTTCGACGAGGACTCAGACCCGAGCGTCTTCGACCCGCTGAATCTGTCCGACGAGCGAAAGCGCTCGCTCCGCGAGGTCGTCGTGCGAGAGGGCCAGGGCTCGTTTCGAAACCTCATCTTCAACGCGTACGACGGCAAGTGCGCAGTCACCGGGTGCGACGTCCCTGAGACGCTCGAAGCGGCGCACATTCGCCCCTACAAGGGTCCAAAGACGAACGTTGCGTCGAACGGCATCTTGCTACGTGCCGACCTTCACCGACTGTGGGACACCGGCCTCATGGCCGTCCACGAGTCCACTCACCGGGTGCTGTTCGCGGCCCGGCTCGTCGATACGGATTACGCCCTTCGATACGGCGGCGAGAAGATCCGAGTCCCCTCGAAGGTGACGCAGATTCCGTCAGCAATGGCCCTGGAGCAACAGCGCACGTGGGCGGGGCTCTGATGGTGCTGCCTACGTGGTCGGTTGTGGTCGTCGTAGATGACGTAAGCCCGAACGTCGGAGGCACGCTCGACACGGACCTGCGGATGCGTCCGTGGGTCGCGAACATGGACCACTTCGCTCTGCGGCCCGGTGACTGGGCCGTTGCCGAGGCAACGGTTGCGCACGAAGCGGAGCTGGTGCGGCAAGCAGACCACGCGTCGAGCAGCGACGCAGAGTTCGAGGACGCACTCGCTGAGTTCGAGGGCGAGCACTTCGACGCCGACTGGTCGGGTCTAGACCTTGGCGTTGCCGGCCTGGTGCTCGCTTTGAATGCTGCGGGCTTTGCGACCGCTTCGTCGTGTCGCCAGCACGTTGGGGGTCAGCCGTTCGGAGACGGCCCGTTTGTGTTCTTGACCGGAGACGTGGCACGCATCGGGCTCTTGGTGCCGCTCGCTGTCGCGAGCGGTGTTGGGCTTGAACCAGGCCCGCCCGGCGAGGGCTTCACCGTCTACGCCGCGACGATCGCGGAGCTGATGACACTCGCCGCCCTGATCCTCACGGAGCGCGAAGAGTTCCAAGCGCTCCCCGAGACGATCGGATGGGACCAGGACGCGTACGAAGACGAGCTCGACTAGGCGTCGACGAGGACCCGCTCGAGATCGACAGCCGCCACAGTGTCGAGAGATGACCTTGGGATCGGCGGGACCCATCCCGTCGTGGCGGCGTCTTCGACAGCCTTCACCAGACCCGGAAGCGTGAGTCGGAGTTCGTCGGCGTACCTCTCGACGAACCTGCGCAACGTGAAGTGAACCGCTCCCGCAGAAACTCCATTCCCGAGTTGCTTGTAGGTTGCAGGCTCTGGCTGGTCACCAAACGTGAAGGCGTCAGGCAGCCCCTGCAGTCGCGCGGTCTCAACCGGAGTTAGCCGGCGCCGAAGTGGACCAACGATTGACGTCTGAGTGATCGCGACGAGGGCCGGCACGTAGGTGGCCTTCTTTGCGCGGATGCCCGATGGGCGAAGGTGCATTAGGCACTCCCAGAGCGTCTTGGCGTCCTGAGCCTGCCATTCAAACTTGCGGCGTGAGTCGGGGAACGATGCGAACCCGGCCATCGTCTCGTGCGCTTGCCAACGGAGGATCGCGCTTCGATTCTTCTCGTAGAACCGCACGTTCTTCCAGACGAAGTCCTTCTTCCAGTCGGGCATCGTCTCGACGAGCTGCTCACGCTTCTTGTCCGATCGCAGCTCACTCTCGGTCATGAACCAGTCGGTCCAGACCGGATGGCCTGGCAGGTCAACACCAGAGCTCCGCATCGTCGTGACGAACGTGTTCCAGGCGTCGATCCACTTCACCTCGAGCGCGCTGAGGTCATAGCGCTCCGGGTTTTCGATCTCGTCGGCGCGCTGGAGGATCGGCTTGCCGTCGAGCCAGGGAATCGGCGTCGTCGCCAGGCTCCAAGTCGGCGCGGATGCAGCGAGTTCCACACGGCTAAAGGTCACTGCCGTGTCGCGAGCAGCCGTGCGCTGATCCTTGCCGCGGTAGATGCCAAGGATGAACACGCGGTCCCTGATCTGTGGGGTGCCGCCGTCCTTCGGGTCGATCAGGTGAGGCGACACCACCATCGGTGACCAAGCAACCTCGTAGCCGATCTCTTCGAGCGACTCGATGATCGTGTCCCACGTTTCACGGTGCTTAGGGCCGGCGAGGTTGCGCACGTTCTCAAGGAAGACCACCTTCGGGCGGCGTTCCTGAAGGATGCGGATGATGTTGAAGAACAGCGTCCCGCGGGTCTTGTCGAGTACGCCCATCTGAGCGCCCGACTTGGAGAACGCCTGGCACGGGAAGCCAGCCGCGAGGACGTCGTGCTTCGGGACACGGACCTCGCCGTCCCGACGACCGGTTACGGCGTCACGCTGGGGAGCGTCGATGTTGATGTCGCCGCGGATCGGCGGCACGTTCGGGTCGAGCTGCACAACGTCCGAACCCCAGTTGCGCTCGTAGACAGCGCTCGCCTGAGCGTCGATCTCGGAGACGTAGACGCACCGTCCGCCGAGCGCGGAGAGCGCAGCGTGGAAGCCGCCGATGCCCGCGAAGAGGTCGATGTAGTCGAAGGCAGAGGCACCCACGCTAGCGAGCTCACCGAGCAGGGTTGGCGCCTCGTCGATCGCCTCGGCCATCGCAAACCCTCCAGTATCTCAATAGCGCCCAACGTAGGCTTGCGCGCCTGCCCTCGCGTGTACCACAGCTGCGACACACCGAGCCGAATCACACACGTGTGATTCGCACAACCTAGGCGTCGCATCGGTGAGACACAACCCCGGCGGCCTGACTGAGTCGCATCTCACCCATGACCCCGTCGGACCGCCAGCGACGAACCGTACGGTCGAGGTCTGACACACCGTCTGCGCGTCTGCTACTGGGAGCCGTCACCGTGCTAACACGCCAGTTAGATGGCCCTAGCCGCTCCCCCTCGCTCGCCCCGGGCCGACCGGTAACGGTCAGCCCGCACCTCTGGCGTTCAGCACCGCGCCGGGGTAGTTGATACTTGCGCTGAAGTGCGGCAATACCTCTCCCCCTTACCGATGCGCAGGTCGTCGCGCAGGAACGCCGACAGCGTCCGCAGCAGCTTGCCCAGGTCGGTCCCGCCGACGTCGCGCGTCAGGCGTAGCGCCTCGACGATGCGATCGGCGACGGGGTCGGCCAGAC
>Ga0160435_1000156_pt1 | contig 37558 bp, 43 predicted proteins | sample HID1973K_E0MG_FD_108213 | JGI IMG/M metagenome (GOLD analysis project Ga0160435, IMG submission 108213) | Enriched mosquito-associated microbial communities from UW Madison campus, WI, USA - HID1973K_E0 MG | ecosystem: Host-associated > Arthropoda: Insects > Digestive system > Unclassified ...
CGGTGGGTCTATGAACTTCCCGCCGCCAGAGCGGGTTCAACCGATGCGGACGCGTTCGTGGGAGGCGGAGATGTTCATGGCCTCACGATACTTCGCCACGGTGCGCCGCGCCACTGGTACGCCAGATGTTTTGAGTAGTTCGGCCAGCTTGGCGTCAGACAAGGGTTTGCGCGGGTTCTCGGCATCGATCAGGCGGCGAATCATCGCCTGAATGGCCGTGCTGGAAGCCTCGCCGCCACTATCGGTATCGATCCCGGAGGCGAAGAAGGCGCGCAGGGGAATGGTGCCGCGCGGCGTGCGCACGTACTTGCGGGCGATGGCGCGCGAAATGGTCGATTCGTGCAGCCCCAGTTCGCCGGCGATTTCGCGCAGTGTTAATGGACGCAACGCCTGTTCGCCGAATTCCAGGAAGCCGGCCTGGTGCCGCAGCAGGCAATTGGCGACCCGCAGCAAGGTTTCGCCCCGCGCCTCCAGGCTCTTGAGCAGCCAGCGCGCTTCCTGCAAGTGTCCGCGCAGGTAACCGGCATCGGCTTCGCCGCAGGTGCGGATCAGCTGTTCGTAGCCGCGATGAATGGTGATGCGCGGTTGCGAGCGCCCGGCCAGCGCCACGCGCCAGACGCCGCGTTGCCGCCAGATCACGCAGTCCGGCACCACATAGGTATCGGCCGACAGCGGCGCCATTTGCTTGCCCGGTCGCGGGTCCAGCGAACGCACCAGTGCGATGGCCTGTTCCACTTCGGCCAGCGGCAGCTTGAACTCGGCCGCCAGGCCGGCGGCACCGGTGCGCGGCAAGCGTTCCAGTGGACCGGCGGCGATACGCCGCGCCAACTCGCGGCCGGGGGTGAGGGGGTCGAGGACGTCCAGTTGCAACGTCAGACATTCGCCCAGCGTGGTGGCGCCGATGCCGACCGGATCGAAGCGCTGGATCTGGTGCAATACGGTGAGGATCTCCTCCTCGCTGGCGACGATGCCTGGCGCGAGCGTCTCGGCGATGGTCGACAGCGGCTCGCGCAGATAGCCGTCTTCGTCCAATGCATCGATCAGCGACGCGCCGATGCGGCGGTCGCGCTCGGACAGGTGCGACAGGTGCAGTTGCCACAGCAGGTGGTCGGCCAGCGTTTCCGGCTCGGCCACCCGTTCGGCGGCGCTGCCGCTGTCATCTTCATCCCCGCCATTGCCGCTGCCGCCCGTGGCCCAGCTGCCTTCGTCGGGTGTCCATTCCTCGCCAGACCCGGCCTCGCGGCCATAATCGTCGGTGGCGGCAGGTTCGGCTTCGGTGCCGCCTTCGCTGGTGCCCTCGGCGGGTACCTGCGCCTCATCGGCCCAGTCCAGCAGCGGATTGGTTTCCACCGCCTCGGCGATCTCCAGCTCGATCTCGGCACTGGACATCTGCAGCAAGCGGATGGCCTGACGCAGTTGCGGCGTCATGACCAGCTGTTGCCCCATCGATGTCTGCAGCCTTGCCTTCATGAGCTCACTGAACGTAGGAGGTGCGCGGGGGAGGCCGGCGGGACAGGCGCGCTTCCGGCGATGCGGGCGCGGCCTGTGCGCGGGCCCTGAGGATATACGGCATCGCTGCTGCTGCCAAAAGGGCATCCCCGGGTTTAGCCCCCTGAAAAGTCGCAGCTGGCGCCCCAGGGGACCTTGCGCCCCAGCATAGGAGGATTCCGATAGGAAAACCGATTCTGCTCCGGAATGCTCGTTTCACGTATGGCGCGCCGGCGCCCCGTGTCAGCTTGCGTGCCTTCGATTTTGGAATTTTGTCGTGAGCCCAATCAAGCTGAGTTTGTCCGCGTTGCTGGCGACTGCTTTATCTATACCGGCCTTCAGTGCAACGGCCGGAAATACCGTTGAGGTCGATGGACTGAGCCACACTTGCAGTAATCGCTGTGTCGTCACGACCAAAGGGCGCGGCGCTTTCTCCGTGCGCGATTGTTGCGGTGGTCGCGTGCGCGTCGTCCTTAAACGCTCGAGGTGAGCGATGAAGTGGCGTATTGCCTTGCTGACAGGACTGGCGCTCCTGGCGTCGATGTCCGTTTCATGGTTCGCACAGCACAGGGAAGCGAACCTCCGGGAGAAGGCGAACGTCTCCGCGGCTGCCGCGTTGCATAGGGCCGGAGCGGACCGCGTTACTTCTGCGCCGTCGCCAGGTTCCGGGCCGGCGCTCGGGTCTTACCGCCAAGCGCCGATTGCAGCGACAAAGAACATCGAGATCACCGAGGCCGAGATGCTCCCTGACCTCGAATATCGCCTCTTGCCGGACAATGCGCTCGGCATGGAGGCTGCACGGGGTGTGCTTGAATCGGACAGGTTCGAACGTATCGCCAGCGCCATTTCGCGCCGTTACGCAGCCGATGCAGACGTGGTCCAGGCGCAGGCGTTGTACGCGCTTAAACTGCAAGCGCATCTCGCGCGGGCGGGATCCAAGCTGACGACCTTCGAATGCGGCTTGGGCTACTGCTTGGGCGAGGTTGACGGCAATCTCGGGGCCGCTGGCGATGCCGCCTTGGCCGATGGCATTGACGCTGGCGCCTTCGCATCGCTGCCGCTCGAGTTGGGCCCCAGGCCGCGCCACCGCTTCATCTTCGCGACGGACCCGGCCGTGCGCGAAGTGCAAGGAGTGCTGGGCGGGCAGTGAGCGCCGCCCAGCCTGGCATCACAGCCGGAACTGCTCGCCCAGATACACCCGGCGGACGTCCGCGTTCTCGAGTATTTCCTCCGGCGCACCCTGCGCCAGCACCGCGCCCTCGGCGAGGATGTAGGCGCGGTCGCAGATGCCGAGGGTCTCGCGCACGTTGTGGTCGGTGATCAGCACGCCGATGCCGCGTGCCTTGAGATGGGTGACGATGCGCTGGATTTCGCCGACCGAGATCGGATCAACGCCGGCGAACGGCTCGTCCAGCAGCATCAGGCGCGGGCGCGCGGCCAGGGCGCGGGCGATCTCGCAGCGGCGACGCTCGCCGCCGGACAGGCTGGCGCCCAACTGTTCGCCGACATGGCCGATCTGCAGCTCTTCCAGCAGCGAGGCCAACTCCTTCTCGCGGCCGGCGGCATCGAGGTCCTCGCGCAATTCCAGCACCAGGCGGATGTTGTCGGCCACGCTGAGCTTGCGGAACACCGAAGGTTCCTGCGGCAGGTAACCCACGCCGAGCTTGGCGCGGGTGTACATCGGGTCGGCGGTGATGTCGCGGCCGTCCAGTTCGATGCGCCCGGCGTCGGCCTCGACCAGGCCCACGATCATGTAGAAGCAGGTGGTCTTGCCGGCACCGTTGGGGCCAAGCAAACCCACGACTTCGCCCGCTTCCAGGGTAAGGCCGAAGTCGCGCACGACTTCGCGCTGCTTGTAGCGCTTGCGCAGTCCGGTCGCCGACAGCATCACTTCTTCCCCGGCTTGGGCGGGGTCGCCGCCGGGGTCTTGGGCTGCAGCACGGTACGCACGCGGGTACCGTCGCCACCGCTCTGCATGTTGCCGGTCTTGGTGTTGTAGACCATGCGCTGGCCGGCATTGCTGCCCTTGGGCGAATCGATCGTGTAGTTGCCGGTGAGCACGATGGTGTCTTCGCGCACGCGGTATTCGATGTTGTCGGCCTTGGCGTTCATCGGCGAACCATCGTCCATGGTCTGCTTCATCGTCGCCTGCTTGCCGGTCAGCACCACGCGATCGATCTCGCCATTGGCGCGGTAGACGTCGGCATTGTCGGCATGTACTTCCAGGGTGCCCTGGGTGATGACGACATTACCGCTGAAGCGGCACTTGCCGTTGTCGTCCATCAGGTTGCAGTCCTGGGTCGCGGCCTCCAGGTTCATCGGCTGGTTGCGATCGCTGGTCTTGGCCAACGCGGCCAGGGGCAGCACCAGCAGGGCGAACATCAGCGCGGACGGGGCCAGCCTACTTGGCAGCATTCGGTTCATAGCGGGTCTTGACCTGTGAAAGGAGCTTGTACTGCCGGTTCTGGAGGTTGGCCTCGAAGCCGACGCCGGTCTGGCTGACGCCGGGGCGGGTCATGGTGACGCGTTCGGCGGTGCGTGCCAGGTGCTGCTGCGGAAACACGTCGAGCGCGGTAGTGCGGAACGTGGTGGGCACGATGCCGGGGCCGGCCGGGCTGTCGCCAGCGACGTCGCCGCGCAGGCGCAACTCGTCGCCGCTCGGACTGACCCAGCCGGTCTGCGCGCGCAGGGTCCACGGCAAGCCCTGCTGGTCAGGCAGCAGGAACAGCGGCGTGGTGATGTCCAGGGTCTGGTCGGCGCGGTTGCGATGCGCCTCGGGGGCGCGCAGTGTCACCGATTCCTTGCCGCTTTCCTTGTCCAGGGTGATCAATTCGAAGTCGTGCAGCACGTAGTCGGCGCTACTCTCGTCGGCCACCTGCTCGACCGGCCGCGCGCGGTTGTGCCACGCCGACCAGCCGCTGACCAGGGCGGCTGCAAGCAAGACCAGGCCGGCCAGCAGTCGCCAGTTCATGCGCCGTACCCCGCCAGCGTGGCCTCGATGCGGTCTTGCGCGGCCAATAGCACGTCGCAGAATTCGCGCACCGCGCCGTGGCCGCCGCGCGCCTGGGTAAGCCAGTGCACGCGCTCGGCGATCCAGGGATGCGCATTGGCCGGCGCCACCGCCAGCCCGGCGATCGCCAGGGCGGGGAGGTCGGGCAGGTCATCGCCCATGAAGGCGACCTGTGCCGGTTCGATGCCATGCCGCGCGCACAGCGCGCGCAGTGCCACGGCTTTGTCGCCGACCCCAATCTGCACTTCCACGCCGAGGTCGCGGCCCCGTTGCTCGGCCGACAGGCTGGCGCGCGCAGTGATCATCGTCACTTCGATGCCCGCGCGCTGCAGCAGCTTCAGGCCCAGGCCGTCCTGCACGAAGAATGCCTTGCTCTCGTTGCCGGCGTGGTCGTAGAACAGCCGCCCGTCGGTCAGCGTGCCATCGACGTCGAAGCACGCCAGGCGAACGCCACGGGCGCGGGTAACGATGTCGGCGGGCAGGCTTTGCAGCGGGGCGTAGGGCATCGGGTCTTCGCGGTGGGCGGTGAGGTGGGTCATCGTGACGTGGATTGGGCGGTTAAACCACCTTGGCACGCAACAAGTCGTGAATGTTGAGGGCGCCGACGGCACGTTGCTGCGCATCGACGACGATCAGGCCGTTGATCTTGTAGGCCTCCATCAGCCGCGCCGCCTCGGCGGCAAGCTGGTCGGCGCCGATGGTGCGCGGATGGCGCGTCATCACTTCGCTGATGTGTGCGGCGCGCACGTCGATATCGCTGTCCAGGGCGCGGCGCAGGTCGCCGTCGGTGAACAGCCCGATCAAACGGTCGTCGGCATCGACCACCGCGGTCATGCCCAGGCGCTTGCGGCTCATCTCCACCAGCGCCGCGCTGAGCGTGGCGTCTTCGCGCACCTTCGGCAGCTCGTCGCCGCTGTGCATGATGTCGGTGATGTGCAGCAACAGGCGCCGGCCCAGGCTGCCGGCCGGGTGCGAACGGGCGAAGTCGTCGGCGGTGAAGCCGCGTGCGTCCAGCAGCGCCACCGCCAGCGCATCGCCGATCGCCAGCGATGCGGTGGTGCTGGACGTCGGCGCCAGGTCGAGCGGGCAGGCCTCGGTCGGCACGCTGACATCGAGGTGGACATCGGCGGCGACCGCCAGGGTGGACTGCGGCCGCCCGGTCATCGCGATGATCGGGTTGCCCTGGCGCTTGAGCACCGGCAGCAGCATCCGCACTTCGTCGGACTCGCCGGAATAGGACAGGGCGAGCACCAGATCGGCCTCGGTGATCATGCCCAGGTCGCCATGCCCGGCTTCGCCGGGATGGACGAAGAACGCCGGCGTGCCGGTCGAAGCCAGGGTCGCGGCGATCTTGCGCGCGATATGCCCGGACTTACCCATGCCGGTAGCAACCACGCGCCCGCGCGAGGCCAGGATCAAGCGGCAGGCCGCGGCAAACGGCAGGCCGATACGGGCGCCCACCGCGGCCAGTGCGCCCTGCTCGATATCGACCACGCGGCGGCCGCTGGCGATCAGGCTGGCGTCGCTCACGGCGTCGGGCGGCAGGGGCGAGACGGCCATACGGGAACCCGCTGGGGAGTAGAATGAGCCTACATTTTATTAGGAAAGCCCGTTGGACGCCGAAACCATCCGTAAACTCATCGAAACCGGCCTGGCGGACGCACGCGCGGACGTGCGCGGCGACGATGGCGTGCATTTCGAGGCCACCGTGGTCAGCCCGGCATTCGCCGGTAAGCTGCCGCTGGCCCGGCACCGCATGGTCTACGCCACCCTGGGCGATCTGATGGGTGGGGCGATCCACGCGCTGCAACTGAAAACCCTGACCCCAGAAGAATCCCCTTGACCTTGTGGGAGGGGCTTGAGCCCCGACAGCTCGCCGATCCCGGCGAACCCGCGACCCTCATCCTTTCGGACACCATGGCCAAAATCGTAGTCACCGGCGGCAACGCGCTGCACGGCGAAGTGAACATCTCCGGCGCCAAGAACGCCGTCCTGCCCATCCTCTGCGCCACCCTGCTGGCCGACGCGCCGGTGGAGATCACCAACGTGCCGCACCTGCACGATGTGATCACCACGGTGAAGCTCCTGGGCGAACTCGGCGCGGTGGTCACCATCGACGAAGGCACCCTGGCGCGCGGAAGTTCGATCACGGTCGATCCGCGTTCCGTCAACAGCCATGTCGCGCCCTACGAGCTGGTCAAGACCATGCGCGCGTCCATCCTCGTGCTCGGGCCGCTGCTGGCGCGCTACGGCGCCGCCGAAGTGTCGCTGCCCGGTGGCTGCGCGATCGGCTCGCGCCCGGTAGACCAGCACATCAAGGGCCTGCAGGCGCTGGGTGCGGACATCAGCGTGGAGAACGGCTACATCAAGGCCACCGCGCAACGCCTGAAGGGCGGTCGCTATGTGTTCGACATGGTCAGCGTCACCGGCACCGAGAACGTGCTGATGGCCGCGGTGCTGGCCGAAGGCACCACCGTGCTGGAGAACGCGGCGATGGAGCCGGAGGTCGTCGATCTTGCGGACTGCCTGATCGCGCTCGGCGCGAAGATCGAAGGCGCAGGCACGCCGCGCATCGTGATCGAAGGCGTCGAGCGCCTGGGCGGCGGCCGCCATGCGGTGCTGCCGGACCGCATCGAGACCGGTACCTTCCTGGTGGCCGCGGCGATGACCGGCGGCCGCGTCACCGTGCGCCGCGCGCGTCCGGGCACGCTGGACGCGGTGCTGGACAAGCTCAAGGAAGCTGGTGCCGAACTCGAATGCACCGAAGACAGCATCACCCTGGACATGAAGGGCAAGCGCCCGCGCGCGGTGAGCCTGACCACGGCGCCGTACCCGGCGTTCCCGACCGACATGCAGGCGCAGTTCATGGCGCTCAACTGCGTGGCCGACGGCGTCGGCGTGATCAACGAAACGATCTTCGAAAACCGTTTCATGCACGTCAACGAGCTGCTGCGCCTGGGCGCGGATATCCAGGTCGAAGGCCACACCGCGATCATCCGCGGCGCCGAGCGCTTGAGCGGCGCGCCGGTGATGGCCACCGACCTGCGCGCATCGGCGTCGCTGATCCTGGCCGGGCTGATGGCCGACGGCGAAACCACCATCGACCGCATCTACCACCTGGACCGTGGTTACGAAAACATCGAGGAGAAGCTGGGATCGCTGGGCGCGATCATCCGGCGCATCGCATGATCCTGCGCGGCCGTTTCACCCCGCGCCGCAAGGTGTTGCTGGCGGTGGTGGTTCTTATCCTGGGCTGGCTGGCCTGGGCCGGCTGGGCCGGCATGGCGATCACCCAGGGCGTCGAGTTCAAGGACATGGACTGGAACGGCGACGGCACCGCCACGCGCGCGGAAATCGCGCAGTCTTTCTATGCGGTGGCGGCCAAGACCACCGTGGATGGCAACCGCAAATGCAGCACGTTCTACTGGCGCAGCAGCGGCGAGCAGATCCGGGTGGATTGCCGGACAGAGTTCGGCAAGCAGGAATAAAAAAAGCCCGCCATCGGCGGGCTTTTTCTTATTTCGCAGAAATTACTTCAAGGAACGGATCGTCAGGTCCAGCGCATCCTGGCCCTTTTCCCGCTGCAGCAGGCGCGCCGGCACCGGCAGGCCAGGCACGATCCAGGCGATCAGTTCCTTGTCGCCATCCACGCGCGAAACCTTCGTCGCCTGCTGCTGCTTGCCGTTGACGGTGAGCGTTTCCTTGCCGACCACCTGGTAGGTCATCGGCTTGATCCGGCCTTCGTCCACCATGCGATAGGTCAGCGGCTTGCCGGCCGCCAGGTCGCGCGGCATCGCCAGGTTGATCAGCAGCGCGTCGAGGTCGCCGGCCTGCAACGTCACCGGACCACGCCGCTCCGGCTTGACGTCGCCGCTCCAGGTGGCCTGGTTGCTGCTCCAGTCGTATTTGGCCTGCACGTTGCGCTTCTTCACCAGCAGAGCCGAGCTGTCGTTGCTGCTGAGCGGACGCAGTTGCCCGTTCTTGTCCTCGAACACCGTGCTCTGGCTGAGGTTGGCCATCGGGTTCTGGATCTGCAGCGAATAGCGCCACTGGTTGCTGCCGGCCGCGGCCAGGGTCATGGTGCCGCTGGCCTGCACGCCCATGTAGTTGGCCTGGTAGTCGGCGGTGAAAGGCTGCAGCGCGAGCGCCGGCAGGCTGGCCAGGGCCAGGGCTGCGGCGGCGAGCAGGGAAAACGGACGGGCGAGACGCTTCATCATCAGACTCCTTGGTATTCGATCAGGCGCAGGTCGATCTCATCCTCGCCGTTGTCACGCTGGAGGATGCGCACCGGCGTGGGAACTCCGTTGGCGATCCACAGCAGGGTTTCGTTGTTGCCGCCGTTGGTGCGAAAAACCTTCAGCGCGTCGTAACTCAAATCGCCGACCTGCACCGTCTCGGTGGCATCGGCGGCGCGGTATTCGTAGCGGCGCACGCGGCCGACATCGACATAGCGATAGCCCAATGCGCGGCCTGGGCGGGCATCGCGCATCAGCGCCAGGTTCAGCAACAGGGCGCTCTGGTCGCCGGGCTCCAGCGTGATGGGCTGGCGGCGTTCCTTCTTCAGGTCGCCGTCCCATTGTGCGGTTTTGGTCTTCCAGTCGTAGACGCCGGTGACCTTCTTGCCAAAGAACAGGGCCTTCTTCACCGTGCTCTGGGTCAGCGGCACGTAGGTCCCGTCGCGCACGTCGAACACCGTACTTTGTTCGAGATTCAGGCCCAGGACGCTGGCAAAGCCCTTGCGTCCGCGCACCGCCATGTCCACCCGCCACTGGTCTCCGCCGAGATGGGTGACCTGCAAGGTGGCATCACCGGCTTCCTTGCCCTTGTAGAAGGCCTGGTAGGTGGCCACGAACGGTTCCAGCGCCGGCGCGGTCCATTCGGCCTGCGGCAGCGCGGGCGCGGCGGCCGGCGGCGGCGCGATCTCCTGCGCCAGGCCCGGCAGGACGGGCCAGCACAACAGGGCCAGCAGGGCGAGGCGGGAGCAGGGCATGCGCATCGGGATGAAAACGGGCCTTCAGGATGACGGAGCCCCGGTCACGGCTATGTGTCGGCCGCGACCCGGAGCGTTCCGGCGGAATCTAGTCGCAATGGCGTAAACAGGCACTGACCATCCAGCATCAGCTGACCCTGGTGTTCACGTACCCGGCCACTGGCCAGCAACTGCAGGCTGGCGATCAGCAGTGGATGCTCGCGCGCCAGCACCCGGGCGGCCAGGCTGGCGGCGTCGTCGCCAGGCAGCACCGGCACCGTGACCTGGGCGAGCACAGTGCCGGCATCCAGCTCGGGAATGACGAAATGCACGCTGGCGCCGTGTTCGGCATCGCCGGCTTCCAGGGCGCGGGCGTGGGTCTGCAGGCCGCGATGGCGCGGCAGCAGCGAGGGGTGAATGTTGACCAGCCGGCCCTCGAAGCGGCGCACGAAGCCCTCACCGAGGATGCGCATGTAGCCGGCGCAGACGATCCAGTCCGGCGCGCAGGCGGCCAGGGCATCGCCCAGGGCCAGGTCGAAGGCGTCACGGCTGGGGTAATCGCGCGGATTGGCCGACCAGCGGCGATCGGGCGGCAACTTCTGCAAGGCCGCTGCGGCCGGCTTGTCGGAGAACACGCCCACGACCTGCGCCTGCAGCGCGCCACTGGCGATCGCATCCAGGATGGCCTGCAGGTTGCTGCCGCGGCCGGAGGCCAGTACCGCCAGACGCGCGGTCATGGGACCGAGGCGCCCTCGAACAGCGCCCGCACCCCAGGACGCAGCAGCACGATCAGGGTGAACACGCCGAGCACGGTGCCGAACGGCATCACCATGCACGACAGGCCGGCGACCACCAGGCAATAGGTATGCCCGCGATGCCGCAGCAAATTGCGCCCGGCGAACGCCATCGCCGCGGCCAACCCCAGGCCACACAGGATGAAAACCGCGGCGAACACGATGAAGAACCAGCCGACCCAGCGCGCGTCGGGATCTTCGGCCGGGATCGCACCGCTGACCACGGCGATGCCCAACGCCAGGTGCAGGCTCGGGATCAGCGCGAACAACGCCGTCAACCCGGCGACCACGTAGTGGAACACTGCCAGCAGCCGCAGGTGGGCCAGATCGTCGGCGCTGGCGACGGCGACCGGGGCGGGCAGCGGCGGCAGCGTGGTCATGCCCGTATCAGCCGATATGCACGCGTTCGCCGCCGTCGGCAGCGGCCACGACTTCGCCGATGCGCCAGTGCGACAGGCCCTGGGCGTCGATCGCCTGTTCCAGTGCCGCGGCCTGCGCCGGGTCGGCGACCAGCACGAAGCCGATGCCACAGTTGAAGGTGCGCCACATCTCGCTGTCGGCCACCGCGCCTTCGCGCTGCAGCCACTGGAACACCGGCGGCAACGGCCAGCTGGCGGCGCGGATATCCAGGCCCAGGCCTTCGGGGATGACGCGGATGATGTTCTCGGTCAGGCCGCCGCCGGTGACGTGCGCCATGCCGTGGATGGCGGCGCCATGCGAAGCCAGCAGCGCCAGCACCGGCTTGACGTAGAGGGCGGTCGGAGCCATCAGCGCGTCGATCAGGCGGGTGCCGTCTTCCAGCACGTGCTCGGCCGGTGCGCCGGCGCGCTCGTAGATCCGCCGAACCAGCGAATAACCGTTGGAATGCGGGCCGCTGGAGGCGATGCCGATCAGCACGTCGCCCGCGCGCACGCCGGCGCCGTCGAGCAACTTGGATTTTTCCACCGCCGCGACGCAGAAGCCGGCCAGGTCGTACTCGCCCGGCGGGTACATGTCGGGCATTTCCGCGGTTTCGCCGCCGATCAGCGCGCAGCCGGACAGCTCGCAGCCGCGCGCGATTCCGCCCACGACCGACGCGGCGGTGTCGATATCGAGCTTGCCGGTGGCGAAGTAGTCCAGGAAGAACAACGGCTCCGCGCCCTGCACCAGCACGTCGTTGACGCACATGGCGACCAGGTCGATGCCGATGGTGTCGTGGCGGCCCAGCTGCTGGGCGAGCTTGAGCTTGGTGCCGACGCCATCGGTGCCGGACACCAGCACCGGCTCCTTGTACTTGCCCGACAGGTCGAACAGCGCGCCGAAGCCGCCGAGCCCGCCCATGACTTCGGGGCGGAAGCTGCGCTTGACCAGTGGCTTGATGCGCTCGACCAACGCGTTGCCGGCGTCGATGTCCACACCCGCTTCGCGGTAGGTCAGCGGCGAGGGAGTGGCGGCGTCTTTGCCGGCGTCTTTGCTGGAGATCGGGTTGGTCACGGGCGAGGGCGGCTTGGGCGGCAAGGCCGTCGATTTTAGCAGCCGACGTTGCGGCGTTGGCGCGCGGCGGCCATTCGGGCAACAATTCCCCTGGATGAACCCAGCAATGGAACCCGCGATGCGCCGCAGTCTTGCCTTTGTTCTGCTTCTTGCCTGCTGCCTGGCCCCGGCCGTGGCCGCCGCGCAGGCCGATCTGCGCACCGAAGGCGATGTCGCCAAGGCCCAGGGCGCCTACGAGGCCGAAGTGCCCGTCAACAGCCAGGGCGAAGGCGACCGCGCCGGCGCCCTGGCGCGCGCGCTCGGCAGCGTGCTGGCCAAGCTCTCCGGCGATCGCAGCGCCATGGGCCGGCCCGGGGTCGGCCAGGCCCTGCGCAATGCCGCCAACTACGTCGAAAACTACGACTATCGCCAGGACCAGGGCACCTCGCCGACCGGCGCGCCGACCTTCCGCACCGTCCTGGTCGCGCGTTTCCGCCAGGACGATGTCGACGGCCTGGTCGCCGCGCTGGGCCTGCCGGTGTGGCCGCAGCCGCGGCCCAAGCCGGTCCTGTGGCTGGCGATCGACGATGGCAGCGGCCCACGCCTGGTGGGCGTGCAGCAATCCAATGCCGCGCGCAGCGTGCTCGACCGCGCGATTGAACGTGGCTTCCGCCTCGGCCTGCCCGGTGGCGATGCCGCCGAACAGGCGCTGGTCGGCGCGATCTGGCGCCAGGACACCGCCGCGGTGGCCCGTGCCTCCTCGCGCTACAGCCCGCCGATGCAACTGGTGGGCAAGCTCTACCGTGCCGCCACCGGCGGCTGGACCGCGGACTGGGCCTTCGTCGACGACGGCAAGGTGCTGGCGAACTGGAGCATCACCGACCCCGATGCCCGCCGCGCCATGGCCAGCGGTGCCGACGGCGCCGCCGATGCCCTGGTCAAGCGTTACGCCAAGAAGGTCGACAGCGGCGTGCCGGGCACCTACCGCGCGGTGATCACGGGCCTGCGCAGCGCCGACGACTACCTGCGCGTCAGCGCCGCCCTGCAGAACGTCTCGGTGGTGCGCGCGCTGCGCCCGGTCAGCGCCAGCGGCGATCGCCTCGAACTGGACCTGGACCTGCTCACCGGACCGGCCGGCCTGATCCGCATGCTCGGCAGCGACAGCCCGATCGAAGCGGTCACCCTGCCGACCGACGGCCCGGTGCGGCTGGAAGGCGAGCGCATGGAGTTCCGCCTCAAATGATCCTCAGCCCCGAAGCGGAAATCGCCCAGTTCCTGCGCCGTCTCAAATGGGCCGGCCTCGCATTGGGCGCGCTGTGGCTGGTCTGGCTGCTGGCACCGATCCTGACCCCTTTCGTGTTGGCGCTGCTGCTTGCGTGGCTCGGCGACCCGCTGGTGGACCGGATCGAGCGTGCCGGGCGTTCGCGCGATGTCGCCGTCACCCTGGTATTCGTGCTGATGGTGCTGCTGGTGGTGCTGGCGATGATGATCCTGGTGCCGCTGATCGAGCGCCAGATCGTCACCCTCATCGGCGCGTTGCCGCAGATGCGCGACTGGGTGATCGGCACCGCGGTGCCGTGGCTGCAGCAGAAGACCGGGCTGGAGCTGATGACCTGGCTCGACCCCGAGCGCCTGATCGACTGGGTCCGAAGCCACTGGGAGCAGGCCGGCGGCGTGGCCAAGACCTTCTTCGGCTACCTGTCGCGTTCGGGCTTTGCGATGGTGACCTGGGTGGTCAACATCGCCTTGCTGCCGATCCTGACGTTCTACTTCCTGCGCGACTGGGACAAGCTGGTCGAGCGCGTGGCCGCGGTGATCCCGCGCAAGTACATCGGCACGGTCAGCGGCCTGGCGCTGGAATCCAACGACGTGCTTGGCGCGTTCATCCGCGGCCAGTTCCTGGTGATGATCGCCCTGGGCGTGATCTACGCCGGCGGCCTGACCCTGGTCGGGCTGAAGCTGGGCCTGTTGATCGGCCTGATCGCCGGGCTGATCAGCTTCATTCCGTATCTCGGCGCTACCACCGGCGTTGTCTTGGCGGTGATCGCGGCGCTGGTGCAGGCGCAAGGCTTCGACCTCAAGCTGCTGGTCGGCCTGGGCGTGGTGTTCACCGTGGGCCAGTTGCTGGAAAGCTACGTGCTCACCCCGCGCATCGTCGGCGACAAGATCGGCCTGCACCCGGTGGCTGTCATCTTCGCGGTGATGGCCGGCGGGCAATTGTTCGGTTTCCTCGGCATGTTGCTGGCGTTGCCGGTGGCGGCAGTGGCCAACGTGCTGCTGCGCTATGCGCATTCGCGCTATACCGAGAGCGAGCTGTACGCCGGTGAGCGTGGGCCGGAGATCGTGCTCGCTTCGAACACGACCACGACCACGACCACGACCGAAGCGGTGGTGATCGAAGTGCCGAAGGACCCGACGCTGCCGTGAGCGTGCCGCAGTTGCCGCTGGCCCTGCGCTACCCGCCGGACCAGCGCCTGGAGACCTATATCGGCGCGCCGGAAGGCGTGATCGCGCAGCTGCGCGCAATTGCTGTAGGCGCGCGCGCCGACTGGATCTTCCTGGCCGGTGCATCCGGCAGCGGCAAGACGCATCTCGCACTGTCGTTGTGCGCCGCCGCCGAGCAGGCGGGGCGCCGCGCCGCCTACCTGCCGCTGCTGGCGGCGGCCGGGCGCCTGCGCGAGGCGCTGGAGTCATTGGAAGGACACGAAGTGATCGCCCTCGACGGCGTGGATGCCATTGCCGGCAACCGCGAGGACGAAGTGGCGTTGTTCGACTTCCACAACCGCGCGCGCGCTGCCGGCGTGGCCTTGCTGTACACCGCGCGCGCCATGCCCGATGGCTTGCCGTTGGGGTTGCCGGACCTGCGCTCGCGGCTATCGCAATGCGTGCGCATCGCACTGCCGGTGCTCGATGACGCTGGCCGCGCCGCGGTTCTGCGCGAGCGCGCGCAGCGCCGTGGGCTGGTAATCGACGATGCCGCGATCGAGTGGTTGTTGACCCATAGCGGCCGCGAACTGGGCGCGCTGGTGGCGGTGCTGGACCGACTCGACCGTGAATCGCTGGCGGCCAAGCGGCGAATCACCGTGCCGTTCCTGCGTAGCGTGCTGTGAGCTTTCGCGGCTCCGCTCGTCGGGGCTGAAGTGCACTTGTAGGAGGAGCTTCAGCCCCGACCGCCATCGGTCAGGTCGCGCCGCCGGCTCCGCCCAAGGCTGCATCCAACTCCGCCAGCCGCTGCGGCGTGCCGACATCGGTCCAGCGGCCGGCATGATGCTCGCCGGTTACTTCGCCACCGTCCATGTGCGCGCGCAGGATCGGCGCGAGTGGAAAACGTGCCTTGCCATTGGCAGCAACACTGGCAACGGCGCCGGCATGATCGCGCCAGTGATCGAGCAGCTGCGGCCGATACACGCCGATACCGGCATAGGTGAGCTTGCGCGCACCGTCGCGGCGCAGCTGCCCGCCTTCGTCCAGCGCGAAATCGCCGTTGGGCGCCTGCACCGGTGGATCGACCATCACCAGGTGCGCAAGGCCTTTAGGCTCTCGCGGCAGCCGGGCCAGGTCGTAGTCGCTCCAGACATCGCCGTTGAGCAACAGGAACGGCGCCTCGCCGAGCAGCGGCAGGGCGTTGAGCATGCCGCCGCCGGTCTCCAGCGGCGTTTCGCCTTCGTAGGCGTAGTCGATCCGCAGGCCGTAGCGCGCGCCGTCACCCAGCACCTCCGGGAACTGCTCCGCAAGCCACGACGTATTGACCACCACGTCGCGCACGCCCAGCGCGGCAAGTTTTTCCAGGTGCCACACGATCAGCGGTCTACCGGCGACCGGCAACAGCGGCTTGGGCGTGTGGTCGGTCAGCGGGCGCATGCGCTCGCCCAGACCGGCGGCGAAGATCAGCGCCTTCATCCGTTCGTCGCGTCGGCGGCGCCGCGTTCGGCCAGCGCCGGCTTGATCTGCGTATCGAGCAAATACTGCAGCGGCTGCAATTGCGCATGCCGCGGCAACACTTCCTCCAGATAGGCGATGAACCGCGGGATATTGGCCAGGTACCAACTTTTGCCGTCGCGATAATGCAGCCGGCAGAAAATGCCGAGGTTCTTGAGGTGGCGCTGCACGCCCATCCAGTCGGCATCGCGAGCAAAGCGTTGCAACGGCGGCACCGGCACCCCGGCTTCGAGCGCGCGGGCATGGTAGTGCGCCAGCCAGCCGTCCACGCGCGCCAGCGGCCAGCTCACCGAGGTGTCCTTGAACAAGCTCACCGCGTCGTAGGCCACCGGCCCGCGCACGCAGTCCTGGAAATCGAGCACCGCCGGACCGTCGGCCACCGGCATCAGGTTGCGCGGCATGAAGTCGCGGTGCACCAGCACCTTGGGCTGGCCCAGGGCGTTGTCCATGAGGCGCCTCTGCACCAGCTCGAGGTTCTCCGAGCCATCGCAATCCAGGGTGATGCCGAGGTGGCGACCGAGGAACCACTCCTCGAACAGCCCGGCGTCGCGCTGCAGCAGCGCCTCGCCGAAATCGCCCATGCCGGACGGCGGCGCGATCCGTTGCAGCCGCAGCAACTGGTCGATCGCCGCATCGAACAAGTTGTCGGCGTTGTCCGGGTCGAGCACTTGCGCCAGGGTCGGGCCGCCGAGGTCTTCGAGCAGCAGGAAGCCTGCCTCCACATCGGCGGCGAGTACCTGCGGCACGCGCACGCCACCGCTGGCGAGCAGCTCGCGCATCGCCAACCACGGGCGCGGGTCGTCCAGCCCGGGCGGCGAATCCATCAGGATGGCGCTGGGCCGTAGCGCCGACTCGCTGCGCCAATAGCTGCGCATGCCGGCATCGACCGAGGCGCGGGTCAGGCGGGCGTCGGGATCGCCGACGTGCGCCTGGATCCATTGCAAGCGTTGCGCGGCGCGCGGGTCGGAGGCGGGATCTACAGGCATCGGCTGCTCAGCACGGGAACGGGCAGGGGAAGAGAACTGGCGTTGACGCAGCCGCTCAACGGCGGCCGCTGAACAAACGCAGCAAGGCCAGGATGGCGACCGCACCCAGCAGCGCACCGAGGAAGCCGACCGGCTCGCCCGCCCGGTACCAGCCCATGTGCTGGCCGAACCAGCCGGCCAATACCGCCCCGCCGATGCCAAGCAGGATCGTCAGCAGGCAGCCGAGCCGGTGCGGCCCGGGCGTGAAGAAGCGCGCGAGCAGGCCAACCACGAAGCCGACCAGGATGATGTAGAGCCAGCTGTCGCTGCCAAACAAGCTGCCCATGCGCGTTTCCTTGCCCTCGCCGGGCTTGAGAAGAAGGACGCAGCCTAGCAAGGCCCGGCTGCGTCCGTCATTGGCCTCAGCAGCAGCCGTGGTCGCCGTGGCGGGTGCCGCTGTCGGCGGCGACCGGCGAACCGCTGGTCTCGCCACGCAGGCAGGCGGCGTGGTGTTCGGCGATGACCTTGGCCACGCAGGCGGTCACGCGCTTGCCCATCGGGATGTGCAGGAACTCGTTGGGTCCATGCGCATTGGAATGCGGGCCGAGCACGCCGGTGATCATGAACTGCGCACCGGGGAACTTCTCGCCGAGCATGCCCATGAACGGGATCGAGCCGCCTTCGCCCATGTACATCGCCGGCTTGCCATAGAAGGCCTGGCTGGCCGCGTCGATCGCCTGCGTCAGCCACGGCGCCATTGCCGGCGCGTTCCAGCCGCTGGAGGCCTTCTCCAGATCCAGGCTGACGTGGGCACCGTTGGGCGGATCGCGCAGCAGCGCTTCCTTCAGCAGCTCGCCGCACTTCTTGCCATCGGCCGTCGGCGGCAGGCGCAGCGACAGCTTCACCGCGGTTTGCGGGCGCAATACGTTGCCCGCCGATTCCAGCGCCGGCATACCGCCCACGCCGGTGACCGACAGCGCCGGGCGCCAGGTGCGGTTGAGCACCAGCTCGGTGAGGTCATCGCTCATCGGCTTGAGCCCTTCGACCAGCGGGAACTTGTCGAAAATCGCCGTGTCCAGCACCTGCGCGGCGTTGTTGGCCTGGGCCAGGCGCTCGGCCGGCACCTCGACGTGCAGGCCTTCGAGCAGGATGCGCCCGGTCTTCTCGTCCTCGATGCGCGACAGCAGCTGGCGCAGCAGGCGGAAGCTGGAAGGCACCACGCCGGAGGCGTCGCCCGAATGCACGCCTTCCTCCAGCACCTTGACGGTGAGGTTGCCGCCGGTGAGACCGCGCAGCGAGGTGGTGCACCACAGTTGCTCGTAGTTGCCGCAGCCCGAATCCAGGCACACCACCAGCGAGGGCTTTCCGATGCGGTCGGCGAGGTGGTCGACGTAGGCCGGCAGGTCGTAGCTGCCCGATTCCTCGCACGCCTCGATCAGGATCACGCAGCGCGCGTGCGGCAGCTGCTGCTCGCGCAGCGCCTGCACCGCGGCCAGCGAGCCGAAGATCGCGTAACCATCGTCGGCGCCGCCGCGGCCATACAGCTTGTCGCCGCGCAGCACCGGCTGCCACGGGCCCAGGTCGGGGTCCCAGCCGGTCATTTCCGGCTGCTTGTCGAGGTGGCCGTAGAGCAGCACGGTGTCCTCGCCGGTCTCGGTGCCGGTGGCGGGGATTTCCAGCAGGATCAGCGGGGTGCGGCCTTCCAGCCGCACCACTTCCACCTTCAGGCCCTCGATCGCCTGGGCCCGCGCCCAGTTCTCCATCAGCGACACCGCCTGGTCCATGTAGCCATGCTTGACCCACTCAGCGTCGAACATCGGCGACTTGTTGGGGATGCGGATGTACTCGACGAGCTGCGGGACGATGTCCTGGTCCCACTTGTCGCTGAGGTATTGGCCGATCTTGGCGTTGTCCATGGGGAACTCCGGGGAATGCTGAGCGGGAATGCTGGAGGCCGGCATTCTACCTCCGTGGTCAGGGGTAGGGTTTTTCCTACACGCCATCACGCGCTTTACCTGCTGTGCCAACGCGTGACAGACGATAGGCTGAGTTCATGTGGCGCGGGACACTGGTCTGGCCGGAAGGAACGCCGGCGTACCTACCCAAGCCACAAGGAGTGTTGCAATGAAGTTTTTCGCTGTAGCCGCTGCAGTAGCAGCGAGGGCCCTGCTGCTGGGCCTGTTGATCTCGACCCCGGCCATGGCAGGCGTGAAAGTCGACATCAACCGGGCCGATGCCGAGGAGCTGGACCAGGTGCTGGTGAACGTGGGGCCATCCAAGGCCAAGGCGATTGTCGAGCACCGGGAAGCCAACGGGCCCTTCAAGAGCGCCGAGGATCTGGCGCAGGTCAAGGGCATTGGGTTGAGCACGGTCGAACGGAATCGCGACCTCATCGAGATTGGCGCGGGAGCTGCGCCATCTGCCAAGGACGCAGGCAAGGATGCAGGCAAGCCGGCGGAGCCGGTGACGCGACAATAAGGACAGCAGTGGCAAGGAATACGGCTAAGCGCAGGAGGCGTGGCCGCACGCCATCTAGGCAGGACGTCTAGGGGGAAGGCTGGATGCCGACACGGATGTGACCGCCCGGTGCCGCACAGGATGTGCGACCGGGCGATTCCTTTTCTGGCATCCCTTGCTCTGGCGTCCCTTGCCCGCGAAACAAGCCGCCTGCAGCGGCGGATCTGCCCGCCATTGCGGCAGAATGCCGCCATGGATGCCCTGCGAACCCCCAGTCACGTCATTCCCGCCCATCACTACCGGCGCGAGCGGTGGCGCAACCAGCAAGGCTGGACGCGCGAGATCCTGCGGCTGGGCGATGGCGAGGATTGGTCGCTGCGGCTGTCGATCGCGGAGATCGAGCAGGACTCGGATTTCTCCTCGTTTCCCGGCATCGAGCGCGAACTGGTGCTGCTGCACGGCAATGGCGTGCGCCTGTGTTTCGAGGACGGCCAGGAGGTCGCGCTGCTGCCGCCGCACCAGCGCCTGCGTTTCGCTGGCGAGGCCAAGGTCCGCGGCGAACTCATCGACGGCCCCACCCACGACTTCAACCTGATGTGGCGGCGCGATGCACTCGACGCCACCTTGCTGCATCGGCCCCTGGTCGGGCCAATGCTGTTCTTCACCGAACCTGGCGTGGCCTGGGCGATCCATTTGCTCGCTGGGCATGCACGCTTTGAGTCGGACGCTGCGCTGGAGCCATTGGCTGCCGGCGACACCGTCTGGCTGGGCGCCGGGCCGCGCAGCCGCCATGCGATGCATGGGGCGGGGGAACTACTGGCGATCCGGGTGGCGCCGCGCGCGGCCGAATCGATCGACGCCGGGCCGGGCGCCGCTCAGTAGACGTCGCGGCGGTAGCGCCCTTCGATGCGCAGTTGCTCGCGCTTCTGGCTGCCGAGGATCTGTTCGAGCACCGCGTCCACCGCCGGCGCCATGCCGCGAAGACTGCCGCAAACGTAGATCGCCGCGCCGGCATCGACCCAGTCGCGCAGCGCATCGGCCGCGTGCGCCAGCGCGTCCTGCACATAGCGATGCGGCCCGTTGTCGCGCGAATACACCGCATCGACGCGTTCGAGCATCCCTTGTGCTTTCCAGCGCTGCAGATCGGCGCCGAAATGATTGTCGTGGGCCGCGTGGCGCTCGCCGAACAGCAGCCAGTTGCGCGGCGAGCCTGCCTCGGCACGCGCGGCCAGGTGCGCGCGCAATCCGGCGATACCGGTGCCATTGCCGATGAGGATCAGCGGCTGGTTCGGCGGCGGTGGAGGGAAGCCTGGGTTGGCGCGGATGCGCAGTGCAATCTCAGAACCCACGACGGCGTGATCGCAAAGCCAGCCGCTGCCCAGACCGGGCGCTCCGTCGGGCCCGAGGTGGCGACGCACCAGCAGATCCAGGCGGCCTTCCGATGGCACCGTGGCGATCGAGTACTCGCGATGCGGCAGCGATTGCAGGCGGTCCACGAAAGCCTCCAGGTCGTCGCCATCGAGCGCAGCCGGCCACTGCGAACTGGCGATCCAGTCGCGCAATGTGCGCCCGCGAACGCTGCGTTCGCCGTCGAGTGCATGGGTGCGCAGGAAGGTGGTGACGGCCGCCTCGCTGTGGCGCGGGCCGATCTCGGCGATATCGCCAGCCTGCCAGCGCAGCCAGTCGGCCTGGGCTGGTTGCAGTGAAATACAAAAGGCCGCGTCGGCGTTGCGCCCAGGATTGCTATGCCGGCGCGATGCCAGTCGCCACTGCTGGTATTGCGGACGTTCCCAATCGGCCTGCGCGGCGCCATCGCCGAGTTGGCCGATCAGGTACTGCCAATGCCGCAGCGCGCCGGGGTCGGCGTTATCGACCTCGACCCGATCGAACAAGGCATGCGCACCGTGGCCGGCCAGCCAATCGTCCAGTTGCCGTCCGAAGGCGCAGAAATAGTCATAGCCGCGGTCGCCCAAGGCGAGCAAGCCGTAGCGCAGGCGCGGCAGCGCGTCGAGCTGCAGTTGGGCGTGGCGCAGGAAGGCGAGGGCATTGTCGGGCGGATCGCCCTCGCCGGTGGTGCTGACCACGAACAGCATGCGCTCGGCGGCACGCAGGGTTTCGGCGTCCAGGGCGCTGAGCGGCAGGGCTTGCGCGGCCACACCAGCGCTGCGCAACGCGGCCACGCTGCGCTCGGCCAGCTCGCTGGCAAAGCCGGTCTGGCTGGCCCACGCCACCAGCATCGGGGCCGATCCTGTGGTGGCCGCAAGCCGCGGTGCGCGCGCGCGCCAGGCGATGGCACCGCACAACGCGGCGTAGGCCAGCAAGCAGCCACCGGCGAGTTGCCACTGCCAGGGCAGGGCGGCGCCGGGCCACCACGACGCGCCGCTATGCAGGCGCAGGAGCGCCAGGCCGATCAGGCCGAGTGCCAGCAGAACGACGCCATTGCCCAAACGGCTTTTCCAGCTCGCCTGCGGATTCATGCCGCCGCTTCCAACAGGGTCTCGAACGCCGGGCTCATATGCTCGCGCCAAGCGCCCGCCTCGCGTTGCAGGAAACGCACCGACAGCGACAGGCGTTCGGCCAGGCGCAGGCCTTCGCTGGGGCCGAGCACGGTCATCGCGGTTGCCCATGCGTCTGCGCGCGCGGCATCGCCGGCAACCACGGTGACCGCCGCGGGGGCAGCGGGCACCGGGCGGCCGAGGCGGGGATCGAAGGTGTGCGAATAGCGCTGGTCGCCGACCTCAAAGTGATGCCAGCGATCGCCCGAGGTGGCCACGGCCTGGTCGCGCAGTGCCAACACGCGCGCCGGCAGCGACGAAGCGGCATCCTCCTCGGGGGCTGACTCCACCAGCACACGCCAGGGTTGCCCATCGGGCTTGGTGCCGTAACCGTGCAGTTCACCGCCGACTTCCACAAGTCCCGCGGCGACGCCGGCATGGCGCAGATAAGCCACGACCACGTCGACGCCATGACCCTTGGCAATGCCCGAGAGATCCAATGCCACGCCACCGGGTTGCAGCAGCTTGCGCGCGCGCGCATCCCATTGCAGGCGTTGCCAGCCGACGCGGGCACGGGTGGTCGCGAGTGCGCCGTCGGCCGGAATGCGCAACGGGCCCCGCGCCGCACCGAAGCCCCATAGCGCCACCATCGGGCCCACCGTGGGATCGAACGCGCCGCCACTGGCCGCGGCGACTTCCAGCGCAATCTCCATCACATGGCCAAAGCCATCCGGCAACACGATGTCGCTGCCGGACGCGGCGTCGTTGTAGCGGCTGATATCCGAATCCGCTTCCCAGGTGCTCATCTGCGCGACGACCTCGTCCAGCGCCGCCTGGATGCCGGCGTGCAGCCCGTGCAGGTCACGACCACGGCGCATCACAGCCTGGACGCGCCACGTCGTGCCCATGGTCGCGCCGCCGAGTGCGGCGATTTCGAGGTCGGGGGAGGCGTCGTTGGACATACGCGATGCAGCGCGGGGCGCAGACACGCCCCGCACGCAGCCGTTGCTTACTGCGGCAACACTTCCAGCGTGGCGACGTAGCTCAGGCGACGCTGCTTGGCCTGCTTGACCGAGGTCTTCTTGTCCTCGGTGCTCGCTTCCAGCCAGTACATGCCGGCTTCGGGCCAGGTCACGCTGAAGCTGCCCTTGGCGTCAGTGGTGACCTTGATCTCGTCCTGGGCGTTGCGATACCGGGTGCCGCCGCGAATGATCTCGACTTCCAGGCCGGCGGCCGGCTTGCCGTCGATCTGCAGCTTGAAGGTGGCGGCCTCGCCGGCGAATAGATCGTTGGGGTGGGTCACCGGCACCAACTCCAGGCCCTTGCCGCTGGGCTTGAGCGCGACCTCGTTCGGCGCGCCGCGGGTGACGAAGGTCTCCACCCGGCCGGCCTGCTGCGACACCTGCAAGTCCTGCGCATCCTTGGGCACTTCGCTGGCGAAGCTGGCTTCGTTGCCGCGCCAGCGCTTGGGCTTGCCATCCTGCTTCCAGCTCGCCATCAGGCCGGCGTTGACCACCGCCAGGCGATAGGTGCCGGGCTGGGTCAGTTCCACATCGAACACGCTGCGGAACTTGCCGGTCGCGGCATTCTGCGGCTGCAGCTGGCTGCCATCGGGCGCGGTGATCACCAGGCCCTCCAGGCGCAGCGGCACGTGGTTGAGATAGAACAGGTCGTTGGACACAGCCGCATCCACGCTGATCCACGGCTGTTCGCCAGCGATCACGGTCTGCGAGGGCAGCAGCCAGGCTTTGTGCGCCATCGCGGCCGGTGCAAGAACGAGTACGGCGGCCGCGGCGAACGCGGCGACGAGGGAACTGCGCTTCATGTGCTTTCCTTGGTAGTCGATGGAATGAGGGGCGCTACGCGCTTACGGACGAACCGCGAGCGACACCGCGCCGAGTTCGCTGCTGCCCTGTGCCTTGCCCTGCTGCGCGCCGCCGCCCCACTGGAACGGCACCTTCAGCAGCTCGCGCCCGCCCACTTCGCGCGCCGCTTCGACCACCAGGGTGTATTGCCCCGGCTTGAGGTCGCGCAGCTGGGCCTGGCTGAAGGACAGCGCATGCGTGCCAATCGGGCGCGTGGGGCCGGTGACGCCGTCGATCGGCAACTGCGCGCTGCGGCCGCTCTTGCGCCACCACTGGCGCAGGTCCGGCAGCCACTTGGTGCCATGGCCCTCTGCGGTGCCTTTGTTCTGGTACCAGACCGCCAGGTTCTGCGCGACCTGCGCATCGGCGCCCTCGACCCACACCGCCACATACGGGCGGTGATATTCGGCGACGTCGATCTTGGGGATCTCGACGTTGACCTCGAGCGTGGCGGCATAGGCGGGGGTGACCAGCAGGCCGCCGACGGTGAGGGAAAGCGTGAGGGTGGCGCGCATGTAGCGTCTCCGAAGCGGATCAGTAAAGGTCAATGGATCAGGAGCAGGGCGATGAGCAGCGGCAACAACAGGCCCAGGCCGACCAGCGGCCAGGTCATGCGACGTTGCCGCGCGTGCATCTGCAGCAGGAACAGGCCGGTGATGGAGAACACCAGGCAGGCAATGGCGAACAGGTCGATGAACCAGCCCCACGCCGGGCCGGCATTGCGGCCCTTGTGCAGGTCGTTGAAGTACGAGACCCAACCGCGCACGGTGCGTTCGTATTCAATCGCACCGCTGCGCCGGTCGATGCTCAGCCACGCATCCTCACCCGGGCCTGGAAGCGACAGATAAACCTCCTCTGCCGACCACTCGGCGGGCTGGCGGGCCAGGCGCAGGGAAAGCTCGCCGGACAGCCAGGAGGCCACCGCAGCCGGTAACGGCGCATTGCCTTCCTCCGGCCCCCGCAAGCGTTGCAGCAGCGGCGCTGGCAGTTCGAGCTGCCGCTGCGTGACCTGCGGCTTGGCTTCGATCGCGGCGGCATGATTGAGCGTGAGCCCGGTGGCCGCGAACAACAGCATGCCGACCAGGCACACCGCCGAGCTGATCCAATGCCACTGATGCAACGTGCGCAGCCAGAAGCCGCGGCGCTGCTGTTGCGTGGCCAGGTCGGAAGAGGGATCGGACAAGCCGGTTACCGCCGCGGTAAGGGGAAACGCCATTCTATCCAATTGAGAATGGATCGCAATTGCGGGCAACGCGATCTCAGGTCTCCGACCAACTGCGTAAAAGGTTGTGATAGACGTTGGTCAAGCGAAGCAGGGCGTCGCGATCAGCCTCGGATTGCGTCAGCGCCTGGATCGCCGCATCCAGTTCGAACAGCAGTTGTCGCTGTTGCCCGTCGCGCACCAGGCTCTGCACCCAGAAGAACGACGCCAGCCGCGCCCCGGAGGTGACCGCCGCCACCCGGTGCAAGCTGCTGGAGGGATACAGGATGAGGTCGCCGGCAGGCAGCTTGACCTCGTGCTCGCCGTAGGTGTCGCTGACGATCAGTTCGCCGCCCTCGTATTCCTCCGGCTCGCTCAGGAACAAGGTGCACGACAGGTCGCTTCGCACGCTGGAGGCTGGCTGGCCTTCGCCACCGGTCACGGTCATCACCGCGCCGTCGACGTGGAAGCCATAGTGGCCGCCACCCTGGTAGCGATTGAAACGCGGCGGCACGGTGCGCAAGGGCAGCGCCGCGGCGAAATACAACGGGCTGCGCGCCAGCGCATTGAGCACGGCCTGGCCAAGTTGCTGCTTCAGCGGCGAGGCGTCCGGGAGTTGTTGGTTACGCTTGACCTGCGCGCCCTGCGCGCCGACAGTTTCACGGCCGTCTGTCCACTCGGCGGCGTCGAGTTCACGCCGGAAGCGGGCCACTTCTTCTGCGCTCAGGACGCCCGGAATGTGCAGCAGCATCTGGTTTTCCCCGCATGCGGACGCCTCCGCGAGGGAGGCGTCCATGGCTCAAGACGACACGATATGCGCGCGAATCAGAAGCGCAGGTTGGCCGTCAGCGTAAAGGTGCGCGGCGCACCCGGGCTGTAGCGGTAACCGCTCTTGTTGATGCCGCCCACGTACTCCTTGTCGAACAGGTTATACGCGTTCAAGCGCAGGTCGAAGTGGTCGTTGAACGGATAGGTGACCACCGCGTCCCACACGGTGTAGGACTTCACATAGGCCGGCGTGCCGATCGCGCCGTCGGTGCCGCGCTTCATCTCGCCGCTGTAGCGCACGCCGCCGCCCACGGTGAGGTTGAACGGCAGGGTGTAGGTGCTCCACGCGGTAAAGGCGCTGTCGGGAGTGTAGGCCAGGTCGGTGCTCCCATCCTGGGCGACGTTGCTGCCTTGCTTCACCTGCGCATCCATCTTGGTGTAGCCCGCCGACACCGACCAGTTTTCGCTGATGCGCCCGACCGCCGACAACTCCACGCCTTCGACCCGCTTCTCGCCAGTCTGGTAGAAAATATTGGGGTTGGTCGGGTCCGGTGCGATCTCGTTGGTGACCTCGGTGCGGAACAGCGCCATCGTCACCAGCAGGTTCTGCTCGAAGAAGCTCCACTTGGTGCCGACCTCGGCGGTCTTGGCCTTCTGCGGATCGAGGTTGGGATTGTTGAGGTTGTTGGCCGCGGTGCTCAGCTCCAGCGCGCTGCCGCCCGGCGGCTGCTGCGAGACGGCGTAGTTGGCGTAGACGCTCACGTCCTCGTTGGCCTTGTAGACCGCGCCCAGCTTCCAGTTGAACAGCGTGTCCTTGGCGGTGGCATCCACCCCCGGGACGATGCTGCCAGCGGGCAGCGTGCCGCACACCGGGCCGCCACGGGCGCCGCACACGACCAGGCTGTCGAAATCGGTGTCGTAATGATCCACGCGCACGCCGCCGGTGACCAGGAAGCTATCGCCGAACTTCAGCGTGTCGAAGGCATAGGCCGAGTAGGTCGTGGTGCGGCCTTCGGCGTAGGCGCCGTTGCGGCCCCACACCAGTCCATCCACGTTCCAGTCCGGGTTGTACAGGTTGGCCGCCGGCCAGGCACCGCTGCGGGTCGCCACGCCCCAGCTCTTGAGTTCCTCGCGCGTGGCTTCGATGCCGGTGCTGAGGTTGTGGACCACGCTGCCGGTGGTGAAATCCCAACGCAGGTTCAACTGGTCGGTCAGGATCGTGTATTGCTGGTCCTTGAAGGTCGGCGTACTGCGCGCCAGCGTCCAGGTCGAAGGATCGGCCGGATTCGGAGTGAGCAGGTTCGCCGCGGTCACCATGAATGCGGTGAGCATGTAGTCCTGCTCGTTCTGGCCCCAACGCGCGGTGTTGGTCAGCTTGAGCGTGTCGGAGAAGTCGTGCTCGAAGCGGAACGTGGCCATCTTCGATTCGACATCGTCGTGGTCGTGGCGAGTGCCGTAGAAATTCTCGGTATCCACCTTCGGCACAGTCGCCAGCCACGGGCGACGCGGATCTGGCGAGGAATAACCCGGCAGGCCAATCGTCGGCACGCTGCCGTCGGGGATGTTGTCCTGCTTCACGTACAGCAGGTCGATGTAGTAGCGGGTGTCGCCGTCCAGGCCGAAGGCCAGGCTCGGCGCCACGCCCCAGCGCTTGTTCTGCACGTGGTCGCGGCCCACTGCGTCGCTGTCCTGGCCCATGACGTTGAGGCGGAACGCGGCGCCCGGGTTGCCCAGGGTCTGGTTCCAGTCGGCGGTGACGCGGCGCTGGCCGTCGACGCCGCCGGTCAGCGACGCGGTGGTGGCATTGGTGCCGAACGGCCGCTTGGTGATCAGGTTGATCGCACCGGTCGGCGCGCTGCGGCCGGTGTCGGTGCCCGCCGGGCCCTTCGTCACTTCGATCTGTTCGATATTGAAGACATCGCGCGAGATCGAGCCGAGATCGCGGATGCCGTCGACGAAGATGCTCGAGGAGCTGTCGAAGCCGCGCATGTACACGGTATCGCCGGTGCTCGTGTTGCCGTTTTCGCCGACATAGAACGTGCCCACGCCAGGGCTGTTGCGCAGCGCCTCGGTCAGGGTGGTTGCGCCCTGTTCGTTGAACAGGTCCTTGCTGATGATGTTGACCGTCTGCGGCGTGTCCTGCAGGGGTTGCGTGAACTTCGGCGAGGCCGGCGTCTCCACCAGGTAGCGCTTGGAGCGCTCGGCCTGGACGTTGACCTTGTCCAGCGTCTTGGCGTTATCGGCCGCGCCGTCGGCATGCGCCAGCGGCGCGGCCAACAACAGCGCGGCGGCGGTCAGCGTGGTGGCGCTGGCGGCGCGCGGGAGGACGTGCTTGCGACTCTTGATGCTCATCTGTCTGCGACCCTGTAGACGGCCGAACACAACCCAGCAGCCTCCGTAGGGAAGGCCGGGATCGTTTCGAATGGAGTTGCGCCTGGCGACGGGCTGGGCGTACCCGGCAATTGTGTCAGCAAATGCGAATCGTTTGCAACACGCCGGCACGCAAGCGCGTGGCTTCGATACAAGCGCCGGTGGCCGTTAGGCCGCCACCTCAGGCGCGGTCGTCGCGGGTCCAGACCCCGGCATCGTCGACCTTGACCGGAAACTTCGGCACCGGTGAGTACGCCGGCGGGCACAACGGCCGGCCATCGCGAATGTCGAACCGCGCGCCATGCAGCAGGCACTCGATGCTGCCCTCGGCCAGATCGAAGCTGCCCGGCGACAGTTCGTAGTCTTCATGGCTGCAGCGGTCTTCGAGGGCATAGAACATGCCGTCGAGGTTGAACACCACGATCGGGGTATCGGTGACTTCGTCCCAGACGTTCTTCAACTCGCCGGGCAGCAGCTCGGCGGTGCCGCAGACAAAGGTCCAGACATCGCTCACGGCTGCGCCGCCAGCGGCTTTTCCAGGATCTCGAAGCGCAGGTCGTCGCGCAGCGGCGTGCCGTAGCGTGCATCGCCATACGGGAACGGCTTGGTAATGCCGGTGCGGCGATAACCGCGGCGTTCGTAGAAGGCGATCAGCTCGGCGCGCACGTCGATCACCGTCATCCGCATCATCGCGTGCCCCCACTGCTGCCGCACCAGGCGCTCGGCCTCGGCCATCAGCTGCTTGCCGACACCGCCGCCCTGCAGGCTCGGGCTGACCGAGAACATGCCGAAGTAGCCGGCGTCGCCCTCATCGGCGATATGCGCGCAGGCGATCAGCTCGCCATCGCGTTCGGCCAGCAGCACCACGCTGCGGTCGCGCAGGATGTCCTGGCGCAGCAACTCGGGTTCGATGCGGGTGCCGTCAAGCAGGTCGGCCTCGGTGGTCCAGCCGACGCGGCTGGCATCGCCGCGATAGGCCGAGGTGACCAGGGCGACCAGCGCATCGACGTCGGCGACGGTGGCGGTACGGAAGGTGAGCGTGTGCATGGTGCAATTGTAGCGGCGCGCCACGCGGGCGGGCAGGGCCGGGATCGACCGGCCCGGCTGTCAGCCCAGCAGCTGGCGCACCTTGCGCAAGGCCGCCACGAACTGCTCGATCTCCTCGTGCGTGTTGTAGAACGCCAGCGAGGCCCGGCAAGTCGCCGCCACGCCGTAGAACTGCAATAGCGGATGGGCGCAATGCTGGCCCGAGCGGATCGCCACGCCTTCCAGGTCGAGCAGCGTCGCCAGGTCGTGCGCGTGCGCGCCCTCGACCAGGAACGAGACCACGGCGGCCTTGTCCGGCGCAGTGCCGAAGATGCGCAGGCCTTCGACGCGCTGCAGTTCTTCGGTCAGATGCGCCAGCAGTTCGGCCTCGCGCGTCTCGATGTGGTCCAGGCCCACCGAGTCGAGGTAGTCCACCGCCGCGCCCAGGCCAACGAAGCCGGCGATGTTCGGCGTACCGGCCTCGAACTTGTGCGGGCCCTCGTTGAACACGGTGCCCTCGAAACTGACTTCCTTGATCATCTCGCCACCGCCGAGGAACGGCGGCATCGCCTGCAGGTGCTCGCGTCGCGCCCACAGCGCGCCGGTGCCGGTCGGGCCGCACATCTTGTGGCCGGTGAGTGCGTAGAAGTCGCAGCCGATCGCGGCCACGTCCACGCGACGGTGCGGCACCGCCTGCGAGCCATCGATGACGGTCACGATGCCGCGCTTGCGCGCCTCGCGGCAGATCTCGCGCACCGGGTTCACCGTGCCCAGCACATTGGAGACATGCGCCAGCGCCAACAGCTTGACTTCGGCGGTCATCGCCGCGCGCAGCGCTTCCAGGTCGAGGGTGCCGTCGGCATGGATCTCGGCCACCCGGATCGTCGCCCCGGTGCGCTCGGCCACCAGCTGCCACGGCACGATGTTGGCGTGATGTTCCATGCGCGACACCAGGATCACATCGCCGGCCTTGAGCCGCGGCAGTGCCCAGGAATAGGCCACCAGGTTGATCGCGAAGGTGGTGCCGCTGCACAGCACCAGTTCGTCGGTGCGCACGTTGAGGAAGTGCGCCAGCTTGCTGCGCGCGCCTTCGTAGGCGTCGGTGGCCTCGGTGCCGAGCGCATGCACCGCGCGGCTGACATTGGCATTCTGGCGGCGGTAGAACTCATCGGTCGCCGCGATCACCGGCAGCGGCTTCTGCCCGGTATTGGCGTTGTCGAAATAGATCAGTGGCTTGCCGTGGACCTGGCGCATCAGCAGTGGAAAGTCGCTGCGCACGCGCTCCCAGTTCGGCGCATCGGCCAGCGAGGCGGTCAACGGCGCGTTCATGCCACCCCCGCCGACGCCAGCGCCGCATCCAGCCGCGTCGCCAGGAACCCGCGCAGGCCTTCCGGCAACGCCGCCAGCGGCTCGTGGCAGAAAGCCGCGCTCAGCAGCGCTTGCGCCTGCGCCTGCGGCAGGCCACGCGAGCGAAGGTAGAACAACGCATTGGCGTCGAGTTGGCCGACGGTAGCGCCATGCGCGGCCTGCACCTCGTCGGCATCGATCACCAGCACCGGCTGGGTATCGATCTCGGCATTGGCCGAAAGCAGCAGATTCTTGTTCGACAACCGCGCATCGGTGCCATCGGCGCCCGGGCGGATATTGATGCCGCCGTGGAAGACCACGCGGCTGCGGTCGGTGGCGACGCCGCGCCAGGTCAGGCCGCAGGCGGTGTCGCGGGCGATGTGCTCGATGCCCAGGCGGGTATCGATATGGCGACGGCCATTGCCGAGCAGCACGCCATTGGCGATCAGGCGCGCGTTGTCGCCTTCCAGCCGCACATTGAGTTCGTGGCGGCTGAGGCCGGCGCCGAGCTCGATGTCGATACGGTGGTATTCGGCGTCGCGCGCGAGCACCGCGTCAGTGCGCAACATCGCGGTGAAGGCGTGGCTGTCTTCCTGCACGCGCGCATGCGACAAGCGCGCGCCGGCGGCAAGATGTACGTGCGCGACGGTGTTGCCGAGGTGGGCGTTGTCGGCGGCATGCAGGTGATGTTCCAGCAGCGCGAGCGACGCATTGCCGCGCAGCTCGATCAGATGGCGCGGATGCCACGCCTGGTCGGCAGCGGCGGTGGTGGCGACAAACACCAGGTGCAACGGCGATTCGACCTGCAGGCCTTCGGCCACGCGCAGCAGCACGCCTTCCTCGGCGAGTGCGGCATTGAGGCGCGCGAACACTTCCTCGCTGCGCTCGTAGCGGCGGCCCAGGAAGCGTGCGGCTTCTTCGCCGCCAGCCAGCGCAGCCGACAGCGGTTGCAGGGTCACGCCTGCCGGCAGCCCGTCCAGTTGCGACAGCGACGGCGCATGGCGGCCGTTGACGAACACCAGGCGCGGCGAAGGAATATCGGCCAGTTGCTGCGGATCGACCTCGGCCACCTCGGCAGGCGAGGGCGCGAAGCTGCGGCGTTCGAGCGAACGCAGCGGGGTGTATTTCCACGCTTCGCTACGTGCGCCTGGCAGGCCGTCGCGCAGTGCCTCATCGAGGGTCGCACGGCGCGCAGCGTCGCCGTGGAAGCCGGCGGCCAGGGAATCGAGCAGGGCGCTCATCAGGCCACGCTCTCCGGCACGACGCGATCCTTCAGCCAGGCGTAGCCGTGCTTCTCCAGTTCCAGCGCCAGCTCCGGGCCGCCGGTCTGGACGATGCGGCCATCGGCCAGCACGTGGACCACGTCCGGCTTGATGTAGTCGAGCAGGCGCTGGTAGTGGGTGATGACCAGGAACGAGCGATCCGCCGAGCGCAGCGCGTTGACGCCGTCGGCCACGGTCTTGAGCGCATCGATGTCCAGGCCCGAATCGGTTTCGTCGAGGATCGCCAGCTTCGGTTCGAGCACGGCCAGCTGGAAGATCTCGTTGCGCTTCTTCTCGCCGCCGGAGAACCCCTCGTTGACACCGCGGTGCAGCAGTTCGTCCTTCAGGTGCAGCACCGCCAGCTTCTGCCGCACCAGCTTGAGGAACTGCATCGAGTCCAGTTCGTCCTGCCCGCGCGCCTTGCGCTGCGCATTGAGCGCGGCGCGCAGGAAGTAGGTGTTGTTGACGCCGGCGATCTCCACCGGGTACTGGAAGGCCAGGAACAGGCCGGCGGCGGCGCGCTCTTCCGGTTCCAGGTCGAGCAGCGGCTGGCCGTCGAACTCGACCGTGCCGGCGGTGACTTCATAGCCCTCGCGGCCCGCAAGCACGTTGCCCAGCGTCGACTTGCCAGCGCCGTTGGGGCCCATGATGGCGTGCACCTGGCCCGGCTGCAGGTCCAGCGACAGGCCCTTGAGGATTTCCTTGCCGGCGACGCTGGCGTGGAGGTTGTTGATCTTCAGCATGTGGGAGAATTCTTTTTCGTAATGAGGGCTTGGTGGAATGCCGCCGGCCTTAGCCGACGCTGCCTTCCAGCGACACTTCCAGCAGCTTCTTGGCCTCGACCGCGAACTCCATCGGCAGTTCGCGGAAGACCTGCTTGCAGAAGCCGTCGACGATCAGCGACACCGCGTCTTCCTGGCTGATGCCGCGCGAGCGGCAATAGAACAGCTGGTCGTCGCTGATCTTGGAGGTCGTCGCTTCGTGCTCGACCGTGGCGCCGGGGTTCTTCACCTCGATATAGGGGAAGGTGTGGGCGCCGCACTTCTTGCCGATCAGCAGCGAGTCGCACTGGGTGTAGTTGCGCGCGCCGTCGGCATTGCGGTCGACCTTGACCAGGCCGCGATAGGTGTTCTGGCCGCGCCCGGCGCTGATGCCCTTGCTGACGATCTTGCTCTTGGTGCGCTTGCCGATGTGGATCATCTTGGTGCCGGTGTCGGCCTGCTGGCGATGGTGGGTCAGCGCCACCGAGTGGAACTCGCCGACCGAGTCGTCGCCCAGCAGCACGCACGACGGGTACTTCCAGGTGATCGCCGAGCCGGTCTCGACCTGGGTCCAGGTCACCTTGGCGCGGGCGCCACGGCATTCGGCGCGCTTGGTCACGAAGTTGTAGATGCCGCCGCGGCCTTCCTCGTCGCCGGGGTACCAGTTCTGCACGGTCGAATACTTGATCTCGGCATCTTCCAGCGCCACCAGCTCGACCACCGCCGCATGCAGCTGGTTTTCGTCGCGCATCGGCGCGGTGCAGCCTTCCAGGTAGGAGACGTAGGCCTTGTCCTCGCACACGATCAAGGTGCGCTCGAACTGGCCGGTGTGGCCGGCGTTGATGCGGAAGTAGGTGCTCAGCTCCATCGGGCAACGCACGCCCTTGGGGATGAAGACGAAGCTGCCATCGGAGAACACCGCCGAATTCAGCGCCGCGAAGTAGTTGTCCCCCACCGGCACGACGCTGCCCAGGTACTGGCGCACCAGCTCGGGATGCTCCTGGATGGCCTCGGACATCGAGCAGAAGATCACGCCTTTCTCGGCCAGCTCCTTGCGGAAGGTGGTGCCGACCGAAACCGAGTCGAACACCGCGTCCACGGCGACGCCGGCCAGCTTGGCGCGCTCATGCAGCGGCACGCCGAGCTTGTCGTAGGTGTCCAACAGTTCCTTGGGCACATCGTCGAGCGACTTGTACTTGGGGCCCTTCGGCGCGGAGTAGTAGCTCAGCGCCTGGAAGTCGATCGGCGCGATCTCGAGCTTGGCCCAGTGCGGTTCGCGCATCGTCAGCCAGTGGCGGTAGGCCGACAGGCGCCATTCGGTCATCCATTCCGGCTCGTTCTTCTTGGCCGACAGCGCGCGCACCACGTCCTCGTCCAGGCCGGGCGGCAGCGAATCGGATTCGATCTCGGTGATGAACCCCGCCTCATAGCGGCGGCCGAGCCGTTCGAGGATCTCGGCGTTCTGCGGGGTGGTGACTTCTTCGGTGGCCATGGGGGCTGCCTATGCTTCAGGAAGCGGCGACCTGGGCGGCGATCAAGCGTCGCCGGCCGTCGCCGGTGGTGGAAAGGGGGTGCAGCATCTGCGCCAGGGTGACGCCGCGCAGGGCGTCGGCGACCACGTCGTTGATCAGGCGCCAGTTCGAGCGCACGCCGCAGCTGTGGGCGATTCCGCACTGGCCGTGGTCCTGGCTGCACTCGGTGATCGCCAGCGGGCCTTCCATCGCCTCGACGATCTCGATCAAGGTGATCTGGCTGGCCGGGCGCGCCAGCCGGTAGCCGCCATGGACGCCGCGCAGGCCCTCCACCAGCCCGGCCTGGGCCAGCGGCTTGAGCAGCTTGCTGACCGTGGTGCTCTCCAGCCCGGCCTGCTCGGCCAGTTCGCTGGCACTGAGGACTTTGTCCGCACGTGCAGCGAGCACCGTCAGGACGACAGTGGCGTAGTCGGTAAGCTTGGTGACGCGCAGCATGGCGGCGATATGGGGGTAGGGAAAGCGGACTGAAATTGTACGCTTTTGGTCCGGCGAGGCCAACCTGGGCATTCAGCCAGGGGCAAACGACCGCCCGGGATTGGCTTGGCGCCGCTGCCCGGGCCACAATGCCCGGCCCCCTGGATGGAAGCCTACATGTCGCGCAAGATCGCCGCCCGCAAGTCCCGTATTCACGGCAACGGCGTGTTCGCCGTCCAGCCGCTCAAGAAAGGCGACCGTGTCATCGAGTACAAGGGCCGCCGCCGCACCCACAAGGAAGTCGATGCCGATGACGCCGGCGACGTGGAAACCGGCCACACCTTCCTGTTCACCCTCAGCGACGACTACGTGATCGACGCCAACTACGAGGGCAACGATGCGCGCTGGATCAACCACAGCTGCAATCCGAACTGCGAAGCGGTGATCGAGGAAGCCGAGGGCGACGACCGCCGCAAGGACAAGGTCTTCATCGAGGCGATCCGCAACATCAAGCCCGGCGAAGAGCTGACCTACAACTACGGCATCACCCTGGGCGAGCGCCACACCCCGCGCCTGAAGAAGATCTGGGAATGCCGTTGCGGCTCGAAGAACTGCACCGGCACGATGCTGCAGCCCAAGCGCTGACCGCGCGCGAGGGCCGCGCTACGGTCAGCGGCCCTGCAGCAGTGAAGCCGGCACCAGGCTTTCGACGTTCTGGTTGAAATGCACCACCAGGCGGCCGTTTTCCACTGCGGCCGACTGCACCTGCAAGGCGCCCATCAGGCTGGCGATCGCCGGGTCGAGCTTGTAGATCGGCTCGCGCCGCGCGTAATCGGCCAGCCACACGTTCAACAGTTCGCGCGTGCGCGAATCGAGCTTGCCGCCGGCCTGCGCCGGGGTGAAGCGATCCACGGTCGGCTGGTCGAGGAAAAAGCCCTGCGTGGCCGCGTCATAACGCAGTGCGCTGCTGAGGCCGACATTGCCCACCTGCATCGGCGCGCCGCCGGCGGTGGCCATGGCCAGGTCGAAACCGAGATCCAGCCGGTTGCCCGGCGGCAGTTTCAATTGCGGATGACTGACGGTCAGTTCGAGCAGGCCGCCGAGCGCGTCGTGCGTCTGCGGGAAAGTGCCGGCCAGGTACTGCTGGACATCACCGGCCTCGACACTGACCTGGGAGCCCTTGACCTGTGGCTCGGCCGAGGCGGTAGGCGAGTGCAGCGGCAGCAGCAGCGCGAGGCTCAAGGCGAGCGCCGAGGCCAATGGGGCGGAACGCAGGGAGAATGTCATCGGCCGATCCATGCAGAGGGTTGCCTGCATCCTTGGTGGTTGGCGGTGAATCGTCTATGAGCGGATGCCGGCCTAGTCCAGCGTCGGTTGCAGCGAAGCCGAACTGATCTCCCAACTGCTGCCGCCCACGCGCGGGCGCACGCGGTACCAGCCGGTGTAGTGGCGATTGCCGCCGGCCATGCGTGCGGTCAGGCGCACCGGCACTTCGACCGCTTCGGGCGGAGACAGCTGGTCCAGCGCGAGCGGCTCGTCGGTTTCGATGCGCAAACTCTGCAGGCCTTCGAGCGAACGCAGGTTGGCGTCGTCCGGCACTGGCGAAGGCCGCCCGCCGGTCCACATCGCATCGGCTTCGCTGCGGGTGCCGGGGAGGGCGGTCAGATAGCGGTGCACCACCGATACGGCGGCCGAAAAAGCTTGATCACGGGCATGGCGCTCGGCCGCGTTTGCCGCATCGGCTGGCGCTGCGTCGTCGTCGGCGACGGTTGCGCTGGCCGCAGGCGGCGCGGTTGTCGCCTTGGAATCCAGCGGATCTGGCGTGCGCTGGCAGCTGCAGCCCGCAAGGCCGATTGCCAGCCCCATCGCCATCAACAGCAACGCCCCTTGCCTGGTCTGCATCGCCCGCTCCCCGGTGGAAGTGGGCAGTGTAGCGGTGCTCAGCGCTTGGCGGGCAGCTGCGCGACTGCCGCCAGCAAAGCGTCCACATGCGGCCGCAACTGGGCCAGGTCGCGGTCCTCGCTGGGCTCGGCATTGGCCGACTTCAACAGCTCGATGGCCACCGCCAGGGCCGCGCAGCGGTCGCCACACATGCCGCGCTGGCGCTCGAATACTTCCAGGGTGCGCATCCAGTTGTCGCTGGAGCGCTGTTCGAATTCCAGCGCGCTGCCGCCAGGCCGGCCATCGGCAGCGATCGGCGTGACGGTGATGCGGTAGCGTTGCTTGCTCATGAGGATCGAAAGACACATGGGGGAGGGGGCGACACCAAGATAGGCCCGCCCGGCGCGCCGCACGAGGCGGACGCCCATGACGGAGTGTTCCAGCCTCTGTGTTCGGTTCAGTGTGTTGCGCGCAGCAGCGGCAAAGGGTCGCGGGCGCCGTCGCCGCCGTAGATGCCGTAATGCAGATGCGGCGGCGTGGTGCGGGCATTGCCGGTATTGCCGACGCTGCCGAGCACGCTACCCGGCCCAACGATGTCGCCGGCGGCCAGGCCCGGCGCCCAATCGCGCAGGTGAGCGTAGTAGTGGCGCTCATGCGCCGGGCCGAGCACCCAGACCTGGCGTCCGCCCAGACCGCGATCGCGCACCGCGATTACGATGCCCGGCGTGGTCGAGCGCACTGGCGTACCGGCGCGCGCGAAGATGTCCACGCCGGCGTGCTGGCGGTCGCTGCCGCGCGGTGCGCCGAATGTATCGGCGACTTGGCGCGCACGCACGCCATCGACCGGCATCGGCAGCGCAGTGGGGGCCGGCATCCGCGCCAGCCGCCAGGCCAGCCGCGCCTGCAGCGCGAACGGTTGCTGCCACGCCCAGGCCGCGGCCAGGGCCAATGCCAGCAGTACCAGCATGGCGAGGAGGCGATTGCGCCAGCGAAACGCGGCGCCGGGGGCAGGGCGATCGATCATGGTTCGCACGGCGTCATTCGGCCGCGGCAGCATGGCAGCAATTGCGGTGACGCGCAGTGAGCGTCATCGCCCGTTGCGTGCTGCCACGAAAAAAACAAGGCGGCCAGTGGCCGCCTCGTCGGATATTGCCTGAAACTCAAACGCGGATCAGACCGCAGCGTCCTTGAGCTTCTTCATCGGGCGCACCTTGACCTTGACGGTCGCCGGCTTGGCGGCAAACCACTGCTCTTCCTTGGTGAACGGGTTGATGCCCTTGCGCTTCGGCTTGGCAGCCACGCTGACGGCAGTGATCTTCAGCAGGCCCGGCAGGGTGAAGCTGCCAGCGCCCTTCTTGCTGATCGAGGCGTGCACGGCCGATTCCAGCGAAGCGAGTACGGCGCGAACGTCCTTGGCAGCCAGCGCGGTGGCCTCGGCAATGTGGGCGACCAGGCCCGACTTGCTCAGGGCTTCCTTGATCGGCTTGGGAGCGGCCGGCTTGGCAGCGGTTTTGGTGGCGACTTTCTTCGCTGCCTTCTTCGGGGCAGCCTTCTTAGCGGTC
>Ga0160435_1000160_pt1 | contig 35700 bp, 33 predicted proteins | sample HID1973K_E0MG_FD_108213 | JGI IMG/M metagenome (GOLD analysis project Ga0160435, IMG submission 108213) | Enriched mosquito-associated microbial communities from UW Madison campus, WI, USA - HID1973K_E0 MG | ecosystem: Host-associated > Arthropoda: Insects > Digestive system > Unclassified ...
GCGGCGCGGCTCCACCCCGTCCCGCTGCGGGTGCGGCATGCGGAGGCGGCGAAGGCGCGGGATGTGTGGGTGCGGGACCTCGACGACGGCATGGCTGAGCTCATCGCCACCCTGCCCGCGCATCTGGCGCACGGCATCCGGGACCGGCTCGACCGGATCGCCCGCGCCGAGATCGACGCGCGCACCGCACCGGAACCGCTGACCGAGCCGGACGCCGACACGCTCGTGCCGGAACCCACGGTTACCGACTGCCGGCGGATCGGTGAGGTCCGTGCGGACGTGTTCGCTGATCTGCTGCTCACCGGGCATGCGACGCCGGAGGTCTCGAACGCGTCGATCCCCGAGAGTGAAGCGATCGTCGCGCACGTGCAGCTGACCGTCCCGGTGATGACCGTCCTCGGTGAGGACACGACGCCCGCCGAGATCGTCGGCCGCGCGCCGATCGACACCGCGACGGCGCTCCGCCTCGCGGCGACCGCGCCCGGGTGGGATCGGGTGCTGACCCACCCGGTCTCCGGCAACGTTCTCGCCGTGGACCGCTACCGCCCGACGGATCACCTGAGGCGGGTGCTACGGGTGCGCGACGAGCACTGCCGGTTCCCGGGATGCCGGATGCCGGTCCGCCGCTGCGACATCGACCACACGACGGCGCGCGAACACGACGGACCCACCGAGATCACCAATCTCGCGCACCTCTGCCGCCGCCACCACACCCTGAAGCACCACTCCGCCTGGCGGGTGAGACAGACCCCCGACGGCATCCTGCACTGGACCAGTCCCACCGGCCGCGAGTACCCCGACCACCCCGCCCGCACCCTCATCTTCACCACCGACCCCGACCCCGAACCACCACCGCCGTTCTGACCCGTCGCGGAGACCGTTTCGTCTCGTCGCTGCGCTCCTCGCTCAACGACCGGGGAGGCCGGACCCGGCGGGGCGTCGTCTCGTCGCTGCGCTCCTTGCGCAACGACCGGGGAGGCCCGGCCGGGAGTGGCGTTTCGTCTCGTCGCTGTGCTCCTCGCTCAACGACCGGGGAGGTCTGGCCGGGAGTGGCGTTTCGTCTCGTCGCTGTGCTCCTCGCTCAACGACCGGGGAGGCTTGGCCGGGAGTGGCGTTTCGTCTCGTCGCTGTGCTCCTCGCTCAACGACCGAAACGCCGCCCGGTCGTTGAGTGAGCGGATCGAGACGAGACGAACGCCCAGGTCGTCGACCGTAGAATCGGAAGGCCATGAATCCTGAAGCACTCTCCGCCGCCCTGCTCGCCGCCGTCGCCCCGCTCGCAGAGGCGCGACGCCCCGGCTCGAGCGAGGGGCTCACGGTGCAGGACTTCGTCCTCGAGCGCCCGAAGAACCGCGACCACGGCGACTGGGCGTCGAACGCCGCGCTGAAGCTCAGCAAGGTCGTCGGCGTCAACCCGCGCGAGTTCGCCGCCGACATTGCGACCGCGCTCGCCGCCACCGACGGCGTCGCGAGCGTCGACGTCGCCGGACCCGGGTTCATCAACATCCGCCTCGACGCAGCCGCCGCCGGCGCGCTCGCGAAGACGATCGTCGACGCCGGCACCGCGTTCGGCACGAACGACACCCGCAGCGACGAGGTCATCAACCTCGAGTTCGTGAGCGCGAACCCGACCGGACCCATCCACCTCGGCGGCACACGCTGGGCGGCCGTCGGCGACTCGCTCGCCCGCATCCTGTCGTCGCAGGGCGCGAAGGTCACCCGCGAGTACTACTTCAACGACCACGGCGCTCAGATCGACCGCTTCGCGCGCAGCCTCATCGCCGCGCACGAGGGCCTCCCGACGCCCGAGGACGGCTACGGCGGCGGCTACATCCACGACATCGCCCGCCGCGTCGTCGACGCCTACGACGGCGACATCGACGCGCTCGAGCCCGCCGCGAAGCAGGAGGCGTTCCGCGAGGTCGGCGTCGGCCTCATGTTCGACGAGATCAAGGCGTCGCTCCACGAGTTCGGCGTCGACTTCGACGTCTACTTCCACGAGAACGACCTCCACGAGTCGGGCGCGGTCGACCGCGCGGTCGCGCGCCTGCGCGAACTCGGCCACATCTACGAGTCCGACGGCGCGACGTGGCTCCGCTCTACCGACTTCGGCGACGACAAGGACCGCGTCGTCATCAAGAGCGACGGTCAGCCCGCCTACATCTCCGGCGACCTCGCGTACTACCTCGACAAGCGCGAGCGCGGCTTCAACCGCTGCATCATCATGCTGGGCGCCGACCACCACGGCTACGTCCAGCGCCTCATGGCGATGACGGCCGCCTTCGGCGACGAGCCGTACGTCAACCTCCAGATCCTCATCGGCCAGATGGTGAACCTCGTCAAGGAAGGCCAGCCGGTGCGCATGTCCAAGCGCGCGGGCACCGTCGTCACCATGGAGGACCTCGTCGAGATCGTCGGCGTGGACGCCGCGCGCTACTCGCTGACGCGCAGTTCCGCCGACTCGAACCTCGACATCGACCTCGACGTCCTCCAGAAGCGCACGAACGACAACCCCGTCTTCTACGTGCAGTACGCCCACGCACGCACCCACAATGTCGGCCGGAACGCCGCCGCGGCGGGCGTCACGCGCGACGCCTTCGCCCCCGAGCTGCTCGACCACGAGACCGAGTCCGCGCTCCTCGGCGCCCTGCAGGAGTTCCCGCGCGTCGTCGCGTTCGCCGCTGAGGTGCGCGAGCCCCACCGCGTGGCCCGCTACCTCGAGGAGCTCGCCGGCCTCTACCACCGCTGGTACGACAACTGCCGCGTCACGCCGCTCGGCGACGAGGAGGTCACCGACCTCCACCGCACGCGCCTGTGGCTGAACGACGCCACCGGCCAGGTGCTCCGCAACGGCCTCCACCTCCTCGGCGTCTCGGCGCCCGAGCGCATGTGACGGATGCCGCGATGAGCACCCCCGCCCCGGACCCCGACGCCCAGCCCACGCAGCCGCTTCCCGACCCGGGCGCGCAGTGGGTGCTGTCGAGTCCGGCCGAGCCGCCGCGTCGTCGGCGCCGTTGGCCGTGGCTCGTCTCGCTCGTCATCGTGATCGCCCTGGCGGTCGGCGCGTGGTTCGCGGGAGACGCGATCGCGCGCAGCATCGTCAAGCAGACGATCCGCGAGCAGGCGATCACGCAGCTGTCGCTGCCCGCCGACCAGCAGATCGACGTCGAGCTCGACGGCGCGGTGCTCCTCGGACTCATCGTCGGGAGCCTCCCCGAGGTGCGCGTGGCATCCGACGACGTGCCGCTCGGCCAGCTGTCGGCCGACATCTCGGTCATGGCGCAGGACGTCCCCGTCCACGGCGGCGGCGACTGGAGCGGCGCCTACGCGACGGCGACTCTCGACGACGCGCAGCTGCAGGCGCTCCTCGCGACCCTCGAGGACTTCCCGGCCGACACGGTCGAGATCGACGCCCCCGACGTCGCCGTCACCTTCGAGCTGAACGCGCTCGTGACGACCGTGCCCGTCGGCGTCGCGCTCACGCCACGCGCCGAGAACGGCGAGCTCATCCTGTCGCCGGCGTCGCTGCGCATCGCGGATGCCGAGATCTCCGCCGAATCGATCGTCCAGCAGTTCGGTGCGATTGCCTCCACAGTCGTCCGCGACTGGGACGTCTGCATCGCCCAGTACCTGCCCGCCGCGGTGACCCTCACCGGCGTGCGCGTCGACCCGGGCGCGGTGGTCGCCGACTTCGAGATCGACAGCTCGATCCTGCGCGACTCCGCCGCCCAGGAGAACGGCACCTGCAGCTGAGCCCGGGAGTCCCGGCACGCCGACGGGCCCCGTCACGGCGGACGAGACCGGTCGGCCCGGTGCCCTAGACTTTCAGCACCGCATCTCTGGGCTGTCCCGGCGTGATCATCCCGCCGACAGCCGCCATCCCCACCCGATTGGTGCTCTCCGTGTCCGCCTCCGAGAACCGTGCGCCCGTGCCGGACTGGCTCGCCGTGCCGGACGACGCGAACGCGCTCGTCACCGCCGTCTGGCCGGCATCCGCCGCCCGCGACGAGCACGGCGCCCTGAGCGTCGGCGGGGTGGGGGTCGCCGAGCTGCGCGAGCGCTTCGGCACGCCGCTCTACGTCCTCGACGAGCCCGAGGTCCGTGACCGCGCCCGCGCCGTCCGCACCGCGTTCGAGAGCGCCGCTGCCCGCCACGGCGTCCAGGCGCGCGTCTATTACGCCGGCAAGGCGTTCCTCTCCACCGAGGTCGTCCGCTGGGTGACCTCCGAGGGGCTCGCCGTCGATGTCGCGACCGGGGGAGAGCTCGCCATCGCGCTCGCCGCCGGCGCCGACCCCGCGCGGATCGGCCTCCACGGCAACAACAAGTCGGTCGCCGAGCTCGAGCAGGCCGTCGCAGCGGGCGTCGGCTCGGTCATCCTCGACAGCCTCATCGAGGTGGAGCGGCTCGCCGCCATCGCCGACCGCCGCGGCGCCGTGCAGACGGTGCTCGTCCGGGTCAACAGCGGCGTCCACGCCGAGACCCACGACTTCCTCGCGACCGCACACGAGGACCAGAAGTTCGGCTTCGCCCTCGGCGACGCCGCGGCGGTCGTCGCCCGCATCCGCGAGCTGCCGTCGCTGCGCTTCCTCGGCCTCCACTGCCACATCGGCTCGCAGATCTTCGGCACGGCCGGGTTCGCCGAGTCGGCCGCGCGCCTCGTCGACGTCCATGCCGAGCTGCTCGCGGGCGGTGACGTGCCGGTCCTGAACCTCGGCGGCGGCTTCGGCATCGCCTACACCTCGGTCGACGACCCGACGCCGATCGCCGAGCTCGCCGACGGCATCGTCGACGCGGTCGCCCGTGAGTGCGACGTGCGCGGCATCCCCGTCCCGAACCTCGCGTTCGAGCCGGGCCGCGCCATCGTCGGCCGCGCCGGCGTGACGCTCTACGAGGTCGGCACCGTCAAGCCCGTGCAGGTGAGCGACGACCTCACCCGCCTGTACGTGAGCGTCGACGGCGGCATGAGCGACAACGCGCGTCCGGCCCTCTACGGCGCGCAGTACTCCGCGCGCATCGCCTCGCGCACGTCCGACGCGGACGCCGCGCTCGCCCGCGTCGTCGGACGCCACTGCGAGTCGGGCGACATCGTCGTCGACGCCGAGTACCTGCCGGGCGACATCACCCCCGGCGACCTCCTCGCCGTCCCCGCCACGGGCGCGTACTGCTACTCGCTCGCGAGCAACTACAACGCCGTGCCGCGCCCGCCGGTCGTGGCCGTAGGCGAAGGCCGCGCGCGCGTGATCGTCCGCGGCGAGACGATCGCCGACATCCTCGCCCGCGATGTGGGCGCCGACCCGATCACGTCCGAGGACCACACCACCGAGGGGAACGCATGACCGAGGACCGTCGACTCCGCGTCGCGCTGCTGGGAGCCGGCTCGGTCGGCTCGCAGGTCGCCGCCCTTCTGCTGCAGCACGCCGACGAGCTCGCCGCGCGCGCCGGTGCCGAGCTCGAGCTCGTCGGGATCGCCGTCCGCGACGTCGACGCCCCGCGCGACACCGACCTGCCGCGGGAGCTCTTCACGACGGATGCCGAGCCCCTCATCGTCGGCAGCGACATCGTCATCGAGCTCATGGGCGGCATCGAGCCCGCCCGCACCGCGCTCCTCCAGGCGCTGAACGCCGGCGCCGACGTCGTCACCGGCAACAAGGCGCTGCTCGCGACCCACGGCCCCGAGCTGTTCGAGGCGGCCGACCAGGTGGGCGCCTCCGTGCACTACGAGGCCGCCGTAGCCGGCGCGATCCCGATCATCCGCCCGCTCCGCGACTCGCTCGCGGGCGACCGGGTGCGCCGGATCCTCGCGATCGTCAACGGCACGACGAACTACATCCTCGACCGCATGGACTCCGAGGGCGCCGACTACGCCGACGTGCTCGCCGACGCGCAGCGCCTGGGCTACGCCGAGGCCGACCCGACCGCCGATGTCGAGGGATTCGACGCCGCGCAGAAGGCCGCGATCCTCGCCTCGCTCGCGTTCCACACGACGGTGCCGCTCGAGGCGGTGCACCGCGAGGGCATCTCGTCGATCGACGCGCAGATGATGGATGCCGCGCGCAAGGCCGGCTATGTCGTCAAGCTCCTCGCCGTCTGCGAGCGCCTCGACGACGCCGAGGGCGAGGCGATTTCGGTCCGCGTGCACCCGGCCCTCGTCCGCCGCGACCACCCGCTCGCGAGCGTCCGCGGCGCGAACAATGCCGTCTTCGTCCAGGCCGAGGCCGCGGGCGACCTCATGTTCTACGGCGCCGGCGCCGGCGGCATCCAGACGGCGTCCGCCGTGCTCGGCGACGTCGTCTCGGCAGCCCGCCGCCACATCGCCGGCGGCGTCGGGGTGGGGGAGTCGACGCGCGCGAACCTGCCGATCGCGCCGGTCGGCCGCGCCGTGACGCGCTACCAGATCACCCTCGAAGTGGATGACCGTCCGGGCGTCCTCGCGACGATCGCCGGCATCCTCGCCGACGGCCGCGTCTCGATCGCGACGGTCGAGCAGAGCATCATCGAGGCCCAGAGCATCATCGAACCCGGTGCCGACGAGGCGCCGGACGAGCAGACCACCGGGACGGAGGGCCGGGCGCGCCTGGTCATCGGCACCCACAAGGCACAGGAGCAGGACCTCGCCGAGACGGTCGACCGTCTCGGCTCGAGCGACGTCGTCGAACGCGTCGTCTCGGTCCTGCGCGTGGAAGGAGACTGAGATGGCACACGTCTGGCGCGGAGTCCTGCGCGAGTACGCCGACCGGCTGGGCGTCACCGACGCCTCGACCGTGGTGACGCTGGGGGAGGGCGGCACGCCCCTCATCCCCGCGCCGTCACTGTCGAAGATCACGGGAGCCGACGTCCACATCAAGTTCGAGGGCATGAACCCCACGGGCTCCTTCAAGGACCGCGGCATGACGGTCGCGCTCTCGCGCGCGGTCGAGCACGGCGCGAAGGCCGTCATCTGCGCGTCGACCGGCAACACGTCGGCATCCGCTGCGGCGTACGCCGCGCACGCCGGCATCACCGCCGCCGTCCTCGTGCCCGAGGGCAAGATCGCGATGGGCAAGCTCAGCCAGGCCGTCATCCACAACGGTCAGCTGATCCAGATCCGCGGAAACTTCGACGACTGCCTCGAGATCGCGCGCGAGCTCGCCGAGGAGTACCCCGTGCACCTCGTGAACTCGGTCAACCCCGACCGCATCGAGGGCCAGAAGACCGCCGCCTACGAGGTCGTCAGCCAGCTGGGCGACGCCCCCGACTTCCACTTCATCCCCGTCGGAAACGCCGGGAACTACACCGCCTACTCCCGCGGCTACCGCGAAGAGGCCGAGCGCGGCGTCTCGACGCGCGTGCCCCGCATGTTCGGGTTCCAGGCCGAGGGCTCGGCGCCGCTCGTGCGCGGCGAGGTGGTCCGCAACCCCGAGACGATCGCCTCGGCGATCCGCATCGGCAACCCCGCCTCGTGGGAGCTCGCCCTCGAGGCGCGCGACGCGACCGACGGCTGGTTCGGCGCGATCGACGACGACCGGATCCTCGCGGCGCAGAAGCTCCTCGCCGGCACCGTCGGCGTCTTCGTCGAGCCGGCGTCCGCCATCAGCGTCGCCGGGCTCCTCGACCGCGCCGAGGCGGGCATCATCCCGGCCGGCGCGCGCGTCGTCCTCACGGTGACCGGCCACGGCCTCAAGGACCCGCAGTGGGCGCTCCGCCAGGCCGACGGCACCGAGGTCGCCCCGACCGTCGTCGACGCCGAGACGAGCGAGGTCGCCTCGGTCCTCGGACTGGCCCGCACGGCATGACGACCGAGTCCGTCGCGGTCCGGGTGCCCGCCACGAGCGCGAACCTCGGACCCGGCTTCGACACTCTCGGCCTCGCGCTGAGCGTGTACGACGAGCTGACCGTCACCGCGCTCCCCGCGGGGGAGCTCGAGATCACGGTCTCCGGCGAGGGGGCGGGCGAGGTCCCGACCGACGCGTCGCACCTCGTCGTGCGCGCGATCGCGTACGCCTATGAGGCGGTCGGCCGCGAGATGCCCGGCATCCACCTGTCCGCGCACAACACGATCCCGCACGGTCGCGGCATGGGGTCGTCCGGCGCCGCCGTCGTGGCGGGGCTCCTCGCGGCGAAGGGGCTCCTCGCGGGTGAGGTCGACCTCGGTCCCGATACGCTCCTGCGGCTCGCGACCGAGCTCGAGGGCCACCCCGACAATGTGGCGCCGGCCCTCTTCGGCGGCCTGACGATCGCGTGGATGGACGAGACCGGTCCGCAGCACAAGAAGCTCCTCGTGCACCGGGGCGTCTCGCCGCTCGTGTTCGTCCCCGACTTCACGATGTCCACGAGCGTCGCCCGCGGACTCGCTCCGCTGCAGGTGCCGCGTGAGGATGCCGTCTTCAACGTCTCGCGGTCGGCCCTGCTCATCGCGGCGCTCACCCAGAGCCCCGAGCTCCTCATGGCCGCCACGGAGGACAAGCTCCACCAGTCCTACCGCGCGCAGGCGATGCCGGCGACCGACCAGCTCGTCCGGCGTCTGCGCGCCGCCGGCTTCGCGGCCGTCGTGTCGGGCGCGGGACCCAGCGTCCTCGTCCTCGCGGACGGCCCGGGACGACGCCTCGAAGCCGTCGAGGTGGCCGCCGGCGGAGACACTCCGTGGGAGCCGCTCCTGCTCGCCGTCGACGTCAAGGGTGGTACAGTGAGGGACTATACGGAGGGTTCCACGAGCTACTCGTGAGTCTGGCCTCCGTCGCAAATCTGCGAACCACCGTGTTACCCCCCGCTTCGGCGATCGCCGTCCTTCGAGGACGTGGACGCGCTGTGGGGTGGGAAGGCGCCTGCTGTGGACGGGCCCGAGACGCGGTCAGTCACATCCATACGTAAAAGGGAGAACTCGTGGAGTCCATCTCCGAGATCCAGACCGACGACGCCGCGCGCGAAGACGCAGCCGTGGACGTCCCCACCGAGTCGGCCCCGGCCGACGAGACGACCGCCGCCGACGCGCCCGCCGCCGAGGAGGCGCCCGCCGAGGAGCCTGCCGCCGAGGAGGCGCCCGCTGCTGAGGAGGCCGCCGCTGAGGTGTCCCCCGCCGAGGAGCCCGCCGCCGCGGAGACCCCGGCCGAGGAGGCACCCGCTGCTGCGGAGGAGCCTGCTGCGGTCGAGAAGCCGGCGAAGGCGCCGCGCAAGCGTGCTCCGCGTCGCGCCAAGAGCACGGATGCCGCCGAGGCGCCCGCCGCCGAAGCCCCTGCCGCCGACGCGGCCGTCGCGGACGCGCCCGCCGCCGAGGCCGCTGTCGAGGCCGACGCGGCCGCGACCGGCGAGTCCACTGCTGTCGAGGCCCCCGCAGACGCGCCCGCCGCCGATGCTGACGCGCCCGCCGCCGACGCTGACGCGCCCGCCGCGGAGTCCACCGAGGGCGAGTCCGCCGAGGGCGAGTCCGCCGAGGGTGAGTCCACCGAGGGTCAGGCCGCAGAAGGCCAGGCTGCCGAGGGTGACGCCGCCGCAGAGGATGCGACCGAGGGTGAGACCCCCAGCCGCAGCCGCAGCCGGTCGCGCAGCCGCAGCCGCAACCGCAACAAGAACGCCGAGGGCGGTCAGAACGGCCAGGGCAACCAGAACGGCCAGGGCAACCAGGCCACGCAGGGCAGCCAGGGCAACCAGAACACCCAGCCCGCCGAGGCCGCCGCGTCCGACGACGACGAGCAGGGCCAGGGCCAGGGCCGCGGCCGCCAGCGCAACAAGCGCCGCGGCGCGCAGACCGGCGACGAGTTCGAGACCGAGATCGGCGAGGACGACGTCCTCATCCCGATCGCCGGCATCCTCGACGTGCTCGACAACTACGCCTTCGTCCGCACGACCGGCTACCTCCCCGGCACGAGCGACGTCTACGTCTCGCTCGGCCAGGTCAAGAAGTACAACCTGCGCAAGGGCGATGCCGTCGTCGGCGCCATCAAGCAGCCGCGCGAGGGCGAGCAGTCCAGCCGCCAGAAGTACAACGCTCTGGTGAAGGTCGACGCCGTCAACGGCCTGTCGGTCGAGGATGCCGCGGGCCGCGTCGAGTTCGGCAAGCTGACGCCGCTCTACCCGCAGGAGCGCCTGCGCCTCGAGACGGCTCCCGAGAAGCTGACGCAGCGCATCATCGACCTCGTGGCCCCGATCGGCAAGGGCCAGCGCGGCCTGATCGTCGCGCCCCCGAAGGCGGGCAAGACGATCGTCCTGCAGCAGATCGCCAACGCCATCGCGACGAACAACCCCGAGGTCCACCTCATGGTCGTCCTCGTCGACGAGCGGCCCGAAGAGGTCACCGACATGCAGCGGACGGTCAAGGGCGAGGTCATCGCCTCGACGTTCGACCGCCCCGCCGAGGACCACACGACGGTCGCCGAGCTCGCCATCGAGCGCGCGAAGCGCCTCGTCGAGCTCGGCCGCGACGTCGTCGTGCTGCTCGACTCGATCACCCGCCTCGGCCGCGCCTACAACATCTCGGCGCCCACCTCGGGTCGCGTGCTCACCGGTGGTGTCGACGCGTCGGCGCTGTACCCGCCCAAGCGCTTCTTCGGCGCCGCGCGCAACATCGAGAACGGCGGATCGCTCACGATCCTCGCGACCGCGCTCGTCGAGACCGGCTCCAAGATGGACGAGGTCATCTTCGAGGAGTTCAAGGGCACCGGCAACAGCGAGCTGCGCCTGAACCGCTCGCTCGCCGACAAGCGGATCTTCCCGGCGGTCGACGTCAACGCGTCCTCCACCCGCCGCGAGGAGATGCTTCTGTCCTCCGACGAGGTCAAGATCACCTGGAAGCTCCGCCGCGCGCTCGCGGGTCTCGACCCGCAGCAGGCCCTCGAGGTCGTGCTCGGCAAGCTCAAGGAGACGCAGTCCAACGTCGAGTTCCTCGTGCAGATGCAGAAGTCGATCCCGACGCCCACCGGTCACACCGGCGGCCACAGCCACGGGCACGAGAACAGCATCCGCTGACCCGGACGGGGACGATCGTGTTCGAGTCCGTCCAAGGACTGATCGACGAGCATAAGGCGGTCCAGGAGGAGCTCTCCGACCCCGCCGTGCACGCCGACGCGGCCCGTGCCAAGCGCGTGAACCGCCGCTACGCCGAGCTCAGTCGGATCGTCGCCGCCCACGACGCGTGGGTGGCGGCATCCGACGACCTCGACGCGGCGCGCGAGCTCGCCAAGGAGGACGACGCGTTCGCCGACGAGGTCCCCGCGCTCGAGGAGCAGCTGTCGGCCGCGCAGGAGCGCCTGCGGCGCCTGCTCATCCCGCGCGATCCCGACGACGCGCGCGACGTGATCATGGAGATCAAGCAGGGCGAGGGCGGCGCGGAGTCCGCGCTGTTCGCCGCCGATCTCCTGCGCATGTACCTCCAGTACGCCGCCTCGAAGGGGTGGAAGACCGAGCTGCTCGAGCGCAACGAGAGCGACCTCGGCGGCTACAAGGACGTGCAGGTCGCGATCAAGGGGTCGAGCTCCGACCCGGCGCAGGGTGTCTGGGCGCACCTGAAGTACGAGGGAGGCGTGCACCGCGTGCAGCGGGTGCCCGCCACCGAGTCCCAGGGGCGCATCCACACGTCCACGACCGGCGTCCTCGTCTTCCCCGAGGTCGACGAGCCCGAAGAGATCCAGATCGATCCGAACGACCTGAAGATCGACGTGTTCCGCTCGTCCGGGCCGGGTGGGCAGTCGGTCAACACCACCGACTCGGCGGTCCGGATCACCCACGTGCCGACGGGCATCGTCGTCTCGATGCAGAACGAGAAGAGCCAACTGCAGAACCGCGAGGCCGGCATGCGGGTCCTTCGCGCGCGTCTCCTCGCGAAGCAGCAGGAGGAGCGCGACGCCGCAGCATCCGACGCCCGTCGCTCGCAGATCCGCGGCATGGACCGCTCCGAGCGCATCCGCACCTACAACTTCCCCGAGAACCGCATCGCCGACCACCGGACGGGCTATAAGGCGTACAACCTCGACCAGGTGATGGACGGCGCGCTCGGGCCGATCGTCGAGTCGGCGATCGCCGCCGACGAAGAGGCGCAACTGGCGGCTCTGGGTTCCTGAGCCGCCGGGTTCCCGAGCCGCGGGATCGTGTCGCGCTACGATCGCGCCATGATCATGTTCCTCCTGCGTGCGCTGATCTTCCTCGTCTCCGCCGCGGTCGGGCTCATCGTGGCCGACCTCGTCCTCCCCGGCTTCGTCATCGACTGGAGGAGCCCGCTCGGCTTCATCCTCGCCATCGTGATCTTCGCGGTGCTCCAGAGCGTGCTGGCGCCCTGGCTCGCCCGCGTCGCGCAGCGGAATGCGCCTGCGCTCCTGGGCGGCATCGGCATCGTGTCGACGTTCGTCGCGCTCGTCGTCGTCGTGCTGATCCCGGGCGCGGGCCTCACCATCACGACGCCGTGGTGGACCTGGCTCGTGGCGCCGGTCATCGTCTGGCTGGTGACGGCCCTCGCGACGCTCTTCCTGCCGATGCTCTTCCTCAAGAAGAAGGTCGCGGAGCGCCGCGGCTGAGCCCTCTCAGATGAAGTACTCGGGCGCCGTGAGGACCGCCCGGGTGTCCTCGCCGGGAGTGCGCTTGCGGGGCTTGGCGGGGATGCCGACGAGCACCGAGTCCTCGGGGGCGTCCGCGGTGACGACCGCATTCGCGCCGACGACCGAGCCCGCGCCGATCGTGATGGGTCCGAGGATCTTCGCCCCCGCCCCGACCGCCACGCCATCGCCGAGGGTCGGATGCCGCTTGCCCGCGTCGCGGGTGCGCCCGCCGAGCGTCACCCCGTGGTACAGCATCACATCGTCGCCGATCTCAGCGGTCTCGCCGATGACGACGCCCATGCCGTGATCGACGAAGAACCGGCGGCCGATGCTCGCCCCCGGGTGGATCTCGATGCCGGTGATCCACCGCGTCACCTGCGAGCCGGCGCGGGCGACGAACCGCAGGCGGCGCACCCACAGCGCGTGCCAGACGCGGTGCGCCCAGATGGCGTGGAGCCCGGGGTACAGGAGCGCGATCTCGACCCCCGACCGCGCGGCGGGGTCGCGGAGCTTCGCCGCGGCCACGTCCTCGCGCACGCGGATGAGGAAGGTGCGCACACGCCGCGCGAAGCCGGCCGCGCTCACGCCTCCTCCTCGCGGAGGTGGGCGTAGAGGGCGGTCGAGAGGTAGCGCTCACCGGCATCCGGGACGATGACGACGATCCGCTGCCCGGCCGCCTCGGGACGCGCCGCGATCTGCAGGGCCGTCCACACCGCGGCGCCGGCCGACATGCCCGCCAGGATGCCCTCCTGGGTGGCGAGCTCGCGCGCGATCCGGATGGCGTCGTCGAACTCGACGTCGGAGATCTCGTCGACGACGGACCGGTCGAGGACGTCCGGCACGAAGTTCGGTCCGATGCCCTGGATGCGGTGCCCGCCGGCACGTCCCTCGCTGAGGACGGGGGAGTCCTTCGGCTCGACGAGCACGACCTTCACGTCGGGGTTCCGCTCTTTGAGTACCTGGCCGACACCCGTGATCGTGCCGCCGGTGCCCGAACCCGCGACGAACCAGTCGACGCGGCCGTCGGTGTCGCGCCAGATCTCCTCGGCGGTCGTCCGCCGGTGGATGGCCGGGTTCGCCTCGTGCTCGAACTGGCGCGCCAGGACGGCGCCGGGCGTCTCGGCCACGATCCGCTTCGCCGTGTCGACCGCTTCGGTCATGCCCTTGTAGGGGTCGGTGAGGACGAGCTCGGCCCCGTAGGCCCCCAGGAGCGTGCGGCGTTCCTTCGACATCGACGCGGGCATCGTGAGGATCACGCGGTATCCGCGCGCCGCGCCGATGAGGGCGAGCGCGATGCCCGTGTTGCCGCTCGTCGACTCGACGATCGTGCCCCCGGGCGTCAGCTCTCCCGACGCCTCCGCCGCCTCGATGAGGGCGAAGCCCAGGCGGTCCTTCACGCTCGAGCCCGGATTGTAGAACTCGAGCTTGACGAGCACCTCCGCGGAGAGGCCCTCGGTGAGGCTGTTCAGACGGACGAGCGGGGTGTCGCCGAACGCCGTGGTGATGTCGGAGTGGATGCCGGGCACGTGTCGGATCAGTCCTCGCGAAGGTGCTCGTAGAGCGCGGTGGACAGGTAGCGCTCGCCGAACGAGGGCACGATGACGACGATGTTCTTGCCCTCGGCTTCGGGGCGCGCGGCGATCTGCAGCGCCGCCCAGATCGCGGCTCCCGACGAGATGCCGACGAGGATGCCCTCCTTCGTCGCGACCTCCCGCGCCGTGGAGATCGCGTCGTCGAAGGCGACGTCGACGACCTCGTCGATCACGCTCTGGTCGAGGATCGGCGGGATGAAGTTCGGGCCGATGCCCTGGATCTTGTGGGGGCCGGGGGTGCCCTTCGTCAGCAGCGGCGAGTCGGCGGGCTCGACGGCGACGACCTTGGCCTCGGGAAGGCGGTCCTTCAGCACCTGGCCGACGCCCGAGATGGTGCCGCCCGTGCCGATGCCGGCGACGAAGTAGCCGACCTCGCCGTCGGTGTCGCGGATGATCTCCTCCGCGGTCGTCTTGCGGTGGATCTCGACGTTGGCCTGGTTCGCGAACTGCTTCGCGAGGATCGCTCCGGGGGTCTCGCCGGCGATCCGCTCGGCCTCGGCTACGGCGCCCTTCATGCCGAGCGACGGGTCGGTGAGCACGAGCTCGGCGCCGTAGGCCTTGAGCAGCAGCCGGCGCTCGACCGACATCGACGACGGCATCGTCAGGATCACCTTGTAGCCCCGTGCGGCCCCGACCATCGCCAGCGCGATGCCGGTGTTGCCGCTCGTGCCCTCGACGATCGTGCCGCCCGGCTGCAGCTCGCCCGAGGCCTCGGCGGCGTCGACGATCGCGATTCCGAGGCGGTCCTTGACCGAGGAGGCGGGGTTGTAGAACTCGAGCTTGGCGAGCACGGTGCCCGGCAGCCCCTCGGTGACCCGGTTGAGCTTCACCAGGGGAGTGTTGCCGAATGCGCTCGTGATGTCGGAGTGGATGCCGGACATGGCCTGCCTTTCGTGCGGGGGTGCGGGTCGCACCAGCGGGTGGCACCAGCCTAAGGCGGCGGGAGGGGCGGACGCCGTCTGTGACGATTCTTCACGATTAGGCTGGACGCGCCCATGAGTACGAACGACGATTCGCGCGCGCCCGCGCGCCCGAGCCAACCGGGCGAGCGCCGACCGGAACGGCTCAGCGAGCTGCTGAGCGCCGGTGCGGCCACGCTCGCCGCCGCCGGCGTGCCGACCCCCGACGTGGATGCCGAGCTCCTCGCCGCGCACCTCCTCGGCGTCTCCCGGGGTGCACTGGCTGCCGCGGCCCTGCGCGGAGACGCGGCGACGGTCCTCGACCGCGCGGCGTGGGAGGCGCTGATCGCCCGCCGCGCGGCGCGGGAGCCGCTGCAGCACCTCACCGGCGTCGCGCCCTTCCGGCATCTGGAGCTCCGCGTCGGCCCGGGCGTCTTCGTCCCGCGGCCGGAGACCGAGATGGTCGCGCAGCTGGCGATCGACGCCCTCGTCTCCGCCGCCGCGCCCGCGGCGATCGCCGTCGACCTCGGCACGGGCTCGGGCGCGATCGCCCTCGCGATGGCGACGGAGGTCCCGCACGCGCGGGTCTTCGCCGCCGAGAACTCGGTGGACGCGTTCCTCTGGACGAAGGAGAACTTCGCCGCGCACGCGCCGGAGGCGAAGCTGGCGTTCATCGACCTCGCCGTCGCCTTTCCCGAGCTCGACGGCACCGTGTCGGTGCTGGTCTCTAATCCGCCCTACGTCCCCGACGAGGCGATCCCGCGCGACCCGGAGGTGCGCTTCTGGGACCCGCCGGCCGCTCTCTACGGGGGAGCCGACGGACTCGACGTCGTCCGCGTGCTCTCCACCGTGGGCCTCCGCCTCCTCCACCCTGGCGGCACGCTCGTCCTCGAGCACGGGGAGTGGCAGGGCGCCGCCATCCGCGACCTGCTCACCGCCGACGGCTGGCGTGCGGCGGCCACGCACCCCGACCTCACGATGCGCGATCGCGCGACGACCGCGATCCGGCCCTGACGGCGGGAGTCCACAGGGAACCCGGACCCCGCAACCGTAGACTGGAGCCGCTATGTCCACCGTGTTCGACTGCCGTGACGCCGACCAGCTGCTGCCCGCGCTCCGTCAGGCGCGCCAGGCGGTCGCCCGGGGCGAGCTCGTCGTGCTCCCCACCGACACCGTCTACGGCGTGGGCGCCGACGCCTTCAGCCCCGCGGCCGTCGCCCGGCTCCTCGCCGCCAAGGGCCGGGGCCGCCAGTCCCCGCCTCCCGTGCTCGTCCCCGGCATCCCGACCCTGCGCGCGCTCGTGGCGGAGCTTCCGGTGGAGGTCGAGCGCCTCGTGGAGCGGTTCTGGCCGGGCGGGCTGACGATCGTCCTGCCCGCGCAGCCCTCGCTCACGTGGGACCTCGGCGACACCGGCGGGACCGTGGCGGTGCGGATGCCGGCCGAGCGCATCGCGCTGGAGCTGCTCGCCGAGACGGGGCCGCTGGCGGTCTCGAGTGCGAACCTCACCGGCAAGGCTGCGGCGACGACGATCGACGACGCCCTCGACATGCTGGGAGACAGCATCAGCGTGTACCTCGACGGCGGGCCGTCGGCCACCGGCGTCGCCTCCACGATCATCGACGCGACCGGTCTCGTCGGCGACGAGCGGCGCCCGGTCCGCGTGCTGCGCGACGGAGCGGTGGCGCGCGCGGACCTCCGCGAGGTCCTCGGCGACCTGCTCGAGCCCGACCCCGCCGACCCCGACGCGGCCGGCGGCTCTGCGTGAAGCACTACGTCTTCACCCTCATCCTCACCGGGGCGCTGACCTTCGCGCTCACCTGGATCGTCTGGCGCGTGAGCATGCGCTACAAGCTTTACCCCGGCATCCGCGAGCGCGACGTGCACAAGAACCCGACGCCGCGCCTGGGCGGGGTGGCGATGTTCCTCGGCGTCCTCGGCGCCTTCGCGCTGTCGACGGTCGTGCCCTACTTCCAGATCATCTGGCAGGAGCCCGCACCGGTCGCGGCGATCCTGGGCGCCACGTTCCTCATCGTCGTCGTGGGCGTCGCCGACGACCTGTGGGACCTCGACTGGTTCCTGAAGCTCGGCGCGCAGTTCCTGGTGGCGTGGATCATCGTCGGCCCGGGCGGCATCCAGATCTACTCGCTCCCCATCGGCGGCAAGACGATCTTCTCCGGGTGGATCAGCGTCATCCTCTCGGTGCTCGTCATCGTCGTGGTGATGAATGCCGTGAACTTCATCGACGGCCTCGACGGGCTCGTGGCGGGGGTCGCCCTCATCGCGAACGGCGTGTTCTTCGCCTACACGTACCTCCTCGCCCGCGACTTCGAGTTCAGCAGCTACTCGAACCTCGCCGCGTTCATCGCGATCATGCTCGTCGCGGTATGCATCGGCTTCCTGCCGTTCAATTGGAAACCGGCGCGCCTGTTCATGGGCGACGGGGGAGCGCTCATGCTCGGCCTCCTCATGGCGGTCTCGGCCATGATCGTCACGGGGAACCTCCCCGCCCAGCTCGTCTCCGACAACGACCAGTTCGGCCGATCGCAGCTGCTCGGTGCCTTCATCCCGGTCCTCCTCCCCATCGTCGTCGTGCTCCTGCCGCTCCTGGACTTCGGGCTCGCGGTCATCCGTCGCATGTCGAAGGGGAAGTCGCCCTTCTCGCCCGACCGCAAGCATCTCCACCACCGCATGCTCGACATGGGTCACACCGATCGGGATGCCGTGCTGATCTTCTACGCCTGGACGGCGGTCGTGAGCTTCTCGGTGCTCCTGATGTACATCGGGACGACCGCCGAGTGGCCCGGTCTCTACGGGCCCGGCGTCGTCTTCGCCGTCGTCGGCGTCGCCGCCTGCCTGATCGTCACCCTGATGCCCTCGCGGCGACCCGCGCGACCCGCGCGCGCCGCCTCGCCGCCCGCCCCCGAACGGAAGTCCGTCGCATGAACCGCCCCACCGTCTCGAGCACGCCCGTCCTGCGGACGACCCTTGTGTGGTCGGCCGCCGCCAGCGCCGTCCTCGCCGTTCTCGGCGCCGTCGTCGGCTGGGCTGTCGGCGGTACCGACGGGCTCTGGAGCGCGCTGGTCGCGATCCTCCTCGCCGCCGTCTTCCTCGGCTTCACGGGTGCCAGCATCCTCATCGCGAACCGCTGGTACGGCGACCCGCTCTACGTCCCCATCTTCTTCGGTCTCGTGATGGGCGCCTGGCTCCTGAAGTTCGTCGTCTTCATCGTCGTCCTGCTGACGCTGCGCGACCAGCCGTGGCTGAACGGCCCGGTGTTCTTCGTGGCGCTCGTGGTCAGCGTCCTCGCCTCGCTCGCCATCGACGTGGTGGTCATGCTGCGCATGCGCATCCCCCACGTGAGCGATGTGACCCTCCCGACCGCGGAGGAGATCGATCGCGCCTCGGAAGATCGCCCGGCTCGGGACGATACCGCGCGCGAGGCCTGATAGGCTGTCCTCAGAGCCCGCCCTGCTCCTCAGGGAGCGACTGCGGAGTCCGCTCACATCGACCATCGTCGCCCCGGCCCTGGCCGGTGCCCCGAAGCTGGAGCCAGCGCTGTTTACCCAGACTGCGACCCTGATCGCCACCTCGGCCGGAGAAGGCCCGGAATTCCACGGTCCCTCGATCGACGAGTTCTTCCCTGAGGTCCTCTTCAACGCGTTCGGTGTCATCCCGGTCACGCGCATCCACCTGATCCAGTTCCTCGCGGTCCTCGCGATCGTGCTGATCTTCTCGCTCGGCACGCGCCGGATGAAGGTCGTCCCCGGCCGCTTCCAGAGCGTCGTCGAGATGGGTCTGGACTTCGTCCGCGTGAACATGGCCGAGGACCTCCTCGGCAAGAAGGACGGCCAGCGCTTCCTGCCGATCCTCACCACGATCTTCTTCATGGTGCTGTTCATGAACATCACCGGCATCATCCCGTTCCTGAACATCGCCGGCACGAGCATCATCGCCGTCCCGCTGCTGCTGGCGATCGTCAGCTACGTGACGTTCATCTACGCGGGTGTGAAGAAGAGCCCCAAGGGCTTCTTCAAGAACGCGCTGTTCCCCTCGGGCGTCCCGCCGTTCCTCTACGTCATCGTCACGCCGCTCGAGTTCATCTCGACGTTCATCATCCGTCCCGTGACGCTGACGCTGCGACTGCTCATGAACATGATCGTCGGGCACCTCATGCTCGTCCTGTTCTTCGCGGCGACGCAGTTCTTCCTCATCGACCTCGGTGGCTGGTGGTCGGCCCTGGCCGCGGGCACGCTCGCGTTCGGCTTCGCCTTCACCCTGTTCGAGATCCTGGTGGCCGTCCTCCAGGCCTACGTCTTCACCATCCTGACCGCGGTCTACATCCAGCTCGCGGTCGCCGAAGAGCACTGATCGGGACGGCAACCGCCGCCCTCAACCGAAAGGAAAAACCCCGTGGACGCAACTACGGTTCTCGCCGCCCTCGAGGGCAACGTCGCGACGATGGGCTACGGCCTCGCCGCCATCGGACCCGCCATCGGCGTGGGCATCGTCGTCGGCAAGACGATCGAGGGCGTCGCCCGCCAGCCCGAGCTGGCCGGTCGTCTGCAGGTCCTGATGTGGATCGGTATCGCCTTCACCGAGGCGCTCGCCTTCATCGGCATCGCGACCTACTTCATCTTCCAGTAAGCCCTCACCAGTCGTTAAGGAGACAGGATGCTCAAGGCTCTTGTCGCGTACGCAGCGGAAGAAGGAGCGGCGCACAACCCGCTCATTCCCGCCTGGTACGACATCATCTGGTCGGCGGTTTGCTTCGTCGTCATCCTCTTCGTCTTCTGGAAGGTCGCCCTTCCCAAGATGAAGGACCTCCTCGACGCGCGCTCCGCCGCCATCGAGGGAAACATCGCGAAGGCCGACGAGGCCCAGCGCCGCGCCGAGGCCGCGCTCGAGGAGTACACCTCGCAGCTCGCCGAGGCCCGCAAGGAGGCCGGCGAGATCCGCGACGCCGCCCGTGAGGACGGCAAGAAGATCGTCTCCGAGGCGCGCGAGAACGCGTCGACCGAGGCGGCCCGCCTGACCGCGGCCGCGCACACGCAGATCGAGGCGGAGCGTCAGTCGGCGCTCGTCTCGCTCCGCAGCGAGGTCGGCACGCTCGCGCTCGACCTGGCCGGCGGCGTCATCGGCGAGACCCTCGCCGACGACAAGAAGGCCAAGGGCGTCGTGGACCGCTTCCTCGCTGACCTCGAGTCGGAGACGGCGAAGTAATGGGCTCCGCGACCACGCAGGCACTCGCCGCGACCGAGGCGACGCTCGCGACCACGAAGATCAGCGACCTGAGCACGTCTCGGGAGCTGTTCCTCGCGGCGCGCACGATCGGCGAGTCGTCGCAGCTGAGCGGCGCGCTGTCGGCCTGGGGCGTCCCGGGCGAGGCACGTGCCGGTGTGGCCGCCCAGGTGTTCGCGAGCCTCCAGCCCGCGACGGTCGCCCTCGTGACGACCGCCGCCGCGCAGCGCTGGTCGTCGCTGGACGACCTCATCGGCGGCATCGAGGCCCTCGCGATCCGCGCGGCCGCCCTCGCGGTGCCGTCGGTGGACGTCGAGGGGGAGCTGTTCGAGGTCGCGCGCACCGTCGCCGTCAACCCCGAGCTCGAGCTCGCGCTCGGCAGCCGCCTCGGCGACGCGTCCGCCAAGGGCACGCTCATCGAGAAGATCCTCGGCGGGCGCGCCAGCGAGGCGACGACGCTCATCGTGTCCGAGCTCGTGCAGCAGCCGCGCGAGCGGCGGGTGCGGACCCTCCTGAACCGCGCGCTGCGTCTGGTCGCCGACCAGCGCGGGCGCACCGTGGCGACCGTCTACGTGGCCGCGCCGCTGGATGCCGCGCAGCTCACGCGACTGGAGGGCTCCCTCGGCCAGCGCTACCGCGCCGACGTCACGATCAACACCGTCGTCGACCCGGGCGTCGTGGGCGGCGTGCGGATCGAGATCGGTGACGACGTCATCGACGCGACCGTCTCGTCCCGCCTCAACGATCTGCGTCAGCGACTGGCTGGCTAGAACTTCCCCGCTCCCACCGGGGAGCGGGCCCGCAGGGCCTCCCTGCACCGACTTTCACAACAAAGGAAGACCATGGCAGAACTGTCCATCAGCCCCGACGTCATCCGTGACGCGCTGAAAGACTTCGTCGCCGCGTACGAACCCACCGCGGCATCCGCCACCGAGGTCGGCACGGTCATCGACGCCGCCGACGGCATCGCCCACGTCGAGGGTCTCCCCGGCGTGATGGCGAACGAGCTCGTCCGCTTCGCCAACGGTGTCGAGGGCCTCGCCCTCAACCTCGACGAGAACGAGATCGGCGTCGTCGTCCTCGGTGACTTCTCGGGCATCGAGGCGGGCCAGAAGGTCACCCGCACCGGCGAGGTCCTGTCGGTCGCCGTGGGCGACGGCTACCTCGGCCGTGTGGTCGACCCGCTCGGCAACCCGATCGACGGTCTCGGCGAGATCGCCACGACCGGCCGTCGCGCACTCGAGCTGCAGGCTCCCGGCGTCATGTCGCGCAAGAGCGTGCACGAGCCGATGCAGACCGGCATCAAGGCCATCGACGCCATGATCCCCGTCGGCCGCGGCCAGCGCCAGCTCATCATCGGCGACCGCCAGACCGGCAAGACCGCGATCGCGATCGACACGATCATCAACCAGAAGTCCAACTGGGAGTCGGGCGACCCCGAGAAGCAGGTCCGCTGCATCTACGTCGCCATCGGCCAGAAGGGCTCGACGATCGCGTCGGTCAAGGGCGCCCTCGAGGACGCCGGCGCGATGGAGTACACCACCATCGTCGCGGCCCCGGCATCCGACCCCGCCGGCTTCAAGTACCTCGCGCCGTACACCGGCTCGGCCATCGGCCAGCACTGGATGTACGACAGCAAGCACGTCCTGATCATCTTCGACGACCTGTCGAAGCAGGCCGAGGCCTACCGTGCCGTCTCGCTCCTCCTGCGTCGCCCGCCGGGCCGCGAGGCGTACCCCGGTGACGTCTTCTACCTGCACTCGCGTCTGCTCGAGCGCTGCGCGAAGCTGTCCGACGAGCTCGGCGCCGGCTCGATGACGGGTCTGCCGATCATCGAGACGAAGGCGAACGATGTCTCGGCGTACATCCCGACCAACGTGATCTCGATCACCGACGGCCAGATCTTCCTGCAGTCCGACCTCTTCAACGCCAACCAGCGTCCCGCGGTCGACGTCGGCATCTCGGTCTCGCGCGTCGGCGGTGACGCCCAGGTCAAGTCGATCAAGAAGGTCTCCGGCACGCTCAAGCTCGAGCTCGCCCAGTACCGCTCGCTCGAGGCGTTCGCGATGTTCGCATCCGACCTCGACGCCGCGTCGCGCCGTCAGCTCGACCGCGGTGCGCGTCTGACCGAGCTGCTCAAGCAGCCCCAATACGACCCGTACCCCGTCGAGGAGCAGGTCGTCTCGATCTGGGCCGGCACGAACGGCAAGCTCGACTCGATCGAGGTCGAGGACGTGCTCCGCTTCGAGCGCGACCTCCTGGACTACCTCAAGCGCAACACGTCGATCCTCGACACGCTGCGCGAGACGAACGTCCTCGACGACGCCACGCTGGCCGAGCTCGACAAGGTCACCGACGCCTTCGTCCTGGAGTTCCAGGGCGGCAAGGGCCAGGCGATCAACAAGCCCGGTCACGAAGAGGTCGCAGCGGCCAACGTCGACGACGTGAACCAGGAGAAGATCGTCAAGGGCCGCCGCGGCTGAGCCGCGTCGTCTGACCGAGACACAGAACCTATGGGCGCACAACTCCGGGTCTACAAGCAGAAGATCTCCTCTGCTCAGACGACCAAGAAGATCACGAAGGCGATGGAACTCATCGCGGCTTCGCGCATCCAGAAGGCGATGGCGCGCGTCCGCGCGTCGTCCCCCTTCGCGCGTGCCGTGACGCGGGCCGTGGCCGCCGTGGCGACGCACTCGAATGTCCAGCACCCGCTCACGACCGAGCGCGAGGTGATCCGCCGGTCGGCGGTCGTCATCTTCGCGTCCGACCGCGGTCTTGCGGGCGCATTCAACTCGCAGATCCTCCGCGAGGGTCAGCAGCTCGGCGAGCTCCTGCGCAGCGAGGGCCGTGAGCCGGTGTACTTCCTCGTCGGGCGCAAGGCGGTCGGCTTCTTCCAGTTCCGCCGGATCCCGTGGGCGGGGGAGTGGACGGGTGACACCGACACCCCGCACTTCAACACCGCCGAGCAGATCGCCGGTGCTCTCCTCGAGGCCTACGACCTCGGCGGCGAGGACGGCGGCGTCGACGAGATCCACCTCGTGTACAACCGCTTCGTCAGCATGATGACGCAGTCGCCCGAGACGGTCCGCCTCCTCCCGCTGGAGGTCGTCGAGGCCGACGAGGTCGAGACCACGTCGTCGCAGGTGTACCCGCTCTACGAGTTCGAGCCGAGCCCGGAGGTCGTCCTCGACGCCCTCCTCCCGGTGTACGTCCAGAGCCGCGTCTTCAACGCCCTCCTGCAGTCGTCGGCAGCCAAGCACGCCGCGACGCAGAAGGCGATGAAGTCGGCCAGCGACAACGCCGACAAGCTCATCACCGACTACACGCGCCTGCGCAACAACGCGCGCCAGGCTGAGATCACGCAGCAGATCGCCGAGATCGTCGGCGGTGCCGACGCCCTGGCATCGGGCAAGTAACGACCACACCGAAAGAGACAGAGAATGACCACCACCGCCACCGCTGAAGCGACCACGGTCGTCGGTCGCGTCGCGCGCGTCACCGGCCCCGTCGTCGACATCGAGTTCCCGCACGACTCGATCCCCGACATCTACAACGCACTCAAGACGACGATCACGATCGACGGCGAGTCGACCGAGATCACCCTCGAGGTCGCTCAGCACCTCGGCGACGACCTCGTCCGCGCCATCTCGCTGAAGCCGACGGACGGCATGGTCCGCGGCCAGGAGGTGCGCAACACCGGCGGCCCGATCACGGTCCCGGTCGGCGATGTCACCAAGGGCCGCGTGTTCAACGTGACCGGCGACGTCCTCAACGCCGAGCCCGGCGAGACCATCGAGGTCACCGAGCGCTGGGGCATCCACCGTCAGGCGCCGAACTTCGACCAGCTCGAGTCGAAGACCGAGATGTTCGAGACCGGCATCAAGGTCATCGACCTGCTCACCCCGTACGTCCAGGGTGGCAAGATCGGACTCTTCGGCGGTGCGGGCGTCGGCAAGACGGTCCTCATCCAGGAGATGATCCAGCGCGTCGCGCAGGACCACGGCGGTGTGTCGGTGTTCGCCGGTGTCGGCGAGCGCACCCGTGAGGGCAACGACCTCATCCACGAGATGGAGGAGGCGGGCGTCTTCGACAAGACCGCCCTCGTCTTCGGCCAGATGGACGAGCCGCCGGGGACGCGTCTGCGCGTGGCCCTGTCCGCGCTGACGATGGCGGAGTACTTCCGCGACGTCCAGAAGCAGGACGTGCTGCTCTTCATCGACAACATCTTCCGCTTCACGCAGGCCGGTTCCGAGGTCTCCACGCTGCTGGGCCGCATGCCCTCCGCCGTGGGCTACCAGCCGAACCTCGCCGACGAGATGGGCGTCCTCCAGGAGCGCATCACCTCGACCCGCGGTCACTCGATCACCTCGCTCCAGGCGATCTACGTCCCCGCCGACGACTACACCGACCCGGCTCCGGCGACGACGTTCGCCCACCTCGACGCGACCACCGAGCTCTCGCGTGAGATCGCGTCGAAGGGTCTGTACCCCGCCGTCGACCCGCTCGCCTCCACGAGCCGCATCCTCGACCCGCGCTACATCGGTGCCGACCACTACCGCGTCGCCACCGCCGTCAAGCAGATCCTCCAGAAGAACAAGGAGCTGCAGGAGATCATCGCGATCCTCGGCGTCGACGAGCTCTCCGAAGAGGACAAGGTCGTCGTGGCCCGCGCCCGTCGCATCCAGCAGTTCCTCTCGCAGAACACCTACATGGCGAAGAAGTTCACCGGCGTCGAGGGCTCCACGGTCCCGATCAAGGCGACCGTCGAGTCGTTCGACGCGATCGTCAAGGGCGACTTCGACCACGTGGCCGAGCAGGCCTTCTTCAACGTCGGCGGCATCGGCGACGTCGAGGAGAAGTGGGCGCAGATCCAGAAGGAGAACGGCTGAGATGGCTCTGACTGTCACCCTCGTCTCCGCCGAGGAGGAGGTCTGGCACGGCGAGGCGACCCTCGTCGTCGCGAAGACCGTCGAGGGCGAGATCGGCTTCATGTCCGGTCACGAGCCGGTGCTCGCCATCCTCGCCGAGGGACAGGTCCGCATCACGCAGGCCGATGGCTCCAAGGTGATCGCCAGTGCCCAGGACGGGTTCCTCTCGATGGAGGCCGACGAGCTCACGATCGTCGCCGGCCACGCCAGCCTGCAGTCCTGAACCACCCTTCGCGACGCCGCCCGCTCACCCGGGCGGCGTCGCTGTTTCCGGAAGACACGCACCCGTCATGCTGATCCTTCTCCCGCCCTCCGAGACGAAGCGTGCGGGGGGCCGCCGGGCGCCCGTCGACTTCGCGAGTCTCGCGCTGCCGGCGCTGGCGCCCGAGCGCGCTCTCGTCACCGACGCGCTCGTGGCGCTGAGCGCGGATGCGGACGCCGCGGCGCGGGTGCTGAAGCTCAGTGAGCGACAGCGCGGCGAGATCGCCGACAACGCCGCCCTCCGTGAGGCGCCGACGATGCCGGCGGTCGACCGCTACACCGGCGTGCTCTACGACGCGCTGGATGCGCCGTCCCTCCCTGCTCCGGCGCGGAAATGGCTGGGGGCGCACGTCCTGATCCACTCCGCGCCCTTCGGACCGGTGGCGGCGACCGATCCGATCCCCGCCTACCGGCTCGCCGCGGGGACGACCCTTCCCGGCATCCCGCCACTCCGGCGCGTCTGGGCGGATGCCGTGACCACCGCCCTCGCGGAGCGAGCGCCGTCGTTCGTCCTCGATCTCCGCTCGGAGGCGTATGCGGCGCTCGGGTCGGTGCCCGAGGGGATCTCGAGCGTCTATGTGCGAGTGGTCACGCAGGGCCCGGACGGTGCGGTGCGCGCGCTCAACCACTTCAACAAGCACGCCAAGGGCGAGCTCGTCCGCGCACTCGCCACCGACCGTCCGCGGGCGACCACGCTCGCCGGCTTCCGCCGTTGGGCGGGCGACGCCGGCTGGACGGTGCGTCCCGGAGCGCCCGGCGAGATCGACCTCGTGGTCTGAAGCGGGACCCGCGCGCACGCGGGCGGCGGTTCAGCTCTCGCGGGTGTTCTGCGCCGTGCGCTCGGTGTTCTCGGCGATCGCGATGAGCGCGACGACCGATTCGATGACGAAGCGGAGCACCACGACGGCGATGAACGCCAGGATCGGGACGATGATCGCTGTCGAGACGATCAGCGCGATGCCGCCCCCGGGGTTCCACCAGAGCGATCGGATGCCGCCGATGATGCCGCCGAAGAACGCGGCGATGAAGCCGATGGCGATGGCGATGAGGCCCACGACGTAGAAAGCGCTGGCGAGCCGCCTTGTGATGAACGTGGTGAAGGAGATGTCGAACAGCGCCGACAGGAACCCGCGGCCGATGTCGTCGACATCGCCCATCAGGCGCGGGACGCCGGTGTCGTCGACCGCGTCGACGGGCGGCGCAGCGGCGGCCTGGGCGGCGGGCTGGGTCGGAAGGGGCGGCGGGGTGGGGGTGCTGTCTGTCATGACGGTCCTTCCGTGGGGTCTGCCGCCAGGCTACTGACGGAACACGGCGCCACGCGAGTGCTCGCGTGAATCCTGTGCAGCGGGGGGGCTGCTCGCTAGCATGGCACCAGCCGAGACCCTCGGCCGACGGCTCGCCGCCCACATGCCCCTCGGAAAGGGATCGACATGGACTACCCCGACGGTGCCGCGATCGCGGCACTCGCGATCTTCGGTTTCTTCTTCTTCCTCATCGGCGTCGCGATCTACCTGGTCACGGCGTACTTCCTCATGAAGGTGTTCGACAAGGCGGGTGTGCAGGGCAGATGGCGCGCCTGGGTGCCGATCTACAACTTCATGGTGTTCAGCAAGCTCGGCGACCTGAACCCCTGGCTGATCCTCATCGCGGGCGGGGCGGCCATCGTCCTGTCGTGGGTGCCGGGCCTCAACGGCGTCCTCGGCCTCGCGATGCACATCATCGTCCTCCTGGCGGCCTGGCGCGTCGGCCTCAAGCTCCAGAAGGAGGCGGTCTGGGTCATCCTCTACTTCTTCCTGGCACCGGTCTGGCTCGGGATCAACGCGTTCGACAAGTCCCGCTGGAACCTCAACGTCCCGGCCGCGCCGTGGGCCGGGAACAGCTTCCTCTCCGACAGCACCACCTGGGCCGGCGTTCCGAGTCAGGTCCCCGCCGGCGGCCACCCCGCCAACCCGGTGACCACCCCCGGCAGCGTCGCGCCGACGGGCGCACCCGCAGCTCCGCCCGTGGCCCCCGCTGCCCCGCCGGCCGCAGCCACACCTCCGCCCGCTGCAACGCCGCCCGCGGCGGCCGAGTCGTCGGTCCCGCCGGCACCGCCCAGCACCGAGCCGCCGGCGGCCCCCGAGACGCCCGGCGCTCCCGAGGCGCCGAAGTCCTGACACGCCGCGTCCGGGCGTCCTCGCGATCGTGGACGCCCGGACGACCGGCCGCGCTGTCGGGACGGCTCACGCCCGTCCACTAGAGTGTGAGCACGTCCACCGACGATCAGGAAGGGTGGCGGCGTGACCGAGACCGCGACGCAGAGACACACCGTCTCGCTGCCGGACGGTGCGCTCGAGCTCGCCTGGTCCGAGGCGACGCACCGCGGTCGGCGGCGTGACATCAATCAGGATGCCGTCCTGGCGCTCTTCCCTCTGTTCGTGGTCGCCGACGGCATGGGCGGGCACATCGGCGGTGAGATCGCGTCGTCGAGCACCGTGACGCGCCTGCGTGCGGTCGCCGAGAAGGGCACGGTCACGACCAAGGCGATCGAGAAGGCCCTCGGGCGCGCCGTCTCCGACATCGATGCGCATCCCGAGGCGACGGACGAGGGCACCGGCACGACCGTGACCGGCGTCTACCTCGACTCCAGCGGCGACGAGCCCACCTGGGTGACGCTCAACATCGGCGACTCGCGCGTCTACCTCTTCCGCGACGAGAGCCTCGCGCAGATCACCACCGACCATTCGGTCGTCCAGGAGCTCATCTCGGCCGGACGACTCAGTCCCGAAGAGGCCGAGAACCATCCCTACGGCAACGTCATCACGCGCGCGGTCGGCCCGTCCGACGGCGTCGCGCCGGACTACGTGCGTCTGGAGGTGGTCGACGGCGACAGGTTCGTCGTCTGCAGCGACGGACTCACCAAGGAGCTCACGGACTACGGCATCCTGCACTTCCTGCTGCAGCACGAGGATCCGACGGAAGCCGTCGACGCGATGCTCGAGGCCGCGCTGGAGAACGGCGGGCGCGACAACATCACGATCATCGTGCTGAATGTCTCGCGCACCGGCTCCTCCCCAGTCGAGGACTGACCCGCTCCGTCCACAGGATCGGGACTTCGACCGCGCGGAGCGGGCCAGGTCCGCTGTGCTGGATCTGTGAGTTCGCTCCCTGCACCCGTCGACGAGCCGATGCGGCTGCCCGCGCTTCCGCCTCCGCCGCCGAGGCCGGCCTTCCCGCTCTGGTCGGCTCTCGCGCCCGTCGGCGGTGCCGGCGTCCTGTCGCTCGGGACAGGCTCGGCGACCATGCTGTGGTTCGCGGTGCTCGGACCCGTGCTGGCCGTGGCGGGGCTCCTCGACGGCCGCCGGGGCTCCCGTGCGGCGCGGCGTCGCGCGCACCGCGAGGTGGAGCGGAGGTTCCGTGAACTCCGCGTCGAGCTCGTGGCGCGACACGAGCGGGAGCGCGCCGCGCTGTGGTCGCGTCATCCGGACGTCCGCCGGCACGGCGTCCGGCCCGAGGAGGCGTGGCGCGCTCTCCCCGAGCGGCAGGCCATACTCGTCGTCGGGACCGGGGAGGTTCCGAGCGTCGTCCGAGTGGAGGGCGGCGACGATGCCGAGGAGGCGCGCGGCGTGCGCGCAGCGGCACGGACCCTGGGCGGGGCTCCGGTCGTCGTGCCGGCCGAGGCGGGGATCGCCATCGTGGGGCCGCCCGTCCTCGCCCGGGCGGTCGGTCGGGCGCTCGTGCTGCAGGCCTGCCTGAACCGCGCACCGGGGGACGTGCGCGTGGAGGGGGTGGAGAGCTCGTGGGGCGAGTCTCTTCCGCACCGGCGGGCAGGGGGCGGCGCGCTGCTGCGCGTCTCCAGCGGGGGTGACGTCGTGGGGGACGACGTCGACATCCCGGTGGCGCTCGTCGCGGAGGGGGACCCGGCCCCTCCGCGATGTGCGGCCGTGCTGACGCTCCTGGGAGCGGGTCGGGCACGGCTGGACTACGCGGGGGCGAGCAGTGAGGTCGATGTCGAGCCGATCTCGCGCACTCACGCGGCGGAGATCGCCGGCAGGCTCGCGGCGCGCGCGGTGACGACGCGGGGGAACGGTGAGGGGGCGGCTCCGCCTCTCGGCCGGCTCCTCGCCGCCGCCCCGGGTCCTCGGCGCGGCGGCCTGCCGGCGGTCGTCGGCACGCGCGCGGGGGCGCCCGACGTCGTCGATCTGGTGGCAGACGGTCCGCACGCCGTCGTGATCGGCGTGACCGGTGCGGGCAAGAGCGAACTGCTCACCACGTGGGTGGCGTCGCTCGCGGCACGGCATACGCCGCAGCAGGTGTCGTTCCTGCTCGTGGACTACAAGGGCGGTCGCGCGTTCGACCCGCTCGCCGTGCTCCCGCACGTCGCGGGGGTGCTGACCGACCTCGACGAGTCCGCCGCGCTCCGCGCCATCGAAAGCCTCCGCGCCGAGGTCCGCCACCGCGAGAGGGTGCTCGGCGTCGCCGGGGCGCGCGACATCGACGAGGCGGGCGATGCCCTCTCCCGCCTCGTGGTCGTCGTAGACGAGTACGCGGCGCTCGTCGCCACCCAGCCCGCTCTGCACGAGCTGTTCGCCGACATCGCCGCGCGGGGGAGAGCCCTCGGCATCCATCTCGTGCTCGCCTCGCAACGCGCGGCGGGAGTCTTCCGCGAGGGAGTGCTCGCCAACGCACCGCTGCGCCTCGCACTGCGGGTCACGGACGCGGCCGACTCTCGTGCCGTGCTCGGCGTGGATGACGCGGCTGCGCTGTCCGGCCTGCCCGACGATCGTGGCCTCTGCCTCGTGCGGGGGCCCGGCGACGCGGCCCCGCGCGCGGTCCGCGTCTCCCGCTGCGGTGCGGACGATCTCGCCGTCATCGCCGCCACCGAGGACCCGCCTGCACGCAAGCCCTGGCTTCCGCCGCTGCCTGCCCGCATCGCACTGGACGACATCACCCGCGGGGACGGCGCCCTCGTGCTGGGAATCGCCGACGAGCCCGAGCACCAGCGGCAGCGGGCGCTCGTGCTCTCCGCCGACGAACCAGGGTTCGTCGTCCTGGGAGCCTCCGGGAGCGGTCGCTCGAGCGTCGTCCGGGCGATCGCACGGCAGGCTGGGGCCCCGTTCATCATCCCCACCGATCCGGAGGCGGGGTGGGATGCCGTCGCGGCGGCCGAGGCGGTGGCACCGGGCACCGTGCTCCTGGCCGACGACCTCGATCTCCTGCTCGCGCGCGTGGGACCCGACCACGCGGCGGTCCTGCGGGACCGCATGGAGCGGCTGGCGCGCGAGGCGCGGGCACGTGGCATCCAGCTCGTCGTATCCGCGCAGCGGCCCGGGGGCGCGGTTGCGCGGATCGCGGACGCGATCCCGCGACGGCTGCTCCTCGCGCACGCGTCGCGGGCGGACCTCGTCGCGGCCGGGGGAGCGGCCGCGGATCACGCGGCGCTGCCGCCTGGCCGCGGGCACTGGGGAGGAACGCTCGTGCAGACGCTCTGGACGCCCGAGGACGCGGCGCAGGCCGAGCCCTCGCAGCGTCCCTGGCAGCCGTCACGTCATCCCGTGGCGTTCGTCGCGCCGGCCGGACCGGCGACGAGAGCGACGCTGGAGGCCTGGGCGCGGGGCGGTGCCGACGTTCGCACGATGGCCTCCGCCGGAGAGGCGGCAGCGTCCGGCCCGGGGCGGGGCGGCGTCCTCTGGGGTACTTCGGAACAGTGGCTCGCCCACTGGCGGCTTCTCGGTCAGGCACGCGCCGGCGGGCTCTTGGTCATCGATGCCGCGTGCGCAAGCGAGTACCGCGCACTCACCGGATCCGGCGAGCTCCCGCCGTTCGCGCGCCCGCGGGCACGGCGCGCCTGGCTGCGCACCTCCGACGACACCGTGACCAGGATCGTGCTGCCGGGATGACCGCCGGGGCCGCCGGAGTGACGCCGGCGCCGGGCTCAGGCCAGGACGTCGGCCAGCGGGGTGAGCGCCAGCCCGTGAGCTTCGGCCACGCCCGCGTTGACGACGCCGCCGCCCGTGGTGTTCAGTCCCGCAGCGAGGGCGGGATCGGCTCCGAGCGCGCGCTCCCAGCCGAGCGCGGCGATCCGGCGCACGTACGGGAGTGTCGCGTTGGTCAGCGCCGACGTCGACGTGTTGGGCACCGCGCCGGGCATGTTCGCGACGCAGTAGAAGACGCTCCCGTGCACCTCGAAGGTGGGGTCGGCATGGGTCGTCGGTCGCGTGTCCTCGAAGCAGCCGCCCTGATCGACGGCGATGTCGACGAGCACCGAGCCGGGGCGCATGCGCCGCACCATGTCGTTCGTGACGAGCTTGGGAGCCTTGGCTCCCGGGATCAGGACCGAGCCGATGACCAGGTCGCTCGCGACGACCGCGCGGTCGAGGTCGAGCGGATTCGAGGATGCCGTCTTCACGCGCCCCTGGAAGTGGTCGTCGAGGAACCGCAGCCGCTGGATGTTGGTGTCGAAGATGGTCACATCCGCGCCGAGCCCGGCGGCGATCACCGCCGCGTTCGCGCCGGCCACGCCGCCGCCGATGACGGTGACGGTGGCCGGACGCGTGCCGGGGACTCCCGACATGAGAAGGCCGAGGCCGCCCGCCGAGCGCAGGAGCGTCGCCGCCCCCACCGTCGGGGCGAGGCGACCTGCCACCTCGCTCATGGGTGCGAGGAGCGGCAGGCCGCCGCCGGCCTGCTGGACCGTCTCGTAGGCGATCGCGGTCACGCCATCGGCGATGAGGCGGTCGGTGAGCGGTCGATCCGCGGCGAGGTGCAGGTATGTGAAAAGGACGAGGTCATCGCGGAAGTGGCCGTACTCGGCCTGGATAGGTTCCTTGACCTTCAGCAGGAGCTCCGCGCGGGCCCAGACCTCCGCCGCGTCATCGAGCAGGGTGGCACCGGCATCCGCGTACTCCGCGTCCGTCATCGACGAGCCGAGGCCCGCGCCGCGCTGCACGAACACCTCGTGTCCCGCGGCTGCGAGGTCGTGCACGCCCGCGGGCGTGAGAGCGACGCGGTACTCGTTGTTCTTGATCTCGGTGGGAACGCTGATCCTCATGGGGTTTCCTCTCCGCGCCCTGGTGGGGCTCCTAGACCGTCGGGCGGATCGCGCCGACGTCCTGCCCGCCGCCGGTGACCGACAGCGGAAGCTCAGCCATCGTCGCGGCGACATCGGCCGCGGCGAGAGCGCCGTGCTTCTCGAGGAGCGCGAGCGCGATCGCCGTCGTCGCGCGACCGCTTCCATCGAGCACCTTCACGGCGGTGGTCGTCCCATCGGGGGCGACCATGATCATGACGCCCTCGGCGCCGCCCTTCGCGAAGACACCGAGACGCTCGATCGCGATGGTGTCCTGACGGCCGGGGCCGTCGATCGTCCACGGGTTCTCCCGCACCGCGCGCACGAGCGTGCCCGCCGAGCGGTGCAGGGCGAAGGGGGAGCGCTCCGACGACTTCCCGATCCGGTGGACGGCGCGGACGAGCGCCGTGAGGCTCATGCCGTAGACCGGCGCCCCGCAGCCGTCGATCGCCGTCGCCGTCACCCTCGAACCGGTCAGGCGCTCGACGACCTCGCGGACGTGCACCTGCAGGGGGTGAGCGGGGTCGAGGTACGACGCGGTGTCCCAGCCGTTCACCGCGCAGGTGAGGAGCATGGCCGCATGCTTGCCCGAGCAGTTCATCCGCACCCGTGCCGGACCCTCGCCGCGGCGCACCATCTCGTCGCGGGTCGCGACGTCGCCGGGCCACGCGGGCGGGCACTGGAGGGCGGACTCGTCCAGCCCCGCGGCGTCCAGGATGTCGCGGACGACGCCGACGTGTCGGTCGGTCCCCGAGTGACTCGCGGTCGCCAGCGCCAGCCGCTCGCCCTCGAGAGGGGCACCCGCCGTCACGCAGCCGAGCGCCTGCAGGGGCTTCAGGCTCGAGCGGGGAAGGACGGGGCTCTCCACGTCTCCGAGGGTCTCGACGACGACGCCGTCGGCGTCGACGACGACCGCCGCCCCGCTGTGGCGCGACTCCACGAAGCCGCTGCGCTCGATGACCGCCAGTTCGACGGCGGAGGACACGGTGAAAGTCTGCGTCACGCCGCCAGCCTATCGCCGGACCGTGCGCCCGCCCGGGAGCCGCCGCCGATCCGGGATGGCAGACTGGCGGGGTGATCGGTGAACATCGCTATGCGCTCCGCGCCACCTGGACCGGCGATCGCGGGACCGGGACGAGCGGCTACCGCGACTACGACCGCTCGGTGACGCTGAGCGTCGCCGGCAAGCCCGACATCGCGGCATCCAGCGACAAGCCCTTCCGCGGCGATCCGTCCCGCTGGAACCCCGAGGACCTCCTGCTGGCGGCGCTGTCTGAGTGCCACCTGCTCTCGTACCTCCACGCATGCGTGGAGGCGGGCGTCGTCGTCGTCGCCTACACCGACGAGGCGACAGGCACCATGGTCGAGGACGGCCGCGGAAGCGGCGCGTTCACCGAGGTGATGCTCCGGCCCACCGTGACGATCGCCGATCCGTCGATGCGGGATGCCGCGCTCGCCGCGCACACGCAGGCGCACGAGTGGTGCTTCATCGCCAACAGCGTGAACTTCCCGGTGCGGCACGAGCCGACGATCCTCGTCGCGGCGGAGCCCGCCGACTGACGCGAGCGCCGGCGATCAGACGGCTCAGCGCCGCTCGTGCGGAAGGACCTGGCGGAGGCGCTCGACCGGGTTCTGCGCCGGCGCCTCGTTGTACGCTCCGGCCAGCTCCTGCCCGGAGAGCGCGTGGATCGCGGCCATGATCTCGTCGGTGGCTCCGCGACGGGCTCGTCCCGACGAAGCCGGACCGTGGTGAGACAGGTCGAGGGGCTCGCCGTAGCGGATCGTCATCCGCGGCGAGAACTTCGGCCACTTCGCACCGACCGGCATGGCCTCATTGGTGCCGATCAGTCCGACGGGGACCACCTGGGCGCCCGTCTCGAGCGCCAGGAAGGCGACGCCCGTCCGGCCCTTGTAGAGGCGCCCGTCGAGGGAACGCGTGCCCTCGGGGTAGAGCGCGATCGCGCGGCCGGACTGGAGGATCCGGCGCTGCTGATCCAGCGCGTCGAGGGCGGCCTGACCGGCGCCGCGCTGCACGGGCGTCGCGCCGATCGCGGTGAAGAACTGTCGGCTGAACCAGCCCTTGACCCCCTTGCCGTCGAAGTACGACGACTTGGCCAGGAAGTAGACGGGTCGCGGCGCGAACATGGGGATGACGAACGAGTCGATGAACGACAGGTGATTGCTCGCGAGGATGATGGGACCCTTGCGGGGCACGTTCTTCGCGCCCTCGATGCGGGGCCTGTACACGAATCGCGCGAGCGGTGCGACGATCCAGCGGCCGACGAAGTAGGTGAACCCGACCCCGGACACGTCCTCCGCGGCGGAGGCATCGTTCTCGGCCTCGGGCGTCTGGTCTTCTGTCACCAGACGAGGCTACTCCCGATTCCATGCCGACTCGGTTATGGCGGTGCTCACAGCCGGGACAGAAGAAAGTGCGAAAGGATGGGGCGGTCCCCATTCCACCATCGTGAGGTTTTTTCGTGCGTCTGCGCCCGTTCGTCACCGTATCCATCGCCGCCGCGTCGGCCGTCCTGCTGGCAGGATGCTCGGGTCTCGGGGGGACCACCGCGTCGCCGAGCCCCACGGCGACTGCCGCCGTCGACCTCTGCGACGCGATCGCGCCGTCGGGTGCGGCATCCGAATCCGTCTCGGTGACCGGCGACGTCGGCTCGGCTCCGGAGATCAGCTTCGACACGCCGCTCCAGGTGGACGAGCTGCAGGCGACGGTCCTGCAGGAGGGCGAAGGCGAGCCCACCGCCGCGGGCGACTACGTGCAGTACGCGCTGACGGCATTCGGCGCCGACGAGGGCGACGAGCTCGTGTCGCTGGGCTACGAGCCGGGCGAACTCCTCCCGTCGCAGATCTCGGCCGACAGCCCGCTCGGGCAGATCCTGGGCTGCAACGCGCCCGGCACCCGCGTCGTCGCCACGTTCCCGGCGACCCCCGCGACCGAGACCAGCGAGGCGATCGCCTCGGAGGTCTACGTCATCGACCTCCTGTCGGTGGTCCCGACCGCCGCGTGGGGCGAGCCCCAGGATCCCGAGCCCGGGATGCCGGTGGTGACCCTGGCGGACGACGGCGCGCCGACGATCGAGATCCCGGATGCCGACGCCCCGACCGAGACCCAGGTGACCGCGCTCAAGCAGGGCGACGGCTACACGGTGCAGGCCGGCGACTACGTGCTCATCCAGTACTCGGGCGTGCGGTGGTCCACCGGCGAGGTGTTCGACGAGAC
>Ga0160435_1000162_pt1 | contig 35446 bp, 34 predicted proteins | sample HID1973K_E0MG_FD_108213 | JGI IMG/M metagenome (GOLD analysis project Ga0160435, IMG submission 108213) | Enriched mosquito-associated microbial communities from UW Madison campus, WI, USA - HID1973K_E0 MG | ecosystem: Host-associated > Arthropoda: Insects > Digestive system > Unclassified ...
CCCACGCCGACTACGTCGGCGACTCGTTCCAGCTCGCCAACGCGGCGCTCGAGCACCCCGAGGCCGAGGCGATCGTCTTCTGCGGCGTGCACTTCATGGCCGAGACGGCCGACCTCCTGTCGCGGCCGGAGCAGGCCGTCATCCTGCCGAACCTCGCCGCGGGCTGCTCGATGGCGGACATGGCCGACATCGACCAGGTCGAGGAGTGCTGGGAGCAGCTGGCAGACGTCTATGGCGATCTCGACACACCGGATGCCGACGGGCTCCTCCCCGTGATCCCCGTCACCTACATGAACTCGTCCGCCGCGATCAAGGGATTCGTCGGACGGCACCAGGGCATCGTCTGCACCTCCTCCAACGCGCGCACCGTGCTGGAGTGGGCGTTCGCCCGCGGTCGCCGGGTGCTCTTCTTCCCCGACCAGCACCTGGGTCGGAACACCGCGAAGGCGATGGGCGTGCCGCTCGAGCAGATGCCGATGTGGAACCCTCGCCGCCCGCTCGGCGGCTCCACCGAGGACCAGCTCGCCGACGCCCGCGTCATCCTGTGGCACGGCTTCTGCTCGGTGCACCGGCGCTTCACCGTCGACCAGATCACGGCGGCCCGCGCGTCCCACCCCGGCGTGCAGGTCATCGTCCACCCCGAATGCCCGATGGACGTCGTCGACGCCGCCGACGCCGCCGGCTCCACGGACTTCATCCGCAAGGCCATCCAGGCCGCGGTCGAGCCCACGACCTTCGCCATCGGCACCGAGATCAACCTCGTGCAGCGCCTGGCGGCCGAGCACCCGCAGCACGAGATCTTCTGTCTCGATCCTGTCGTCTGCCCGTGCTCGACGATGTACCGGATCCACCCGGGCTACCTCGCGTGGGTGCTCGAAGGACTCGTGGCCGGCGAGGTGCGCAATCGCATCACCGTCCCGGCCGACGTCGCGGATCCGGCACGGGTCGCCCTCGAGCGGATGCTGGCGGCGAAGCCGTGACGACCCGGCGCGAGATCCACGCGGTGGTCGTGGGATCGGGGATCGCCGGTCTCACCGCCGCGCTCCACGCCGCGCGGGCCGGCTGCCGGGTCACCGTCGTGACGAAGGGCCGCCTCGCCGAATCCAACACCCGCTATGCGCAGGGCGGCATCGCCGGCGTCATGTTCGCCGACGACAGCGTCGACCGCCACGTCCGCGACACTCTCGTCGCCGGAGCGGGGCTCTCCGATCCGGCCGCCGTCCGGGTCCTCGCCGGCGAGGGTCCCGGACGCATCCGCGAGCTCATCGCACACGGCGTCGCCTTCGACCGCGCCGCGGACGGCGCCTTCGTCCAGGGCCTCGAAGCCGCCCACTCCTTCCCACGCGTCCTCCACGCGGGTGGGGACGCGACGGGCGCGGCGATCGAGGCGGCGCTCGTCGCGGCCGTCCGCGCGACGGGCATCCGGATCCTCGAGCACGCGTTCCTCATCGACCTCGTGCGCGGGGCGGCTCCCGACGAGACCGACGACGCTGTTCGCGGGGTCGACCTCCTGGTCGGCGGCGAGCGCCGCCGCGTCACAGCGGATGCCGTCGTACTGGCCACCGGCGGCGCCGGGCAGCTCTACGCGCACACCACGAATCCCTCCGTCGCGACCGCCGACGGCATCGCCGCAGCGCTCCGGGCAGGAGTGCCCGTGAGCGACCTCGAGTTCGTCCAGTTCCACCCGACGGTGCTCCCCGCCACGGGGTCGGACGACGCGTTCCTCGTCTCGGAGGCCGTCCGCGGCGAAGGTGCCGTGCTGCGCGGCTCCGACGGCGAGCGGTTCATGCTCGGCGTGCACCCCGATGCCGAGCTCGCTCCCCGCGACGTCGTCGCGCGCGCCATCGCTGCGCAGATGGCACGGCAGAGCGGCCGCCCCGTCGTCCTCGATGCCAAGGGACTGCGCGAGACGCCCGACGAGACGGCGGCCTTCCTCGCCCGGCGGTTCCCGACGATCGACGCGGCCATGCGGGCGCGAGGGCTCGACTGGGCGCGTCATCCGGTGCCGGTGACACCCGCAGCTCACTACCTGATGGGCGGGATCGAGACCGACCTGACCGGACGCACGGGCCTGCGCGGCTTGTACGCGGTCGGCGAGACGGCGCGGACCGGCGTCCACGGCGCGAACCGCCTCGCATCGAACTCCCTGCTGGAGGGCGCCGTGTTCGGCGCTCGCGCCGGCGACGCCGTGCAGGACGACCTGCTGTCCGAGCTCTGGCCCGTCGCCGCGGACGCCGCGTCCGACGGCATCCGCCCGACCGACGCCGTCGCCGCTGCCGGTCCATCGGCACCGCCGTTCGATCGCGCGGCACTGCAGACGCTCCTCTGGGACGATGCGGGGCTCGTCCGGGATGCGCGGGGTCTCGCGCACGCGGCATCCGTCCTCGCCGCCTGGAGCGCGCGGCTGCGCCCGTGCGGCACGGTCCGCGAGCTCGAGGACGACAACCTGCTCCTCGTCGCGCGTCACCTGGTGGCCGCGGCTCTTGCTCGCCCCGCGTCGGTCGGCGCGCACTTCCGCTCCGACGAACCGGGGGTCGCCGCCGATACCGGGGCCCTCTCCTCGAAGACCTCGGAGACTCGCCCTCCGGTGCACCGCGCGCCGGCGCGTCGTCCCGCCGCAGAACACGCACGGAAGGTCCCCGCCTGATGCTCACCCGCGCCCACATCGACCGCGTCGTCACCGCCGCCCTCGAAGAGGACGCGCCGTGGGGCGACCTCACGAGCCAGTACCTCATCCCGGAGTCCGCGCGCGCGACCGCCGACCTCGTCGCACGCGAGCCGGGGGTCTTCAGCGGCGGCGAGGTGTTCGCAGCGGCATTCCGCCTCACCGACCCGACCATCGAGGTGCGACTCCTCCGCGCCGACGGCGCACCCTTCGCCGCGGGCGACACGCTCGCCACCGTGAGCGGACCGGCGCGCGGCGTCCTCACGGCCGAGCGGGTCGGCCTGAACTTCACCCAGCGTCTGAGCGGCATCGCGACCCTCACCAGCCGCTACGTGGCCGAGGTGGCCCACACGTACGCGCGGATCGTCGACACCCGCAAGACGACGCCCGGGCTCCGGGCGCTCGAGCGCCATGCCGTGCGCAGCGGAGGCGGCCATAATCACCGCTTCTCGCTGTCGGATGCCGTGATGGCCAAGGACAACCATCTGGCGGTCCTCACCGCGCCGACGGCTGCGCTGCCGGGCGGTGCATCGGTGACGCAGGCCCTGCAGGCCGCGATCGCGCGCCTGCCGCACACGACCCACGTCGAGGTCGAGGTCGACCGACTCGACCAGATCGACGCCGTCCTGGCCGCGGGGCCCGGGACGATCATGCTCGACAACTTCTCGCTCGACGATCTCCGCGAGGGCGTCGCCCTCATCGCGGGGCGCGCGACCGTCGAGGCGTCGGGCGGCGTGACCCTCGAGACCGTTCGCGCCATCGCCGAGACCGGCGTGGACGTGATCTCGGTGGGCGCGCTCACCCACTCGGCGCGCGCACTCGACCTCGGGCTCGATGTGCGGGTCGAGGTCGCGGACGCGGGCTGACGTGCTCTACCTCGACCACGCCGCGACGACCCCGGTGCGCCCCGAAGCGCTCGAGGCGATGCTCCCCTTCCTCACCGACAGATTCGGCAATCCCTCGAGCCATCACACCGTGGGCGAGGCAGCGGCCGCCGCGCTCGACGACGCGCGACGCCGTGTCGCCGCGGTCGTGGGGATGCGCTCCGGCGACGTCGTGTTCACCTCGGGTGGCACCGAGTCCAACAACACGGCCGTGAAGGGACTCGCGATCGCTGCCGCCCAGCGTGCGGGCGCTCCGGTGCGCGTCATCACGACGCCCATCGAGCACGAGTCGGTCCTCGCGTCGTGCGACTATCTCGCGCGCGTGCACGACATCGAGGTCGTGCGGATGCCGGTCTCTGCGACCGGGCGCGTGGACCCCGGCATCCTCGCCGAGGCGCTCGCACCCTCCTCCGCGGACGGCCGCACGACGGCGCTCGTCACGCTCGGGTACGCCAACAACGAGATCGGCACCGTCCAGGACATCGCCGCGCTGTCGGCCGTGACGTCGGCGGCGCGCGTTCCCCTGCACCTCGACGCCGTCCAGGCGGCCGGCTGGCTGCCCTTGGCGGGTACCGGCGCCGACGCCCTGTCGATCGCCGGACACAAGATCGGCGCGCCCCCGGGAATCGGGGTCCTCGCGGTCCGCGGGCGCCTGCCACTCGAACCGCTCCTGCACGGCGGCGGCCAGGAGCGGGATCGCCGGAGCGGGACGGAGAACCTCGCGGGCGCCGTCGGGTTCGCCGTCGCGCTGGAGCTCGCCGAGGCCGAGCGCGCCGCCGGCGCCGCGCGCGCGAGCGCCCGCCGCGACGCGTTCATCTCCCGCGTCCTCGCCCTCGTTCCCACGGCGCGCCTCACGGGCGATCCGCTCCACCGGCTCCCCGGCACGGCGAGCTTCACGTTCGCGGGGGTCTCCGGGGAGGCCGTGCTCCTGGAGCTGGAGCGGCGCGGGGTTGTCTCCTCCAGCGGTTCGGCGTGCGCGGCGGGAAGCGACGAGCCCTCGCACGTGTTGCTCGCCCTCGGGATCTCCCCCGAGGTCGCGCAGACCTCGGTGCGCTTCACCTTCGGTCACGGCGACGACCTCGACCTCGTGCCGGTGGCGGACGCGGTCGCCGCCTCCGTCGCGGCGGTACGATCGGGCGGGTGAGCTCGCCCGTCGTCACCGTCATCGTCCCAGGCCGCGATGTGGCTCCGTACGCGGCGGCGGCACTCGACTCGCTGCGGTCGCAGACCTTCACCCGGTGGCACGCGATCCTCGTCGACGACGGTTCGACCGACGGCACGACGGCGATGTTCCGGGATGCCGCCGCCGCGGACGACCGGTTCACGGTCCTCCGCCATGACGAGGCACGCGGCCTCGGTGCTGCGCGCAACGCCGCACTCGACCTCGTCGACACGCCCTTCGTCGGCTTCCTCGACGCCGACGACGAGCTCACCCCGTATGCCCTCGACCGCCTCGTCGGCTCGCTCCTGTCCTCCGGCAGCGATCTCGTCGTCGGCGCGTATGTGCGCCTGCGTCCGGAGACCGCCGGCGACGGCGAAGTCGCGTACCGCGCGGGCATCGTCCAGCCGTGGGTCGCCGCCGCGACCGATCCGGCGCGACAGGGGACGACGCTCGCCGAGCACCCCGAGGTCTCGGGGAACATCGTCGCGTGGTCGAAGGTGAGCCGCATCGAGTTCTGGCGTCGCCACGGCCTCCGCTTCCCCGAGGGGAAGCTGTACGAGGATCAGCTGGTCGCTCAGCGCATGTACACCCTCGCCCGCGCGATCGACGTCGTGCCGGACGTCGTCGTCCTCTGGCGGGAGCGGGCCGACGGATCCTCGATCACCCAGCACAAGGATGCCGTCCCGGTGCTCGCCGACTACCTCGACGCCCTCCGCGGCGGCCTCGCGGTGCTCGACGGAGCGACTCAGCGAGACGCCGCGCGCGCCCGGGTGCGCCTCATCCTCGACATGGACACGCCGCCGCTGGTGCGGATCGCGCAGGACCACCCCGACGCCGCCTACCGTCGCGCTCTCGGCGACTTCGTGCGCGAGCTCACCGCCCGCGCGGATGCCGACGGCATCCGGCTCGATCCCGCCTCTGCCCCGCTCCTGGCCGCCGCGCGCCTGTGGTGAGCCTCGGCCCCCGCCGTCGCCTCACCCCGCCCAGACCCCGTGGGTTGGGCGAACCCACATGACCTGAACGGTCCGCGGGGTGTGGGTTCGGTGAGACCCCGTGGGATGGGCGATCACAAGCCGGTGGCAGCGGGGTAGCAGGTCCGCGGGGGCGCGGCCCAGGAAGCGCGTGAGGGGTCAGCCGAGCGCGGGCCACGCGCGTTCGTCGGCGGGAGGGTCGCTGACGATGACGACACGCGCGACGTCCGCGGCCGGGTCGACGGGAGCGCGATCCGCGCGACGCTCGGGGTGATCCGCCCGAGGATGCGCCTCGTCGAGCCCTTCGATGCGGGCGGCAGCCATCTGCTCGGCGGCGAGTTCGGCGTAGAGCCCTCCGCCGGCCAGCAGCTCGGCGTGGGTCCCCGACTCGACGATCCGGCCCGCGTCGATCACATGGATGACGTCCGCGCCGATGACCGTCGACAGGCGGTGGGCGATCGACAGGGTGGTCCGCCCGCGGGCGACGTTGTCGAGCGCCTCCTGCACCACGCGCTCCGAGACGGTGTCGAGGGCGGAGGTCGCTTCGTCCAGCAGGAGGATCGGCGGATCCTTGAGCAGCACACGCGCGATCGCGATCCGCTGCTTCTCGCCGCCCGACAGGCGGTAGCCGCGCTCGCCGACCACGGTGTCGTAGCCGCGTTCGAATCCCGCGATGATGTGGTGGATGTTCGCCGCTGTGCAGGCGGCGACGAGTTCGGCATCCGTCGCATCCGGCTTCGCGTACCGCAGGTTCTCGCGGATCGTGGCGTGGAAGAGGTAAGTCTCCTGCGACACGATGCCGATGTGGTCGACGATCGATTCCTGCGTCAGGGTCCGCACGTCGGCGCCGGCGAACAGCACGGCGCCCGCAGAGGCCTCGTAGAGGCGCGGCGCGAGGTACAGCACGGTGGTCTTCCCCGCGCCGGAGGGACCGACGAACGCGACATGGCGGCCGGGGTCGGCGACGAAGCTCACGCCGCCGAGGGTGGGACGGGCAGCGGGCGCGGCATCCGGGTAGCGGAAGACCACGTCCCGGAACTCGATGCGTCCGATCGGGCCGGGAGCCGCCGACACCGGGATGGCATCCGGAGCGTCGACGATCGCCGGCTCGAGGTCGAGGTACTCGAAGATGCGGGCGAAGAGCGCGCGCGATGTCTGCAGGTCGAGGGCGACGCGCATGAGGCCCATGAGCGGCTGGAGGAGCCGTGCCTGCACCGTCGTGAACGCGACGACCGTGCCGGCCGTGATGAGCCCGCGCTCACCGGCGATGAGATACCCCGAGACGAGGTAGATGACGGCGGGGACCGACGCCATGAGCACCTGCACCACCGCGAAGAAGCCCTGGCCGCTCATCGCCCGGCGCACCTGCAGTCGCACCTGGTTGCCGTTCTCCTCCTGGTAGCGCGCCGATTCGGAGCGCTGCCGGTTGAAGGACTTGGAGAGGAGGATGCCCGAGACCGAGAGGGTCTCCTGGGTGATCGAGGTGAGCTCGGAGAGCGACTCCTGGGTCTGGCCGGCGATCCGCGCCCGCACCTGGCCGACGCGGCGCTGGACGACGATCAGCACGGGCATGAGCACGATCGCGATGATCGTGAGACGCCAATCGATGAGGATCATCGCGACGAGCGCGGACACGACGGTGACGGCGTTCCCGAGGATGCTCGTCACCGTGTTGGTGAGCACGCCCGACACCCCGCCGACGTCGTTCTGCAGTCGGGACTGGATGACGCCCGTCTTGGTGCGGGTGAAGAAACCGAGCTCCATGGCCTGCAGGTGCTCGAACAGCCGCACGCGCAGGTCGCCGGTCACCTTGTTCCCCACGGTCGCGGTGAGCCAGGTCTGCACCACCCCGAGCGCGGCGCCGAGGAGGAACAGTCCGACCATGACGAGGACGAGCACGAGCAGGAGGGACAGATCGGGCCCTGAGCCGTCGACCGGGAAGAGGGCGTCGTCGAAGATGCGCTGCACGATGAGCGGCGGCACCACCCCGATCGCGGCGCCCGCGATGACGAGGATGCCGGTGACGACGATCCGGGCGAGGTACGGGCGGAACAGCGCGACGACGCGACGGCCGAGGTCGCGCACCTGCGGAGCCTCGGCGTTGAGCCGGCGCTGCGCGTCCTCGTCGACGCCGCGGAACCCGCCGCGGCCACCACCCATGCCGCCCATGCTCATCCGCTCACTCTAGTGACGGCGGACGACGCCGGACCCGGACGCGGACCGGCCCTCGCCGGCGACTCGTCAGCCGAGCGTCGTGACGAGGTTGATCACGGTGGCGAGGATCACCGCGCCGAACAGGTAGGCGAGCAGGGTCTGCGCGATGACGATGCGCCGGATCTCGCCGCGGGTGACGTTCGTGTCGGCGACCTGGTAGGTCATGCCGAGCCCGAGCGAGAAGTAAGCGAAGTCGGTGTAGGCGGGCGGTTCCGGCTGGTTGAAGTCGATGCCGCCCTCAGGCTCGCCGTAGTACACGCGGGCGTATCGCAGCAGGTAGTCGACCTGGATGAGCGCCCAGGATGCCGCGACCGCGACGACGGCCACGCCCGCGAGCAGGAACGAGGTGAGCTCGTCGGCATCCCGGGTCTGGACGAGGACCACCACGACCGCGCCGAGGCTCGCGACGCTGCCGAGGACGGCGACGACCCGCGCGACGCGGCGACCCGGGTCCTCGACGAGGGCGTGCGCGCGGGTCTGCGCGGCATCCATTCGCCAGACCACCGCGAGGACCCACGCCACGTCGACTGTCGCGAGCGCGGCCCATCCCGCCAGCAGGCCGGCGGCGAGCCCCAGACCGCCGGTCACCGCGATCGCGGTCACCGCGCCGAGCGCGATCGAAACGCCCTCGCGCAGCGGGGCGCGCGTGTGGTGCAGAGCTCGCATGAGCGATATCGTTCCACGGATCGGGAATGCGATGTCGACGCCCCCGGTTACAGTCCAGGCAGCGCCCCCACTCGAGCGGGCGCTTCTGCTTTCCCCGCCCCGCACAGCCGAGGAGTCCCATGACGTCTGCGACGACGACCCGCACCGCCGCCCCCCTGCTGGGTCCTCGCGAGAGCCGCATCGTGTGGCTGCTCCTGGCGGCCGCCTTCGTCGCGATCCTCAACGAGACGACGATGGGCGTGGCGATCCCGCACCTGATCGACGATCTCGGCATCACCGCGCTGGCCGCCCAGTGGCTGACGACGGCGTTCATGCTGACGATGGCCGTCGTGATCCCGATCACCGGTTTCCTCCTTCGACGCTTCACGACGCGGCAGGTGTTCATCACCGCGATGAGCCTCTTCTCGCTCGGCACGCTGATCGCGCTCCTCGCGCCCGGATTCGGCGTGCTGCTGGTCGCGCGCGTCGTGCAGGCGATGGGCACGGCGATCATGATGCCGCTGCTCATGACGACGCTCATGACGATCGTCCCCGCCCACTCCCGCGGTCGCATGATGGGCCGCGTCTCGATCGTGATGTCGCTGGCGCCCGCGATCGGCCCGACCCTGTCGGGTGTGCTGCTCGAGACCCTCAGCTGGCGCTGGATCTTCGGGATCGTCCTGCCGATCGCGCTCGTCGCGCTCGCGATGGGTGCCCGCTGGATCCAGAACCTCGGCGAGACGACGCGCGCCCCGATCGATGTCCCGTCGATCATCCTGTCTGCGTTCGGCTTCGGCGGCATCGTCTACGGCTTGAGTCAGATCGGCGGCGCGGCGGCGCACGGCGCGTCGGGCGCAGAGGCCGCCGCCCAGAGCTCCTCGACGATCGCGCTGGTCGTCTCGTTCACGGTCGGCGTCGTGGCGCTCGGCCTCTTCCTCTGGCGCCAGGTGCTCCTCCAGCGAGAGGACGACGCGCTGCTCGACCTGCGTGTCTTCCGCGACCGCAACTTCTCCCTCGCAATCGGCCAGATGGCGCTGCTCTCGCTGGCGTTCTTCGGGACGATCACCGTGCTGCCGCTGTACATGCAGCGCGCCCTCGAGCACAATGCGCTCGAGACGGGGCTCGCAGTGCTCCCGGGCTCGCTCCTCATGGGCCTCGCGGGTCCCTTCATCGGGCGCATCTACGACGCACGCGGCACGCGGATCCTCCTCGTCCCCGGAGCGATCCTCGCCGTCGCGGTCCTCTGGACCTTCGCGGTGACCTTCACCGCGACGACGCCGATGTGGTTCATCGTGATCGCGCAGACGGTGCTGTCGCTCGGTCTCGCGCTGTCGTTCACGCCGCTGTTCACGGCATCCCTCGGCTCGCTGCAGCCCAAGTTCTACGCGTACGGATCCGCCGTCCTCGGAACGGTTCAGCAGGTCGCCGGCGCCGCGGGCATCGCGGTGATGATCACCGTGATGTCGGCCGTGTCCGGCGCCGCGCAGGATGCCGGAGTCGTCGAGACGGTCGCCGAGGCGCAGGGTGCGCACTCGGCGTTCCTCCTGGCCGCGATCATCTCGCTCCCGCTCCTCATCGGCGCGTTCCTCATCCGGAAGCCGGCGGACGCGCCCAGCGGCGAGGGCGCGCCGGTCGCGCACTGACCCCGCCGGTCAGTCGGCGAGTGCCTGAGCGAGGGCGTCCGACTCCTCGGTGATCGTGGCCTCCGGCACGAGGTCGGACGCATGCGTCGTGAGGGTCGCGGTCCACGTGCCGAGGATCTCGGCGGCCGTCCCCGAGTCGAGGAGCTCGGTCTGCAGCCGCTCGAGCTCCGTCGTGTAGAGCGCCTGGAACTCGTCGACGGCGAGGAACCGCTCGGCGAGGACGTTCGACCCGCCGCCGCGTCCGCCTCCCCCGCCGAGGGCGGCGGTCTGCGCGGTGTCGGTGGCGTCGGCATCCTGGCCCGGCGGGCGTCCGCCGCCGCCGCCGAAGCCCCCGCCGTCCTTGCCTCCCCCGCCACCCGGGCTCGCCCCGAAGGCGAGATTGAGGTCCCAGTTGACGACGGTCATCAGCCCCGTCGCCGCGTCGTACGAGAGGTAGGAGTTGTTCCCCGGGCCGTCGATGTCGTCGAAGTTGTCGACGAGCTCCTGGAACGCGAGGTAGGTCGCGAACGCGTCGACGTCGAGATGCTCCTCGAGCTCCTCCGCGAACGTGGCATCGTCGGTCTCGTTGATCCACTGCAGAAAGGCGATGAGGGGCGTCAGGTCATCCTCCCCCGCCTCCTGGTCGAAGACGTCGTCGTAGGCCGAGACTTCGTCGCCGCGGTAGCTGTAGTCGCCGCCCGCCTCGGCCTTGTACAGCAGGACGTCACCGAGCTCCCGCTCCGCCCACTCGTCGCTCGGGTTCTCGATGACGAGACGGAGGGTCTCCGCCGATCCCCCGATGCTGAACCGGGTGGCGATCGCCTGCTCGGTCGCGAGGCCCGTCTGCTCGAGGAGGTCGAGGGCGAGCGCTTCGTTGAGCGAGGTCTCCGAACTGTTGCCACGCACGACCAGCTCGGTCGTGCCGTCGAGGTTCTGCCCGTCGACGAACTTGTCGAGCCGGATGATCCACGGAAGGTCCTGCGGGTTCTCGGCGCTGAGGTCGGCATCGGCATCCGTGGACAGTGAGCGCAGTGACGAGTTGCCCTTGAGCTTCAGGCCGACCTCCTCGAACGTCTCGCCGTCGATCGTGACCGTGGCCGAGATCCACTCCTTCTCGCCCGTCGACAGGTGGGTGTCGATCAGCGCGTCGTACTCGTCCTGGTCGAAGGACACCGAGAGCGAGTGCACCACGCGGGAATCCCAGAGGCCGGATGCCGCGACGTCGGCCTGCGCCGCCTCACGGGCGGTCGATGACGACGTATCGGCGGCTTCGGGGAGGGCGACGGAGCAGCCGGCGAGCGCGGCGACCGCGATCACGGAGAGCACGACCGAGCGGGTGACGCGGGTCGTCGCGCGGGGGCGAGGGAAGAGGGACGACATCCCCCCACCTCAGCGGACCCGGCTATGCGCCGGCGAAGGCGCACGTATGGCATCCGTAGGAAACGTCCGCCGGACTTCGTCTGTCGTATCTGAGGTGGCAGGACGAGCCTCCTGCGAGTAAGCCGGTATCACCGGCGCACTGCTCCCAGGAGGCTCCTCATGCTCATTCGCACGCCCGATCCCGAGACCGCAGACGGCATCGTCGCCGATTTCTACCGCGGCGACCTCGACGACGACGGCTTCGTCTTCAGCCACACGCGCGCGATGGCGGTGAACCCGGAGGCGCTGGCGGCGTTCGAGACCCTCGTCCACGCGATCGTGCCGTCGATCGGCGTCCGGACCTACGAGCTGGTCACGCTGGCCGCCGCGGGCGCGCTCCGATCGCCGCACTGCCTTCTCGCCCACGGTCGCAAGGCTCTCCGCGCGGGCGCGCTGGACGAGGATCAGCTGGAGGCCGTCGCCCGCGACGGCGATCATGCGGATCTGAGCGACGCCGACCGCGCCGTCATGCGGTTCGCGCGGCGCGTGTCGACCGATGCCGCGGACATGTCCGACGCCGACTCGCAGGAACTGCGCGAGGCGGGATTCGACGACAGGCAGATCGTCGACATCGCGCTGGCCGCAGCGGCGCGGAACTACTTCAGTCGCGCACTCCAAGCCCTCACCGTCCCGGTCGAGACGGAGCTCGTGGGGCTGAGTCCGCGACTGCGCGACGCACTGCTGTCGCCCGTCCGGCGCGCCTCAGCCGGCTGACGAACGCGCGAGGGCGGTCAGCTGCAGCAGCCGCCACCGCAGCAGGATGCACCCTCCGAGACGACCTCGATGAGGTTCTTCTCGTCGGAGACCGGCTGCAGCTGCGGGGTGGGGAGATTCGAGGTGGCCATGGCGCCAGTCTACGCCGCCCTCCGCAGCGCGGCGCGGAAGCGGCGCCCGCCGACACGTCGCCATGTCAACCCCCTCGGGCGACGGGTCGACCGAACCTAACGTCGAGCGCATGGCAACTCTCACAGGCAAGAAGATCGCGTTCCTGGCCACTGACGGGTTCGAGGACAGCGAGCTCACCTCGCCGTGGCAGGCGGTGACGGATGCCGGCGGCTCGCCCGTCATGGTCGCTCCGGCATCCGATCCGATCACCGGCAAGAACGGCCACGAGCAGCGGGTGGACGTCACTTCGGGCGAGGTCGACGCGTCCGACTTCGACGGGCTGGTCCTGCCGGGCGGGGTCGTGAACGCCGATCATCTCCGGCTCGACGAGGCCGCCGTGCGCTTCACGCGCGACTTCTTCGCGCAGCACAAGCCCGTCGCGGCGATCTGTCACGCCGCGTGGATCCTGGCGGAGGCCGATGTGCTCGAGGGCCGCACCCTGACGAGCTACCCGAGTTTGCGCACCGATCTCACGAACGCCGGGGCGACGTGGGTCGACGAGGAGGTCGTCGTCGACGAGGGTCTCGTGTCGAGCCGCACGCCCGATGATCTGCCGGCCTTCAACGCGAAGGCCGTCGAGGAGTTCGCCGAAGGGACGCACCCCGGCCAGACGACGTGACCCGAGCGGTCCGCCCCCGCTGGCAGAACCCCGAGGTTCCCCGTAGCCTCGGGTCACGCAGCTCGACGACGAGCCGCGTGACCGCCCCGTCGAGTGGAGGAAGCCCGTGAACGAGGATCGGACCCGCGCCGCGCGGCGCACCATCGCCGATCTCACGCTGGGAGCGCTGGTCGTCGCCGGCGCTTTCGCGGTACCTGCGGCCGCCCAGGCGCGCGCCGCGGCACCGCTCGAGCTGAAGATCAGCATTCCCGCCTCGGCGGCCGTCATCACCGCCGGCGAGACGATCGCGCTGACGTTCACCGCCACGAACGCGGGCGCCAGTGCCGTCACGCTGCCCGACGAGGCACGCGTCGTGGTCGATGCCATTCAGAAAGGTCCCGTCGCGTCGTACACCGGCGACTGTGCCTCGGCCGGCCAGCTAAATGTCGACGCGTATGTGAAGTACAGCGGTGAGATCGCGCTCCCGGCCTCGGTGCAGCCCGGTCAGACCTTCATCTGCACGACGACGTACACGGCGACCGCCGACGACGTGGCCGCCGGTGGCGTCTTCGGAGTCCTGTCCTACTACCGGACGCCCACCGACAAGGATTCCGGATGGGCGCACTACATCCTCCCTGCCGAGGGCGGTCAGCCGACCCCCGTCATCTCCTCCGCGGCGATCGTCGGCAAGGCGCTGACGGTGAAGCGCGGATTCTTCGGCTGGTGGGACGAGGTGTTCGAGTATCGATGGCTCGTCGACGGCACGGTGGCCGGGACGGGGCCCACCTTCACCCCGACCGACGACCACCTCGGAGCGGTCATCCGCGTGCGTGTGGACGGCATGTCCGAGCACGGAGCCATCACCAAGACGTCCGCCGCGACCGCTCCGGTCGTCGCGCGGTTCTCCGCGCCGACGCCGAGGGTTGTCGGCAACACCCGCGTCGGGTCCACCCTCACCGCGATCCCCGGGATCTGGACGCCGACCGCCTCCCGGACGAGCTACCAGTGGTACCGAGGAACTTCGGCCATCGCGGGTGCGACGTCGTGGACGTACAAGCTCACGGCGGCCGACCGGGGGAAGACCGTGAAGGTGAAGGTGACCGGCGCGAAGGCCGGATACCCGACCCTGTCGAAGGTGTCCGCGCCGACCGCCGTCATCGCCTCAGGCGTGATCGTGACGGACACGCCAAAGGTCAGCGGGACGACCCGCGTCGGCAGCAGGCTCAGCGCCACGGCGGGCGTGTGGCGCCCCGCGAGCGTGACGCTGACCTACCGGTGGTACCGCGATAACGCAGCCATCAAGGGTGCGACGAAGTCCACGTACGTGCTCACCGCAGCCGACCGCGGGAAGACCATGCGGGTGAAGGTCACCGGCGCGAAGACCGGCTACACGACGGTGGCGCGGGTCTCGAAGGCGACGGCCGCGGTCCGCTGAATCTCGCCTCGACCATCAGGCGTTGAAGCGGGGCTCCGAGCGCTACGACAGAGCCAAGAAGTCACGCAACCAGGAGTCGACTTCACGCATCGCCCCGACGTCGATCCTCCCGGCGACCTCGAACAGACGTTCCCGCGTCACGGTGCGCGGCTGCTCGGTCATTGCGTACGTGTCACCGGGCAGGTCCAGGTTCTTCCCCGTGAGCTTCACATGGTTCGGCCACCCACGGTTGCGCGTCGTGCAGGGAACGATGATGGCGAGGGTGTCTGCCTGCTCCAGATAGAGGTCACTCGCGACCACCAGCGCAGGCCTTCGACCGGCCTGTTCCCGACCGCGAACCGGGTCGAGTTCTGCCCACACCACCATTCCCCGACGAAGCTCAGGCTTCATCGGGCAGTGCGCCTATGGTGAGATCCCACGAGGCGAACTCGTCCCAGTACTCCACGTCAGCACCGCGAAACGCCTGCCCGAACGACTCCATGCGGCGTCGACGCTCGTACGCGTCGAGAAGACTCTCGATCAGTCCCGCAGCCGGAAGCCCCCGCTCCTGTGCATCACGATTGATGCGATCCCTGAGCTGGGTGGACACCTTGATGGTCGTCATGCTCATGTCGGCAAGTATACCAATTGGTAGCCATGCACGGCTACACGGGTTCTCCGCGCTCTTGAGCGTCGTCACACGTGACCTATGTTGATGTCATGAACGAGCGGACTCGATCGGGTTGGCGCGAGATGTCGCCGGAAGAGCGGTCGCTCGTGGAGGCGTGGCTGCGGCATTGGAATGCCCGCTCCGATGACGCCGCGACTCTGGACGCCGCCGCTGTCGCGCGCTCGAGCTGCGCGTGCGGCACGTGCCCCTCGTTCGCGGTCCGCCCGATGGTCCTCGACGATTCGCGGCTCAGCAGTACCGAGCCCTACGTGAGCGAGGGTGACGCGACGAACGACGACGGACCCGGCGCCGGACTCCTCGTGTGGGGTCTGAGGGACCACCTCGCGCCCGACGAGGTCGAGTTCGAGATCTATCCCTTCGACGACGAACGCGTCACGCTGGATCAGCTTCGGTTCCGATTCGCGGACTGACCGCGCGAAGTGATCGAGCTCAGGTGTTGAAGCGGAACTCCACCACGTCGCCGTCCTGCATGACGTAGTCCTTGCCCTCCAGTCGCGCCTTGCCCTTTGCGCGGGCCTCGACGACGGAGCCCGTCGCGACGAGGTCGTCGAACGAGATGACCTCCGCCTTGATGAAGCCCTTCTCGAAGTCGGTGTGGATGACACCGGCCGCCTGCGGCGCCTTCCAGCCCTTGCCAATAGTCCAGGCGCGGGCCTCCTTCGGCCCGGCCGTGAGGTAGGTCTGGAGTCCCAGGGTGTCGAAGCCGATGCGGGCGAGCTGGTCGAGGCCCGACTCCTCCTGACCGGTCGAGGCGAGAAGCTCGGCGGCATCCTCCGGGTCGAGGTCGATGAGCTCGGACTCGATCTTCGCGTCGAGGAACACCGCCTTGGCGGGCGCGACGAGGGCCGCGAGCTCCGCCGTGCGCGCCGCATCCGTGAGAACGGCCTCGTCGACGTTGAAGACGAAGATGAAGGGCTTGGCAGTCAACAGGCCGAGCTCCTTGATGGGCGTCACGTCGATCCCGGATGCCGAGAGCAGCTCGCCGCGCTGAAGCGCTTCCAGGGCCTCCTGCGCGGTCGAGAGGACGACGGGGTCGAGCTTCTTCCCGCGCACCTCCTTCTCGTACCGGGAGATCGCCCGCTCCAGTGTCTCGAGGTCGGCCAGCTGGAGCTCGGCGTTGATCGTCTCCATGTCGGATGCCGGATCCACCTTGCCGTCGACGTGGACGACGTCGTCATCCGCGAAGCCGCGGACGACCTGGGCGATCGCGTCGGCCTCGCGGATGTTGGCGAGGAACTTGTTGCCGAGACCCTCGCCTTCGCTCGCGCCCCGGACGATGCCGGCGATGTCGACGAACGAAACCGCTGCGGGGAGGATCCGCTCGGAGTGGAAAATGCCGGCGAGGGTGTCGAGGCGCGGGTCGGGGAGGTTCACGACGCCGACGTTCGGCTCGATCGTCGCGAACGGGTAGTTCGCAGCGAGCACCTGATTCTTGGTCAGCGCGTTGAAGAGCGTCGACTTGCCGACGTTGGGGAGACCGACGATTCCGATGGTAAGAGCCACGGGATGTCAGTCTACGTGGCCGGAGGCCCGCCCCTTCGCGGGTCGAGGGGACCGCTCGATCAGACGGGATCGACGCGCCAGTGTTGCAGCACGTGCCCCGACTCCTCCCATACCCGCGTGCCGAGAAGCTTCAGCGCCACTGGCGGACGCTCGTCGAAGAGTCGGACGCCGCGGCCGCCGATGAGCGGGAAGGTCACCAGCATGAGCTCGTCGACGAGCTGGGCCTGCATGAGGTCGTTCCACAGCAGCCGCCCCGCGATGACGACGATGCCCCGGCCGTCTTCGGCCTTCAGCGCGCGAACGACGTCGCGACTGTCGGCCAGACGCACGATGCGCGTCTGGGGCACGTCGATGATGTCGCTCTCTTGCAGCGTGTCGGAGACGACGACTTTGTCGACGGCGAAGAACCGCTCGGCGAACTGCCGGCGGATCTCGGTGGCATCCGGGTTCCCGCGCACGCTCGACCAGTAGGTCACCTGCCCGAGGAAGGAGCGCTTTCCGGCCAGCAGCAGGATGTCGGACGCCTCGAGGAGGTCGGTGTTGTGGAAGTCGAACGTGTCCGACCCGTGGTAGTCGGGATGCCAGTGCTCGAAGAGCGACCCGATGTCGTGCGCGTCGTCCTCGTAGACGCCGTCGACCGTGGTGAAGTTGCAGACAGTGAGCGTGCGCATGTCAGGGCCTCACCGCGCGATACGCACGGGTGATATACGGCAGCACCACCTCCGCGTCGCCCACGGCGCCGATCTCGTCGAACAGCGCGCCGATCTCCCGATCGATGCGCTCGCGCTCCTGAAGTGACGCGGTGATGACGTAACTGCGGGAATGGACCATCGCCGTCAAGGCATCGCGCGTCATGGGTCGCTGCCATGACCACCTCCGCTCCTCGACGCGCGTGAAGGGCGCGGCGACCGGCGGATCGCCGGCGGCGAGCATGGTCTCCGCGTGGCTCCCCCGCATCGCCGCGGTGAGGCGCGAGACCCAGGGCACCGACTCGTCGCGGATGTTCCAGATGAGCCCCAGCACTCCGCCCGCCCGCAGCACGCGTCCGACCTCGCGGCTTCCGGCGACCGGTTCGACCCAGTGCCACGCCTGACCGAGCACCACGGCGTCGAGCGAGGCGTCGGGAAGCGGGAGCGCCTCGGCGGAGCCGACGAACGTGGGGACGTCGGGGAGGGACGCATGCAGGCGCGTGAGCATGTCGGGGTCGGGATCGACGGCGACGGTCTCGGCACCGAGCGTGCGCAGGGCGCGCGTGAGCTTGCCGGTACCGGCACCCACGTCGGCCACCCGCGGCGCGGCCGTCCGACCGGCGGGCTCGAGGAGCCACGCGACGGCTTCAGCCGGGTACTCGGGACGGCCCGCCTCGTAGACGCCGGCGGAGCGGCCGAAGGACGTGGAGAGCTGCTTCGCGTCGACCATGCCCCGACCATACGCCAGCCCTCGGCGCGCCTCCACGGCACCGGCGCGTCAGCGGGCGAGTGTGGAGGCGTGCCCCTGGACTTCACCGCGATCGACTTCGAGACGGCGAACTCCTCGAGCGCGTCCGCATGCGCGGTGGGTCTCGCCCGCGTCCGCGGCGGACGGGTCGTCGCGACCGCCGGGTGGCTCATCCAGCCGCCGGCGGGGCACGACCGATTCTTCGAGATCAACGTGGGGATTCACGGCATCCGGGCCGAGGATGTCGTGGGCGCGGCCGACTGGTCGACGCAGCTCGCCGATCTCGTCGCCTTCGCCGGCGACGACATCCTCGTCGCGCACAACGCCGGATTCGACATGACGGTGCTGCGCCGGGCGTGCGAGGTGACCGGCGACATCTACCCGGCCTATCGGTACCTGTGCAGCCTCCAGGTCTCGCGCAAGACGTACGAGCTCGATTCTTACCGCCTCCCGGTCGTGGCCGCCGCCGCCGGACATCTCGATTTCGCCCATCACGACGCCGCGGCGGACGCTCTCGCGTGCGCCCACATCATCATCGACGCCGCGGCGCGCAACCGCGCGCAGGATGCCGTCGAGCTCGCGATGCTGCTCGGTCTGCGCATCCCCCAGGTGCCCGTTCCGGCTGAGACGCCCGCCGCGGTCGCCTGAGGATCCGCTCCCCGGCCGATCCGGCGCGTCGCGGAATGCCGGGGGCCCGATGTCGGAGGCCTCCGGCATCCTGTGCTCATGGATGCCCTCATCGTCACCGCCGCCGCTCTGGCCTGCCTGTTCGCCGGGCTCCTCGCCGGGTGGTTCGCCGGCGCGGCCCGCGCGTCAGAGCGCGCCGCCGGGGCGCGCACCGGGCTCGCCGCCCGGGTCGCGGCCGCGGAGGCCGAGCGCGATGCCCTCGCCGGCCAGCTCGAGCAGCAGCGCACTCTGACCCGCGACATGGGCGCGGAGGCACGGGCCGATCAGGCCGCGCGCGACGAGCGGGAGCGGCGCGATCAGCACGTGCTGCGTGCGCTCGCGCCGGTGCAGGAGTCGCTGCAGACGATGCAGTCCAAGGTCGACGAACTCGAGCGCGACCGGCGCCTGCAGTACGGATCGATCGCCGAGCAGCTGCGCCTCGCGCATGAGCAGAGCGAGACGCTCCGCACGACGACGGAATCGCTCGCCGGCGCGCTCCGGTCGAACTCGGCCCGCGGCGTCTGGGGAGAGACGCAGCTGCGCCGCATCGTGGAGTCTGCAGGGCTCACGCGCTACGTCGACTTCGACATGCAGTCGTCGATCGCTTCGGATGCCGGTGCGGGGCGCCCCGACCTGATCGTGCGTCTGCCGGGCGACAAGGCGCTCGCGGTCGACGCCAAGGTGCCGCTCGACGCATACCTGGAGGCGAGCGCGATCCCGGTCACCGCGACGGGCGAGGAGGGCGCACGGCGCAAGGCGCTGCTGGACCGGCATGTGAAGGCCGTCCGCGCTCACGTGGACGCCCTGGCGAAGAAGTCCTACTGGGCGGGGCTTCCGGCGAGCCCCGAGTTCGTCGTGTGCTTCATCCCGAGCGAGTCGCTTCTCGCCGCCGCCCTCGAAGAGGATCCGTCACTCCTCGACTACGCCTTCGGGCGCCGGGTCGCCCTCGCATCACCGGTGAACCTGTGGGCGGTGCTGAAGACGGTCGCCTACACCTGGACGCAGCAGGACGTCTCCGACGAGGCGCGCACGCTGTTCACCTTGGGCAACGAGCTGTACCACCGTCTGGGCGGGCTCGCGCGCCACACCGATGACCTCCGCCGCGCGATCGAGCGCACGGTCGCGAGCTACAACCGCTTCGCCGGCGCCCTCGAGTCGCGTGTGCTCGTCAGCGCACGTCGCTTCCCGGGCATCGACGAGACGAAGCTGGATGCCGTCGCGGCACCCCAGCCGATCGAGTCGGCGCCGCGACCGCTGACCGCGACCGAGCTGATCGCACCCGAACTGGGCGCGGACGTCGGCGACCTGCGCGAAAGACTGTGAGGCCGGATCGAGCGCGAGCGGGGCTCAGCCGCCGGGGAGGAGGCTCATGGCGCTGATGACGGCGACGGACACCGCCACGAAGGCCCCGATCATCCACCAGGCGCTGACCTGATGCCCCTCGGGAGCGCGGCGCCGCAGCAGCACGTCGGGACGACGCGCGGGGTCGATGGGAACCGCGATCTGACCCGTCTTCGGACGGTTGGCTGCTGCGGACATCAATGACTCCCAAGCTGAGTGGACGGCGACGTGTCGCCGGTGACACCGCGGTCCATTCTGCCAGACCCGGCTTCACCCCAGAGGTGTCGCCACGCGCGGAACCGTCTCGATCAGGTCACGGGCACGCGTGGCAGCCAGCCGCCGCAGCCGCCGCAGCTGGTTAGAGCCACTTCGAGGTGAGGTGCTCCGACGAGATCCGCCGGAGCGTCCCCGACGCGCCGCGGAGCACCACGGACTCGGTGTAGATGAAGTCGCCGTCGCGGCGGACTCCCGCCACCAGCTCGCCGTTGGTGACACCGGTGGCCACGAAGATCGTGTTCTTGCCGGTCACCATGTCGTCGGCCTCGTAGACGTGATCGTCGAGCTTCAGACCGGCGTCGATGCCGCGCTGCTTCTCGTCGTCGTCACGCGGCCACAGACGTCCCTGGATGTGCCCGCCGAGCGCCTTGATGGCGCACGCCGTGACGATCCCCTCGGGACTTCCGCCGATACCGATGCACATGTCGGTGCGCGCGTTGTGGCGCGCGGCGTTGATGCCGCCCGCGACGTCGCCGTCGCTCATCAGTCGCGTGCCGGCGCCCGCCTCGCGGATCTCCTCGATGAGCCGCGCGTGACGCGGACGATTGAGGACCGAGACGACGAGCTCGTCGACCGGCTTGCCCAGCGCCCCGGCGAGCCGCCGGATGTTCTCGGCGACCGGGAGGCGGATGTCCACGACGCCGACGCCGGCGGGACCGGTGACGATCTTGTCCATGTAGAAGACCGACGAGGCGTCGAGCATCGCACCGCGGTCGGCGACGGCGAGGACCGACAGCGCGTTGTTGCGCCCCTCCGCCGTCAGCGTCGTGCCGTCGATGGGGTCCACGGCGATGTCGCACTGCGGTCCGCGACCGGTCCCCACGTGCTCGCCGTTGAAGAGCATCGGCGCGTTGTCCTTCTCGCCCTCGCCGATCACGATGACGCCGTCGAAGTTGACGGTCGAGAGGAACGCGCGCATCGCATCGACCGCCGCCCCGTCGGCGAGCTCCTTCTGACCGCGCCCGATGAACGGGACGGAGCGGATGGCGGCCGCCTCGGTGGCCCGGACCAGCTCGAGGGCCAGGTTGCGATCGGGATGCAGCGGACTCATGTCCGCGGTCAGACTCACCATGCCGTCAGACTACGCGCCGCGACCCCCAGCTCGCGGGTGCTTTGCAGCCGATTCGGCCGAAGGAATCGCGATTCTTGCCGCAGGGGTACAGAGCGGTCGCCCGGCCGTTTTCCCGGTCGCCACCCACACGCTCCCCCACGCCCTTCGCTAGGCTGGCCGTTGGAATCACCGCCGCACAGACACATCGCTAGGAGCTGTCATGCCCGTCGCCACCCCTGAGCAATACGCAGAGATGCTGGACCGCGCGAAGGCCGGTGGTTTCGCCTACCCGGCGATCAACGCCGCCAGCTCGCAGTCGGTCAACGCCGTCCTGCAGGGCCTCACCGAAGCCGGATCCGACGGCATCCTCCAGGTCACCACCGGTGGCGCCGACTACTTCGCCGGCCACACCGTCAAGGCCCGCGCCACCGGCGCGCTGGCCTTCGCCGCGTACGTGCACGAGGTCGCCAAGAGCTACCCGATCACGGTCGCCCTCCACACCGACCACTGCCCGAAGCCCGCGCTCGACGACTTCGTGCTGCCCCTCATCGCCGAGTCCGAGAAGGTCGTCGCCGACGGCGGGCAGCCGATCTTCCAGTCGCACATGTGGGACGGCTCGGCCGTGCCGCTCGACGAGAACATCGAGATCGCGAAGGAGCTGCTCCCTCGTCTGAAGGCGATCAACGCCATCCTCGAGGTCGAGATCGGCGTCGTCGGCGGCGAGGAGGACGGCGTCAAGCACGAGGGCTCCAACGACGCGCTCTACACGACGACCGCCGACGTGGCCAAGGCCGTCGAGGCGCTCGGTCTCGGCGACCAGGGCCGCTGGATCGCCGCGCTCACCTTCGGCAACGTCCACGGCGTCTACAAGCCCGGCAACGTCAAGCTCCGCCCCGAGCTCCTCGGCGAGATCCAGGAGGGCATCGCCGCGCAGTTCGGCACCGGCGCGAAGCCGCTCGACCTCGTCTTCCACGGCGGTTCGGGCTCGACCGACGACGAGATCGCCCTCGCGGTCGCCAATGGCGTCGTGAAGATGAACATCGACACCGACACGCAGTACGCGTTCACCCGCTCGGTCGCCGGCTTCATGTTCCAGAACTACGACGGCGTGCTCAAGGTCGACGGCGAGGTGGGCAACAAGAAGGCCTACGACCCGCGCGCCTGGGGCAAGATCGCCGAGTCCGCGATGGCCGCCCGCGTCGTCGAGGCCACCAAGCAGCTCGGATCGCACGGCCAGTCGCAGTCCTGACCGTCACTCCGCGGATGCCGCGGCCCGCTCCTCGGAGCAGGGTCGCGGCATCCGTCGTTACGCTGCCGCGACCGCGTCAGTACGACGCGCCGAGCAGCAGGTCGCGCGGGTAGATCAGCTTCGCCACGCCGTCCATCTTGATGCCGAGGTGAAGGTGCGGACCCGTCGAGCACCCCGTGGACCCGACCTCGCCGATCTTCTGGCCGGCCTTCACGGTCTGACCGTTCTTGACCGAGAAGGCGCTGAGGTGGGCGTAGGTGAGCACGAACTCGGTGCCGTCGATCGTCGTCTTGACGAGCACCTGCTTCTGCCGCGTGTTGTTGGGCGCCCACGACGGGCAACCCGACGTGATCCAGATCTCCTGGACCGTCACGGTTCCTCCGCGCATGGCGTACACGGGGGTGCCGGTCTTCGCGGCGAAGTCGTCGCCGCTGTGTCCGGAGTAGGTCGTCATCGTGGCCGAGGGCCGGATGGGGAACGCCCAGCCGTACTTGCCCGGGACGCTCGCCGTGGCGGCGGTCGTGTCGGAGAAGGCGGCGAGCTTCTTACCCGTCCAGGTCGCCAGGCCGTCCACCTCGACGAGCCGCAGCTCGCCCGCGTTGTTCAGCGTGAGTGCCGACACCGCATAGCCGGTCGTCCCTGCGCTCCACAGCGGCTTCACATTGCCGGAGGCGTAGACGGCGAGCGTGCCGTCCTCCTGGAGCAGGAGCACCGCAGCCGGGGTCCCAGTGGTCTTCGTCGTCCGCTGCGCGACACCGTTCTTGCTCAGTACGACGTTCCCGTCGCCCTGCACCGTGAAGCGGTAGGTGCCGTTCGGCGATGCGATATAGGTGCCGGCGCGCATCGGGATGCCGGGGCGCAGCGCGCTCCCGAGCGACCACGACGCCGTGCGCTTGGCCGAGGTGCGCGTGACCGTCAGGTAGCCGTTCTTCGTCGCGGTCACGGTGACGGTCACGGAGCGCCCGGCCGCCCACTCGGGAACGCGCCAGGTCGAGGCGGTGGCTCCTGCGACGACCGCACCGTCCACCCGCCACTGGTAGGCGAGCTTCGGCGCAGGGGTCCATGTGCCGGTCTCGGCGGTGAGCGTCCGGCCCGCCGCGACGCTGCCGCTCACCACGGGAGTCGGAGCAGCGGTGAAGGCCCACTTGGCATCGACGGCCGCGCTCGTGCGGGTGACGCCCGTGTAGCCGCTCTTGAGTCCGGCGACCCGCACCGACAGCTCGTGTCCGGCATCCGCGCTGACGAGGCGGTACGTCTTGGACGTCGCACCCGAGATCGCGGCGCCGTCGCGCAGCCACTGGTACTTCAGCGTGACCGGCGAAGGTCCCCATGTCCCGGGCGACGCGGTGAGGGTCGAGCCGACCGTCGGCGTGCCGCTCAGCGTCACTTTCGACGGCACGGTGAGCACGCGGGGCACCGACACGGCGGCGCTCGAGCGGGTGACGCTCGTGTAGCCGGTCTTGACGCCCTTCACGCGGACCGATACCGCCTTGCCCGCATCGGTCGCCGTCAGCTTGTAGTTGCGGGCCGTCGCGCCCGAGATCGCCGTCCCGCCGCGATACCACTGGTAGGTGAGGACGACCGGCGCCGGTCCCCACGCGTCGTGGTCGGCGGTGACGGTTCGGCCGACGGCGATGGTTCCCGTGATGGTGGGCTGCGGTGACGCGGTGAACGCGCGCAGGATGGTCTTGGCCGAACTCGTGGCGCGCGTCGTCACGTAGCCGACGCGCGCCGCCGTGATCCGCACCGAGATCGCGTGGTCGGCGTCGGCGGCCGTGGCGACGTAGGTCGATGCCGTGGCCCCCTCGATCACGGCGCCGTCGCGGAGCCACTGGTAGCGGAAGGCCGTCGGTGTGGGCGACCACGTGCCGCGATTCGCGGTGAGCGTCCGGCCGACCGTGGCGGTGCCGGAGACCGTCGGGATGCCGACGCTCGTGAACCGCTTGCTCGGCGCCGGCGTGGGCGTCGGGGTCGGAGACGCCGTCGGCGTCGGCGTCGGGGTCGCCACGACATCGGCCGGCGCAGACCGGGGAGCCGCTGTCGCGGGCAGGACGCTCAGTGCGCCGGCGGCGACGATCGCCAGGCCGGCGAGGGTCGCGAGGGCGCGACGAGGGAGGGCACGTGGAATCACAGGCTCCCTCCCGGGGGGTGTCGGGGCGTGCGCCGAGGCGCAGCGTCACGGTACCAGACGAGCCTGCGTCTGCAGCAGGGGCGTGCCGGACGGCGCGCCATCCGTCATCCGCTCTGCGCTATCCGGCCCGGAGGACCCCGTCGATGACCGCAGGATCGTTCAGGAGCGGCACGCTCAGACAGAGGCTCACGAGGATGAAGGTCACCGCGGCGCCGACAAGGGCGATCCACCACGAGAGTCGCCCGCGGGCCATCGCCCACCACGACAGGAGCGCGGTCACGATCCACCCTGCGGCGAACAGCACAGCCGCTGTCGTCCCCCAGGCGCGGCCCTGAGCCGTGGCCGTGAACGCGGCATCCAGTCCCGCCATCGTCATCCAGGTCTCGGCGAACCCGGCGTAGTCGATGAGCTGCGGCACCGTCGTGACGACGGTGTAGAGGCCGTAGGCAAGCAGGAGGATCGTGATGAGGCGATCACCGCGACGTGCGGGCGCAGCGGCGGCGTCCCGCGCCGCGTTCGCCACGGGCGCGGTGGCCGGATCGGCGGAGCTGGCCGCCGCCGCCACCGGGAGCACCTGTGCATCCCCCTCCGAGACGGCCGCCCTCTGCGCAGGATCGCCGGAGCGGGGAATGGATCGGCGGATGATCTCGGCCTGCTCCTCCGGTGTCGCGTATTCGCCGTACTGCGGCGCGGGGCGCGACGCGTCGGTCACGAGCGGGTCCGGCCGCCGAGGGCGCGCTCGTCGCGGCGTCCGGTGGAGTCCTGTCGCAGCTCCTTGGGAAGCGAGAAGAGCAGGTCCTCCTCGGCCGTCCGCACCTCTTCGACGTCGCGGTAGCCGGCACCGGAGAGCTCGGACAGCACCTCGGTCACGAGCACCTCGGGCACCGAAGCGCCGGAGGTCACGCCGACGGTCTCGACGCCGTCCAGCCACTCCTGCTGGATCTCGTGCGCGTAGTCGACGCGGTACGCCGCCTTCGCCCCGTACTCGAGGGCGACTTCGACGAGCCGCACGCTGTTCGACGAGTTGGCGGAGCCGACGACGATCACCAGATCGGCATCCTTCGCGACCTTCTTGATCGCCACCTGACGGTTCTGCGTGGCGTAGCAGATGTCGTCGGAGGGCGGGTCCTGCAGGTTCGGGAACCGCTCGCGCAGACGACGCACCGTCTCCATCGTCTCGTCCACCGACAGCGTGGTCTGCGAGAGCCACACCACTTTGTCCGGATCCTTCACGACGACCGATGCCGCCTCGTCGGGCGAGTTCACGACGGTCACGTGGTCGGGTGCCTCGCCGGCGGTCCCCTCGACCTCCTCGTGCCCTTCGTGGCCGATCAGCAGGATCTCGTAGTCGCTGCGCGCGAACCGGACCGCCTCGCGGTGGACCTTGGTGACGAGGGGGCACGTCGCATCGATCGCGTGCAGTCCGCGGTCGGAGGCTGCCGAGACGACAGCGGGCGAGACCCCGTGGGCACTGAAGACGACATGGGCCCCCGGCGGCACCTCGTCGACCTCCTCGACGAAGATCGCACCCTGGGCCTCGAGCTCGGTGACGACGTGGATGTTGTGCACGATCTGCTTGCGGACGTAGACGGGCGCGCCGTAGCGCTCGAGCGCCTTCTCGACGGCGATGACGGCACGGTCCACGCCCGCGCAATACCCGCGCGGCGCCGCCAGCAGCACCCGCTTCTGTCCGGGGACCGGGTTATCCTGGAGCCGCCCACGCGGCCCCGGGACACGGGGCAGGGGAAGCGGGACGACGGTTGTGCTCACACTCCGAGTCTACGAGGCCCAGGATGACAGTGGCCTGGATGCCCGCGCGCAGCCGGAGGAGAGCACGTGACGTCGTTTGAGACGGTCGAGGGCCAGACGCCCCTGCCCGACGCCGTGCATCCGCGGGACTCCTCGCCGCAGACGCCGACGTCGGTGTCGCGGCTGAACGAGACGATCCGGGACTTCGTCCAGCGCTGGAACGCCGTCTGGGTCGAGGGCGAGGTGACGTCGTGGAACGTGCGCGGCGGCCACGTCTTCGGCCGGATGAAGGATGCCGCGGGCGACGCCGCCATCTCGTTCCGGCTCTGGTCGTCGACGCTGCAGCGCCTCCCCGACCAGATGAAGGTGGGCGACCGCGTCGTGGCGTGCGTCAAGCCGGACTACTTCGTCAAGAGCGGCGACTTCACCTTCACCGTGTCGTCCATGCGTCACACGGGCCTCGGCGATCAGCTCGAGAAGCTCGAACGGCTGCGGGCGCAGCTGCGCGCCGAGGGGCTCTTCGACGCCTCCCGCAAGCGGCCGGTCCCCTTCCTCCCCCACGTCATCGGCCTGATCACCGGCGAGCGCAGCGACGCCGAGAAGGACGTGCACCGCAACGCCGAGCTGCGCTGGCCGCAGGTGCGCTTCCGGACGATCCACGCGGCCGTCCAGGGCGACCGCTGCGTCCCCGAGACGATCGCCGCGCTGAAGGCGCTCGATGCCGACCCGGCCGTCGACGTGATCGTCATCGCCCGCGGTGGCGGCGACCCGCAGACCCTTCTCGGCTTCAGCGACGAGCGACTGCTGCGCGCGGTGGCGGCGGCATCCACCCCGATCGTGTCGGCGATCGGGCATGAGAACGATCATCCGCTCCTCGACGACGTGGCCGATCTGCGCGCCTCGACGCCGACCGACGCCGCCAAGCGCGTCGTGCCGGACGTGGCCGAGCAGCGCGCGCTGGTCCAGCAGCTGCGCAGCCGCGCCCGCACGAGACTCACGCAGCGGCTGGGCCACGACATCGCCCAGCTCGAGCAGCTGCGCTCCCGACCGGTGCTGCGCGACCCGGAGTCGCTGCTGACGGGGCGCGCCCAGGACGTGTGGACGCTGCAGTCCCGGGGCCGCGAGGTCGTGCGGCGCCGGATGGATGCCGCGGCCACCGCGACGGCGGAGCTCCGGGCGGCGCTGCGTGCGCTCTCCCCCGGTGCGACGCTCGCGCGCGGCTACGCCATCGCCCACGTCGGCGAGGGCGTCATCGTCCGGGACGCGGCGCAGGCGCCCGCCGGCACCGATGTCGTCGTGACGGTGGCGCGGGGCTCGTTCACCGCCCGCTCCGACGGCGAGCTGGCGGCCGACCCCGGCACGACGGCGGACGTCGCCGGCCCCGAGCCCGGCGCCCGGGACGCGGACTCCCAGGACCTTAGGATGGAACCATGACCAGCGACGGCACCGCCGACATCGCCGGCCTGTCCTTCGAGCAGGCCCGCGATGAGCTCGTGCGCGTCGTGGCCGAGCTCGAGCAGGGCGCGCCCACGCTCGAGGACTCTCTCACCCTGTGGACCCGCGGCGAGGCGCTCGCGGCACGCTGCGAGGAGTGGCTGCTGGGCGCCAAGCGCCGACTCGATGCCGCCCGGTCGGCCGATTCGGAGTCGTGATGGCATCCGGTCCTCGGATCGTCGCTGAGCTCGGCCGCCCCGAGACCCCCGACGAGACCGCCGCGCGGAAGGCGGAGTCCTCGCGCGTGTACCGGTCGAGCCAGACCTTCCGGAACCTCATCGCCGCCCTCATCGCGACGGTCGCCGTGGTCGCCGTCGTCTACTTCGGCGTGCCCCGCGGCACGCCCCCCGAGACCGAGCCCGTCGACGTCGCAGCGGCGGCCGCGCAGGTGTCGGACGAGCGGGGCCGCACCGCCATCGTCCCGGAGGTCCCCGGATCGTGGCGGGCGAACGCCGCTCGCGTCGAGGACGGGGCGTGGACCGTCGTCTACGCCCCGAAGACGGGCTTCGTCCGGATCGCCCAGGGCTTCGACGCACCGAGCACCTGGGTGTCCGGCCTCGTGAACGGCTTCGCGCCCACCGGCGAGACCACGATCGGCGGCGTCGAGTGGGACGTCTACGATCTGCCGGGCGACGACGGCATCCGCTATGCGCTCGCCACCGCCGCCGGAGCCGACACCGTCGTCGTCTACGGCTCGATGACCGCCGAGACCGCGGAGACCGCCGCCGCGGGCATCGCCGCACAGATCACCGCCCTGCGGGAGGAGACACCGTGACCGACGTCCGCCCCACCCCCACCACCGTCTGGAACGAGATGCGGCGCGGCAACGCCCGCTTCGTCGCGGGCGAGCCGCGCCATCCGCGTCAGGATGTCGAGCGCCGCCACGAGCTCGAGAGCGCGCAGAAGCCGCGCGCCGTGCTGTTCGGCTGCTCCGACTCGCGTCTGGCCGCCGAGATCATCTTCGACAAGGGCCTGGGCGACCTGTTCGTCGTCCGCAACGCCGGGCAGGTGGTCTCGGACTCCGCGATCGCCAGCATCGAGTACGCCGTGGCGGTCCTCGATGTCTCGCTCATCATCGTGCTCGCGCACGATCAGTGCGGGGCGGTCCGTGCGGCCATCGACTCGACCGCGCTCGACGCCGACGAGCTCCCGCCGCACATCTGGCGTCTGATCGCCAAGATCGTTCCGGCGGTCAAGCGCGTGCTGCGCACGTCGCCGGGCGCGACAGCCGACTCGGTGGATGCCGAGGCCGTCGGCGCCGAGCACCTCCGCGGCACGGTCGACGAACTGCTCGCCTCCTCCCGGCTCATCGCCGATGCGGTCGCCGCGGGCACCCTGGGCATCGTCGGCGCCAACTACCGACTGGGCGAGGGCACCGCCGTGCCGCAGGTCAGCGTCGGCATCGACGACTGACGGACATCCCGCGAGCGACGACCACACAGGAAACGAGGACGTGACCGACATGACCGAGACCGAATACCGCATCGAGCACGACACGATGGGCGAAGTCCGCGTGCCGAAGGACGCGCTCTACGCCGCGCAGACCCAGCGAGCGGTCGAGAACTTCCCGATCTCGGGCAGCGGACTCGAGTCGACACAGATCGCGGCGCTCGCGCGTATCAAGAAGGCCGCGGCGCTGGCGAACAAGGAGCTCGGCACCCTCGACGGCGCCATCGCGGACGCGATCGCCTGGGCTGCCGACGAGGTGATCACGGGGCGTCACGACGCGCAGTTCCCGGTCGACACGTACCAGACCGGCTCGGGCACCTCCTCGAACATGAACATGAACGAGGTGCTCGCGACCCTCGCGACGGGGCACCTGGGCGCGCCGGTGCACCCCAACGACCACGTCAACGCGTCACAATCCTCCAACGACGTCTTCCCCACGTCGGTCCACATCGCCGTGACGCAGGCCCTCATCGACGACCTGATCCCGGCGCTGGACCATCTCGCGGTCGCCCTCGAGGCGAAGGCCGAGCTGTGGAAGGACGCGGTCAAGTCCGGTCGCACCCACCTCATGGACGCCACGCCCGTGACCCTCGGCCAGGAGTTCGGCGGGTACGCGCGGCAGATCCGTCTCGGCGTCGAGCGCGTGCAGGCCGTCCTCCCCCGCGTGGGCGAGGTGCCCCTCGGCGGCACGGCGGTCGGGACCGGCATCAACACGCCGCTCGGATTCCCGCAAAAGGTCATCGCCCTCCTGCAGGCCGAGACCGAGCTGCCGATCACCGAGGCGAAGGATCACTTCGAGGCGCAGGCGAACCGCGACGGTCTCGTGGAGGCCTCCGGTGCCCTCCGCACGATCGCCGTCTCGCTCACGAAGATCAACAACGACATCCGCTGGATGGGATCGGGGCCCAACACCGGCCTTGCCGAGTTGCACATCCCCGACCTCCAGCCCGGCTCGTCGATCATGCCCGGCAAGGTCAACCCGGTCGTCCCCGAAGCGACGCTCATGGTCTGCGCCCGGGTGATCGGCAACGACGCCACCGTCGCGTGGGCGGGCGCCTCGGGCTCGTTCGAGCTCAACGTCGCGATCCCGGTCATGGGCACGGCTCTCCTCGAGTCCATCCGCCTCCTGTCCAACGCCATGCGGGTCCTCGCCGACAAGACGATCGACGGGCTGCAGGCCAACGTCGAGCGCGCCGCGGCCTACGCCGGCATGTCGCCCTCGATCGTCACGCCTCTCAACAAGCTCATCGGCTACGAGGCGGCGGCGAAGATCGCGAAGCACTCGGTCGCCAAGGGCATCACGGTGCGCGAGGCCGTCATCGATCTGGGGTACATCGAGCGGGGCGAGCTGACAGAGGCGCAGCTCGACGAGAAACTCGATCTCCTGTCGATGACCCACGCGGGTTGATAATCGGAGAGTGAACCGCGCGACAGCCGTGCACTCCCGGCGCACACGCACCCTGGGGCTCCTCGTCGCCGTCGTGGCGGCCGGATTCGCGCTGGCCGCCCTCGGCGTCGTCCTCGTGCACGTCGTGACCGATCAACCGCTCCCCTGGGCGGCGATCCCGGTGTACACGACGGTGACCCTCGCGACCCTCGTCGTCATCGGCATCGTGGGCTGGACGATCCTCCCGTCGGCACCGGTCGAACGGGTCTCGGGCGACCAGGACGAGACCGCGTACGAGGCGCAGCGACGGCTCCTGGACGACGTCCGCCACGAGCTCAAGACGCCCATCACCATCGTCCGCGGGCACCTCGAGGTCATGGATCCCCACGATCCCTCCGACGCCGCAGCGATCCGCGACCTCGGCATGGCCGAACTCGACCGCATGACCCGACTGATCGGCGACATCGACCTCCTCGCGGCCGTCGAGACCGACAAGTTCACGATGTCCGATGTGGATCTGGCGCAGCTCACCCAGCGGGTCGGCGAGCTCATCACGGTGATCCCGGATCACGCGTGGAGCATCGAGCAGACCGCGGATGCCGTGATCCGCGGCGACGGCGACCGTCTGCTGCAGGCGTGGCTCCAACTGGCTGACAACGCCGCCAAGTACACGCCTGCCGGGAGCGCGATCGAGGTCGGGAGCGCCGTCCACGCCGCGGGCGTCCAGCTCTGGGTGCGCGACCACGGCCCCGGCATCGCCCCGGCGATGCGGCACCGCATCTTCCGCCGGTTCGACCGCGGCACGGGCAAGCGCTCGGTGGGCGGATCGGGCCTCGGGCTCGCCATCGTCGACGCGATCGCGAAGGCGCACCGCGGGCACTGCACGATCGCCGACACCGCCGGCGGCGGCGCGACGTTCACGCTCGAGATCCCCTTCGGCACGAAGGCCACCGTCCCCTCGCCGGTCCGCGCCGGCGACGTCCTGATGCAACGAGAGGCCACCGGATGACACGCATCCTCGTCGTCGACGACGAACCCCACATCGTCTCGCTGGTGACGCGCAGTCTCCACGCCGACGGCTACGAGACCGTCGTGGCCGAAGACGGCGCAGAGGCCCTCGAGCGCGCCCTCGAGCCCGACATCGCCCTGGTGGTGCTCGACGTGGGCCTCCCGTCGATGGACGGCTTCGAGGTGCTGCGCCACCTCCGGGCGCGCGGCAGCGCGATCCCCGTGATCATGCTCACCGCCCGCAGCGGAACGAGCGACACCATCGAGGGACTCGACGCCGGCGCCAGCGACTACGTCGCCAAGCCGTTCGCGGTCGCCGAGCTCCTCGCCCGCGTCCGGTCGCGGCTCCGCGAGTCGTCGACGGCGCCCGTCCTCCTCACGCGCGGCGACGTGTCGCTCGACGTCCTGGCGCGTCGGGTCACGGTCGCCGACAAGGAGGTCGACCTGTCGGCCCGCGAGTTCGCCCTCGCCGAGCAGTTCCTGCGCCACCCGGGCGAGGTCCTCACCCGCGAGGTGCTCCTCAGCCGCGTCTGGGGCATGGACTTCGACCCGGGGTCCAACGTCGTCGACGTGTACGTCCGCTACCTGCGCGCCAAGCTCGGGCCCGACAACATCGTCACGGTCCGCGGCGAAGGCTACCGCTGGGACTGACGGATGCCGCTCCCGCACCACGACACGCTCATCTCCTACCCCGACGGGGCGACGATCTCGACCGGCACCGTGCTGCACGTCGCCGCCCTCGGCGACGGGCACAGCGCCGTCCTGCTCGACCGCACGGCGTTCCACCCGGTCGACACCGCCTGGCCCGACCAGCCCTCCGATCGCGGCACCCTGCGCGCCGGCGACGTCGCCCAGCCGATCGTCGAGGGTCTGACGGCCGGCATCCACGAGGGGGTCCTGCACGTCGGCGCCGACCTTCCCGTCCGCAGCGGCACCGAGGGATGGATCTTCGCCGTGGCACACGTCATCGAAGGCCCCGCGCCGGCCGTCGGCGAGACCGTCACCGTCGACGTGGATGCCGAGCGCCGCCGCGCACTGTCGGCCGGCCACACCGGATGCCACCTGGCATCCCTCGCGCTCGACGCCGCTCTGCAGGACGCCTGGTCGAAGCCCGCGCCGCTCGATGCGCTCGGACGTCCCGGGTTCGATCAGCTCGCCATCCAGAGCTCGCGGATCGTCCCGGACGGCAGCGTCGACGTCTATCGCGTCGGCAAGTCGCTCCGCCGGAAGGGGTTCGATCCCGCGTCGCTGAGCGACACCGCCGCCCTCGCGGATGCCGTCGATCGGACGCTGGCGGGGTGGATCGGTTCGCAGGGCGCCGTACGGATCGAGCGATCCGACGAGGCGCTGTCGGCGCGACGCCGCTGGGTCTGCGAGCTCCCGGAAGGATCGGTCTCGATCCCCTGCGGCGGGACCCACCTCTCCTCGCTCGGCGCCATCGCCGCCATGCGCGTCGAGTTCGCGACGCGGGCCGTGGAGGGCGGCGTCGAGCTCGAGATGCGCACCCGGGTCACCCCCGCGCCCTGAGCGTCCGCGGCCGCCCCGCCCCGCCCTGCACCGAGAGACGAACCGCCGCCGAGAGGCGGGACGAGCCCGGTCCTCTCGGCGGCGGTGAGGGCAGTCGCGGCGCAGCCGCGGCCCGATGTCAGCTGAGCTCGCCCTGCTCCAGCAGGTCGGTCACCAGGGCGGCGATCGCGGAGCGCTCGGAGCGGACGAGGGTGACGTGTCCGAACAGATCGTGCCCCTTCAGGGTCTCGATCACGCTCGCGACGCCGTCGTGACGGCCGACACGGAGGTTGTCGCGCTGGCCGACGTCGTGGGTGAGCACGACGCGGGAGTTCTGCCCCATGCGGCTGAGGACGGTCAGGAGCACGTTCCGTTCGAGCGACTGGGCCTCGTCGACGATCACGAAGGCGTCGTGGAGGGAGCGACCGCGGATGTGCGTCAGCGGCATCACCTCGAGCATGCCGCGCTCGACGACCTCCTCCAGCACGTTGCCCGAGACCACCGATCCCAGCGTGTCGAAGACGGCCTGTCCCCACGGGTTCATCTTCTCCGCCTGGTCGCCCGGCAGGTACCCGAGCTCCTGGCCGCCGACGGCGAACAGCGGGCGGAAGACGATGATCTTCTTCTGCTGCTGGCGTTCGAGGACCGACTCGAGGCCGGCGCACAGCGCGAGGGCGGACTTGCCGGTGCCCGCACGTCCGCCGAGCGAGACGATCCCCACCTCGGGGTCGAGGAGGAGGTCGATGGCGATCCGCTGCTCCGCTGAGCGGCCGTGCAGTCCGAAGACGTCGCGGTCGCCGCGGACGAGGCGGAACTCGCCGTCGCCGGTGACGCGCCCGAGGGCGGAGCCGCGCTCGGAGTGGATGACGAGACCGGTGTTGACCGGCAGACCGCGGACGTCCTCGCTGAGCGCGACCTCGGCCTCGTAGAGGTCGCTGACCTCGTCGCCCGACAGATCGATCGAGGCGATGCCTGTCCACCCGGAATCGACGGCCTGCTCGGCCAGGTACTCCTCCGCGTGGAGTCCGAGCGAGGCGGCCTTCACCCGCATCGGCAGGTCCTTGGAGACCACCGTCACCTCGTGCCCCTCCTGGGCGAGGTGCATCGCGACCGAGAGGATGCGGGAATCGTTGTCGCCCAGGCGCATGCCTGCCGGGAGGATGGACGGGTCGGTGTTGGTGAGCTCGACCCGGAGGGTCCCGCCGTCACCGACCGCGACCGGGAAGTCGAGGCGTCCGTGCTCGACGCGGAGCTCGTCCAGGTGGCGCAGCGCCTGCCGGGCGAAGTAGCCGATCTCGGGATCGTGGCGCTTGCCCTCGAGCTCGGTGATGACCACCACCGGCACGACGACCGAGTGCTCGGCGAATCGGAAGAAGGCCCGCGGATCGCTCAGCAGCACCGATGTGTCCAGGACGTAGGTGCGAAGGTCCTGGTCGGCGGCGGTGCTCCCGCCGGTGCTGACGCGGCGCTGCTGCTCTGGTGCTCGTGTGGTCACAACCCACTCCCGCCCCGGGTGGGATCACCCGGCTGTCACGAGTCGACCAGGGGCCACGAGTCAGTGGATGGCCGACTCGAACGGGCACCTTGCCCGATGTGATGACCGTACGTCTCCGAGAGGTCGCGCCGTCCGTTCGACACGCCGCGCGATATGTCCGGCGCGTTAACTCTCGGTGATGGCCAGGGCCGAGGGCACGACCCGGTGGCTCGAGACGTCGGCGAGGGCGTCTCCGAAGAGCTGCAGCGAGTCGGCGACCGTGCCCGCATGGGCGCTGACTCTCACCACCCCGCCGCGCGCCGTGGCGATGACGCCGTGGTTGGCCAGGGCCGCCGCCAGCGCCCCGGCATCCTGGGCCTCGGGAACGAGCGACACGATGCCCGCGTGGGACCCTCGAGGGGTGAGGACCGGGATGCCGTACCGGTCGGCGAGCGACATCATGTGCCGCGCGCGATCGCGCACCGCACCGGCGATCGCGCCGACGCCGACGTCGCGGATCTCCCTCGCCGCGGCGGCGAGCCGGCCCGCCGCCAG
>Ga0160435_1000170_pt1 | contig 34270 bp, 32 predicted proteins | sample HID1973K_E0MG_FD_108213 | JGI IMG/M metagenome (GOLD analysis project Ga0160435, IMG submission 108213) | Enriched mosquito-associated microbial communities from UW Madison campus, WI, USA - HID1973K_E0 MG | ecosystem: Host-associated > Arthropoda: Insects > Digestive system > Unclassified ...
ACCCCGGTACGCCCGCCCCATCCGACGCCGTTCCTCTTGCATACCGGTCACGCGCAACCGCGTTTGACTGTTCCCTCTTCTCGCAGCGCGGTTACACGGGAACGCTCCGAGTCGCCCTCAGCCCATACGGCCAGTCCTTGGTCGCGTCGGCGAGTATTTCCGGAGAAAACCCGATGTCGTTTGAATCCCTGGGCCTTGCGCCCTTCCTGCTGCGCGCGCTCGCCGAGCAGGGTTACGAAACCCCGACCGCGATCCAGCTGGAAGCTATTCCGCAGGTCCTCGAAGGCCACGATCTGCTGGCCGGCGCCCAGACCGGTACCGGCAAGACCGCCGCGTTCGGCTTGCCGCTGCTGCAGTACCTGGCCACCAGCCCGCAGACCGTCAATGGCCCGCGCAGGCCGCGCGCGCTGATCCTTACCCCGACCCGCGAGCTCGCCACCCAGGTGCACGACAGCCTGCGCGGCTACGGCAAGTACCAGCGCATCCCCAGCACCGTCATCTACGGCGGCGTCGGCATGGGCAACCAGCTCGATGCGCTGCGCCGTGGCGTTGACCTGGTCGTAGCCTGCCCGGGCCGGCTGATCGACCACCTTGAGCGCCGCAGCGTCGACCTGTCCGGCATCGAAGTGCTGATCCTGGACGAGGCCGACCGCATGCTCGACATGGGCTTCCTGCCCTCGATCAAGCGCATCCTCACCAAGCTGCCGAAGCAGAACCGCCAGACCCTGCTGTTCTCGGCCACCTTCGCCGAACCGATCAAGGAGTTGGCCAAGGAATTCATGCGCAATCCGCGCGAGATCATGGTCACGCCGAAGAACACTGTCGCCGAGACCATTGCCCACCGCGTCCACCCGGTCGATACCGCGCGCAAGCGCGAGCTGCTGCTGCACCTGTTGGCGCAGGACAGCCGTGTGCAGACCTTGGTGTTCGCCAAGACCAAGCACGGCAGCGACAAGCTGGCCACGTTCCTGGACAAGTCCGGGATCAAGACCGCGGCAATCCATGGCAACAAGAGCCAGGGCCAGCGTCTGCGCGCACTGGGCGACTTCAAGGCCGGCCGCGTCACCGTGCTGGTCGCGACCGATATCGCCGCGCGCGGTATCGATATCGACCAACTGCCGCGGGTGATCAACTTCGACCTGCCGATGGTGGCCGAGGATTACGTGCACCGCATCGGCCGCACCGGCCGTAATGGTTCCAGCGGCGAGGCGATCTCGCTGGTGGCCCAGGAAGATGCCAAGTACCTGCGCCAGATCGTGCGTTTGCTCAACCGCGACATGGATATCCGCGACCTGCCGGGCTTCGAGCCGCAGACCCCGATCCGCTGGGGCAACAGCGCGCCGGGCAAGGCCGACCAGCCGAGTGGCCAGCGTCCGCCGCGCAAGCACCAGGCTCGCCGTCCGCACACGGACGGTCCGCGCCAGGCGCATGCCCATGCCGGTGCCAAGCAGCCGGGCGGCGCCAAGCCGCAAGGCCAGCGTCGCCGCGGTGGCGGTGGCGGTGGTCGCGGTCCGATGGGCGGCCAGCGCTAAGCTCGCAAGGCCCGCTCAGAAAGCAACGGCGCGCGGATCACTCCGCGCGCCGTTTTCGTTTCCGGCGATCAACGCATTACAGGAAGTCGTAGCTCACGGTGAAGCGCAGGTTGCGGCCAGGCTGCGACCAACGGCCAATGCCTGCATCGCTGGTGTTGCCCTGGAAGACGGCCGTGCCGGCACCGATGGTCCGGACCCGGTTCCAGAGGTAGTACTCCTTGTCGAACACGTTGTAGACGCCGCCGGTCAGCCGCAGGCGCGGGGTGAGCGCGTAGCTGCCGAAGATGTCCAGCAAGGTAAAGGCGCGCGCCTTGTAGGCGTACACCGGCACCACTTCGGCGCCGTAGCTGGCGTTGGTGATGCTGGTGCCGTAGTCGTCCGGATCCTTGCGTTCCTGGTGGGTGAGGTTGGCGGTCACGCTCCAGGGGCGCGAGGAGGACTGGTAGCTCAGGCCGGCGACAGTCTTTGCCGGGCTGATGCTGCCCAGCGGCTGGCCATCGTTGTCCTTGCCCTCGTTGTAGGCGTACGCCAGGCGCGCCAGCCAGGCATCCGACAGCAGCCACAGGCCCTCGGCCTCGGCCCCCTTCACCGTCACCTCGCCGCGGTTGATCGGCATGGCGTAGGTGTAGCCGTTGGTGATCGTGGTGACGCCGCGCACCGTAGTGCTGTATCGCACGTCCGGGTCGGCGACGAACTGGGCGGTGTCGATGAAGTCGCTGTATTTGTCGCGGAACACCGAAACGCCCAGGCGCAACCGTTCGCCCTGGTAGCGCCAACCCATTTCCAGGTTGAGGCTGCGCTCGGCGTCCAGGTCCGGGTTGCTCTTGCCACTCGGTACGTTGACGGTGGCGCCGTCGGAAACCCGCGTGACCTGGGTGGTCGAGGACGTGCCATACAGGTCGTTGATGCCTGGCGCGCGGAAGCCGCGGCCAAGTTGTGCCCACAGCGACTGGCGCTCGGTGAACTTGAATTCGGCGCCGGCGTTCCAGGTGGGCGAAGAGAACCTGGAGACGCCCACGCTGCCGCCCGCATCCACGTAGCCGGAGTCGCCAGGGGAAGAAGATCGCGTCTGCGGGACGTACTTGTAGCTGTCATAGCGCAGGCCGCCGGTCAGGGTCAGGCGGTCGTCGAGCAGGCGCATGCGGTCGCGCAGATAGACGGTCCAGTCGGTCTCCTCGGTATCTGGCCACAGCGAAGGATCGGTGTCGCGGCTGACCAGAGCCCCTGTGTTGTCCCAGCGCGAATCGACCGAGTTCCAGTGGATCTTGCCTCGCTGCCAGGCGGCGCCGTACACGAGATCGTGAAGCACCGCGCCGGTCTGCACCTGCTTGTCGAAGTCCAGGGCCAGGCGGTCCAGCTTTTGCGTATCCCAGCGGTTTTCCTGGCGCGCGCACAGCGCGGCGACCGAACAGCGCGTGGTCCCGGTACTGCCGCTGGCCACTTCCACATTGGTCTGGCCCTGGATGTAGCTCTTCTGGTGATCGGCGCTCGCCTCGAAGGTGTCGAACAGCGCGGCGTTCGCCCGCCAGGTGTACTTGAGCCCATAGCGGTCGCGGTCGTTGCGGTCCACCGCGGTGCGGCGGTAGTAAGCGCCCACGCCATCGCTGCGTGTCCAGTTGTCGACATCGTTGGTGGCGCGCGCGCGCTCGTAGATCACGCCCAAGGCCTGGTTGTCGGTAGCCAGGAAATTGACCTTGGCCAACAGGTTGTCGCTGTCCCGGTCGATCGGATCCGGCGTACGCCGGTCCGGGCCGAGTTGGGCGATCGTGGTGTCGTACCAGGATTCGGTCTCGTGGCCATCGCGCTTGGTGTAGATCAGCAGCGATTCGAATTTGCCGGTGCGGTTGGCCAGCGTCAGCGAGCCCATGTTCTCGTCGCTGGATCCGGTGTAGCCGTATTTCAACGACCCATGGCTGTCGTTGCCGCTGGCGGCGAGGAAGTCCGACGGGTCCTTGGTGGTGAACATCACCGCGCCACTGAGCGCACCGCTGCCGGCGGTGATGGCATCGGCGCCCTTGATGATCTCCACGCGCTTGACCGCTTCCAGGTCGACGCTGCCGCGACCGGAACGGAAGAATTCGTAGGGCTGGTAGGTGCCCGGGTCCAAGCTCTGCGGGAAGCTGAGGCCATCCAGGGTCATCGCGACCCGATCCGCTTCCAGGCCGCGGATGTTGAAACCGTTGAAGCCGGCGCGGCCGAGGTCGACCATTTCCACCCCGGGCACGTAGCGCACGACATCCTCCATGCTCTGTGCGCCCTGCTCGCGTAACTCCTTAGCTGAGAGAGTGGTGACGTTCTGGTTATCGGACTTGGCGCGGGTCTCGCGCACCTGCACTGGGTCGAGGGTGGCAGCGGGTGCATCGTGGGCGACGGTGTCGGCGGCGAACGCGGCGCCGAGTGGAAGGCAGAGACTGATGGCCAGCGCGAGCTGGCGACGGTGGGGATAGCGCATGACGAAACTCCGCAGTGAGTGAGAAGGTCGGGCATCGCGCACGGCGTAGCGCGCGGCGCAATGGAAGTGGCTGCGGTAGTCCCGGGGGACGCGTTGCTCGATGGATTTGCAGGGGCCGGCGCAACGGCCTGCACGCTGCCGCGCTGCGGCGGCTCAGCCTGGCTGGGCGCTCCCCGCGCCCGCCAGGCGTTACTTGGCGGCGGCTTCGGTTTTGGCCTCGGGGTCCTGCGCCGCGTTGTCGCGCGAGTCGACCACGCCGTTGCCGTCGCGGTCGGCGCGTTTGAACAGGCGCCAGCCCGACGCCGCGTATTCGTCCCAGGTCATCTTGCCGTCCTTGTCCTTGTCGAGCACGCCGAAGCGCACGTCGGCCTGCTTCATCTGGCGCGTGTTGGTGTCGCCTTCCACGTGCTTGAGACGACGCGCGAATTCGCCGACGTACTCGTCGCGGCCGAGGGTGCCATCGCTGTTGCTGTCGGTCTCGGCAAAGCGCGCGCGGCGGAAGCGTTCGAACTCGGCGGCGTCGACCTTGCCGTTGCCGTCGAGGTCGTGCTCGGCGACGAAGGCGCTCGGATCTTCGCCGTGGCCGCCGACGTTTTGCTGCACTTTCTGGGTTACCGCCTGATCGCCGGCGAAGGCCAGCATCGGCATGCACAGCAGGCCGCACGCCAGGGCCAGGGATTGCTTCTTCATGACTATCTCCACAGGAGTGAGCGCGCTCAGGGATTGAGCACGTGGAAGACGAGGCTGTAGCTGTTGCTGTATTCCGGCGCGGCCGCACCGGCGGGTGCCGCGCTGCGATAGCGCGCCAAGGCCAGCCAGGTGCCGCTGGCGGGCTGGTCCCAACGTACGCGGCCCTTGCCGTCGCTACGCAGTTCGATCTCCCGGGCCTTGCGGTCGGAAGTCCACACCGCCTCGCTGAGCTGCACCGGGCTGTCGGCCAGCGGTTTGCCATCGAAACGCAGCTCGAACTCGATCAGCTCGCCGGCGAACAAGTCGTTGGGGTGGGTCAGCGGCACCAATTCCAGGCCGCGATCGTAAGCGCGCAACGCACCCCAATCGGGCATTCCCGCCGTGAGATAGGTCTCGGCGCGGATGCGCGACTGGAAGCTGGAGATCAGCTTGGCACCCTTGGGCACCGGCTCGGCCGCATCGCGCGAGGTCACCTTGCGCCCTTTGACTTCCCAGGTCCGGAAGACCGCGCCCAGGCGCTCACCCGTGCTGAAGCGATAGGTGCCCTTGGCATCTTTGGGAAGGGTGTGTTCGACCACCACGCGTGTACGCAGAGGTACGACGCGCTCAGGTGTGGCCTGGGTACCGTCCGGCGCGATGACGGCGAACTCGCTGTCGTCGAACACCGCTTCGGGGACGAAGAAGGCCTCGGCGAAGGCCGCATCGAGCGTGACCGTGCCGCCAGCGCGCGTATTGAAGTCGGCTGGAGCCAGGTAGGGGGTGTGGGCCGCAACGGGCCAGGCCAGAACGGCCAGCGCGGCGGCAAGGAGCGTGCTTCTCATGGTGCGATCCCAAGGGTTGGGTGGATCGCTGGCCGGAGGTGCTCCTGCTGGCTGACGGCGCGCATTCTACATGAATGCGAATGATTTTCATCTGGCCATAACGGCTGATCGTGACGTCGTCTCGTCGCCCGTCCACAATGGGCCGATGGAAATCTTCAAAGTCTTCATGGTCGAGGCGGCGCATCGCCTTCCGAACGTCCCGGCGGGCCACAAATGCGCGCGCCTGCACGGGCATTCTTTCCGCATTGAATTGCACGTAGGTGGCGAGCCCGGCGCGCAGAGCGGCTGGATCATGGATTTCGGCGACGTCAAAGCCGCCTTCCAGCCGATCTACGACCGCCTGGACCACCACTACCTCAACGACATTCCCGGCCTGGAAAACCCCACCAGCGAGCGCTTGGCGATCTGGATCTGGGAACAGCTCAAGCCGGCCCTGCCTGCGCTCAGCCAGGTGGTGATCCACGAAACCTGCACCTCGGGTTGCCGCTACCGCGGCCCTTGAACCTGGCGCCCGAGATGGCGCACCGGCTGGTCTAATTATTTGATTTATAAGGGCCAGAGGCCGGCACACGCTCGGCCTGAAAAAAGTTGTTGCATCGCAGCAGAAACGCGCTATGCTGCATCGCAACACGGTAACGCAGCTTCTCAGGAACCGCGATGTCCGCACAGTTCGAAGGCTTCAACCAGTACACCCACTCGTTCGCCGCCGCGGCTTCGCGCGCTAACCGATTGGCTCTCGAAAACGTCGAAAGCGTGTTCGGACTGCAGTTGAAGACACTGGAGAAGAATGTCACCGCCACCGCGGATTTCTTCGGCCAGTTTGCTGGCGTGAACGATCTGGGCAGCGTGCAGTCGTTGTGGCCCAAGGGCCTGCAACTTGCCCGCGACAACCTGGAGCGCCTCGCAGCGGCGAATCAGGAAGCGGTCGGGTTGAGCCTGAAGACTTCCGAGGCGCTTGGCGAACTGGTCCGTAAGCCGTTCGAGACCGCCAGCGAATCGTTCCAGGCCGGTGCGGCCCCCAGCGGGCGCACGGCACGCCGCAAGTAACCCTTTCCAGTATTTGCGTGGGTCCCTCCCCCCACGCAAACAGGCCCGACAGATCCCTCCCTCTGTCGGGCCTTTTTCTTTTCTGGCTTGGCGATTTTCAGCCAGGCAATCGGAGATGGGCGGCCAGCCGGTCCGGCGCCGCCTCCGGATCGTACGGAATCCTGCCCCAACACGGCATCGGCAAGCGCGCGTCGAGCAAGGCGAAGTTTTCATCGCGTCGCGCCATCTCCGGGTCGACCTCGTTGGCCACCCAGCCCACGCAGCGCAGTCCATCGGCGGCGATCGCCGCGGCGGTCAATCGTGCATGGTTCAAGCAGCCCAGGCGCATGCCGACCACCATCACCACGGGCAGGTCGAACGCACGGGCCAGGTCGGCCTGGTCCAGGCTGGCGCTGAGCGGCGCGGCCCAGCCACCGACGCCTTCCACGACCACGACATCGGCCATCGCACGCAATTGTGCGAATGCGGCATGCAGCGGCGCGAGCTCGATCGTGACGCCGGCCTCGGCGGCGGCGATCTCCGGCGCCAGCGGTTGCGGCAGGGCGTAGGGGTTGATGAGTGCGTAGTCCGGGCGCGGCGCGCTGGCCGCCTGCAACGCCAAGGCGTCCTCATTGCGCCAGCCATCCGCGGTGTTGTCGCAACCGCTCGCCAATGGCTTCATCCCCACCGCGCGCAGGCCATACCCGCGCAGCGCATGCAAAAGCGAGCTGCTGGTGACGGTCTTGCCGATGCCGGTGTCGGTGCCGGTGACATAGAAGGCGGGGTACGGAAACATGGCGTGGTCCAGTCGCGGGGCCGGCAGGATAAGGCGTCCCGGGCGTGACGTCAGTGGCGAACGCCAGCGCTGCTAGACTTCGGCCATGTTCACCTCCTCCACGCTCACCGGCAGCAAGCCGGAACAGTACGCCCAGCTGCAGGCCCAGGCGCAGGCCCTGGTGCATGGCGAGACCGACCGGATCGCCAATGCCGCCAACCTAGCGGCGCTGATCTTCAACTCCCTGCCCGACCTCAACTGGGCCGGCTTCTACTTCTATGACGGGCGCGAGCTGGTAGTAGGACCGTTCCAGGGCCTGCCGGCGTGCGTACGCATTGCGCTGGACAAGGGCGTGTGCGGTGCCGCGGCCACTACCCGGCAGACCCAGCGCATCGAGGACGTCGACGCCTTCCCCGGTCATATCGCCTGCGACGCGGCCTCGCGTTCGGAACTGGTCGTGCCGCTGGTGCGCAATGGCGAGCTGATCGGCGTGCTCGACCTCGACAGCCCGCAATTGGCGCGCTTCGACGCGCAAGACCAGTCCGGCCTGGAAGCCATCGCGCAGATCTTCGTGGATAGCCTGGCGTGACTACCGTCCAGCTGCGCAACATCGGGCCCAAGAGTGCGGCATGGCTGCGCCAGGTGGGCCTGCGCAGCGAAGAAGACCTGCGCGCAGCCGGCGCCGTGGGTGCCTTCCTCAAGGTCCGCCGCGCCGGCTTCAAGCCCAGCCTCAACCTGCTGTACTCGCTGGAAGGCGCGCTGGTCGGCAGCCACTGGCAGGAGATTCCCGAAGCACGCCGGCTGCAGCTGCTGCAGGAACTGGAACAAGCCACCGCGCAACTGCCCGCGCAACGCGGCGCGCCAGTCGGCGGCCCGGTGTCTACTACGCGTTATGCCGAGGACACTGCACCGGAAGCGGAAGTGTCCGACGATAGCGACGACGCGGACGAAGACTGAAGCTGGCCGTCGATGCGGCTGATCTCCAGCAACTGGCGCATGTCGTCCATTACCCAGCGCGCGCCCGAGTGGGCCGGATCGAGCCCGCGCAAGTAGCCATAGCGCATCAGCGCCAACGGCATGCCGGCCGCGTTGGCCGCAGCGGCATCCACCGCCGAATCTCCCACCATCAAGGTCTGCGCAGGCGCGTGACCAAACTGCGCACAGAGGTGGAGCAAGGGCGCCGCAGCAGGCTTGCGTTCGGCCAGCGAATCGCCGCCTAGCACCGCGGAAAACCGCGCGGCGATGCCGAGGTGGTCGAGTAGCGGCACGACGAAGCGTGAGGGCTTGTTCGTGCACAACGCCAGCACCACACCGCGTGACTGCAGGCCGGCCAGCGCTTCCTCCACGCCGGGATACAGGCGCGGATGATGCAGCAAGGTCTCGCCATAGTGGCGCATGAACCCGGGCATCACTTGCTCCAGCGGCAACGTGCTGCCGGCCGCCTGCAGCGCCGACGCCACCAGCGACTGCACGCCTTCACCTATCCAGCCGCGAATCGTCGCCGGGTCGAACTGCGGCAGCGCCAGGTCTGCGAGGGTCAGGTTCACCGCTTCGCTGATGTCCGCAAGACTGTCGACCAGGGTGCCATCGAGGTCGAAGATCACCAGCGGAAAGGGATAGTCCATGCGAGCGCGCCATCGGGCGCCACAGTCTAACGCGCGCTCGATCACTCTTCGGCCAGCGTCTCCACCGCGAACAGCTCGCCTTGCACCACGGCCGCCTCGTCGCTCTCGGCGAAACCAGACACGCCCACGCCTACCAGGCGGTAACGCGTGTCGGCGGGCAATTGCACGCGTTGCACCAGCGCCTGCGCAATCTCCACCAGCTCGCGCGCCGAGGCCGGCGGGCGTTCCGGCGTCAGGCTGCGGGTGAGGATGCGGAACTGGGCGGTCTTGAGCTTCAACACCACCGTGCGACCGAGCCGGCCGTGGCGCTGCATCGCCGCCCAGGTGCGCTCGGCCAGGCGCGCGATTTCCGGCCCCAGTGCTTCGAGCGCCAGGTCCTCGGCAAAGGTGTCCTCCGAGGACACCTGCTGCACTTCCTGGTGCGGCTCAACCGGGCGCTCGTCGATACCGCGCGCGCGGTTGTACAGGCCCTGGCCGAAGCTGCCGAAATGCGCCTGCAACTCCGGCAGCGGGCGCATGCGCAACTCGCCAACCGTAGTGATGCCCAAGGCCGCCAGGCGCGCCTCCATGACCTTGCCCACCCCAGGAATCTTGTTGACCGGCAGCGGCGTGAGGAAAGCCTCCACCCGCGAAGGCGGCACCACGAACTGGCCGTCCGGCTTGCGCCAATCCGAGGCGATCTTGGCCAGGAACTTGTTCGGCGCTATTCCCGCCGATGCCGTCAGCTGCGTTTCTTCGCGGATCTGCGCACGCACCACCCGCGCAATCTCCGTCGCCAGGCCAAGGCCGGTCTTGGATTCGGTGACATCCAGATACGCTTCATCCAGCGACAGCGGCTCGACCAGGTCGGTCTGGCGCTGGAAGATTTCACGCACCTGCCGCGACACTGCCTTGTAGCGCGTGAAATCCGGCGGCACGAAGACCGCGTCCGGACACAGCCGCTCGGCCCTCAACGCCGGCATCGCCGAGCGCACGCCGAACTTGCGCGCCTCATACGAAGCGGCGCAAACGACTGAACGCGCGCCCTTCCACGCCACCACCACCGGCCGGCCGCGCAGTGAAGGATCGTCACGCTGTTCCACAGACGCGTAGAACGCATCCATGTCGACGTGAATGATCTTGCGCATCCAGGGAACCCTACGGCGGCGAACGTTGCCCCCTCATGATAATCCAGCCGGCCCGCGCCGATCGGCCGCATGCCAAGCCGCACAAAGCTTTGCCCGTCCTGGCCGCAAAACACTACGCTTGCGTACGGTAGAAAGCGTTTGCTTTGCTGCGTTGCGCTCATGCAGGCTGGCGCACTTTCGCGCCTTCGCGCGCGTATCTTCGAGACCCTGCATGACCCGCGAATCTGCCTATACGCGCGACCAGTTGCTGGCCAGCGCGCGTGGCGAACTGTTCGGTGCCAACGCCGGCCGCCTGCCGAACGACCCGATGCTGATGTTCGACCGCATCGTCCATATCAGCGAGACCGGCGGTGCCCACGGCAAGGGCCAGGTAGTGGCCGAACTCGATATTCGCCCGGACCTGTGGTTCTTCGGCTGCCATTTCATCGGCGACCCGGTAATGCCCGGCTGCCTGGGCCTGGACGCGATGTGGCAGCTGACCGGTTTCTTCCTCACCTGGCTGGGCGCGCCCGGCCGCGGCCGCGCGCTCGGCGTGGGCGAGGTGAAATTCACCGGCCAGGTTTTGCCCGAGGCCAAGCTGGTGCGCTACGAAATCGACATTGCCCGCGTGATCAACCGCAAGCTGGTGATGGCACAGAGCGATGCGCGCATGCTGGTCGATGGCCGCGAGATCTATACCGCCAAGGATCTGCGCGTAGGCCTGTTCACTTCCACCGAGGGCTTCTGAGCATGCGTCGCGTCGTCATCACCGGCATGGGCATCACCAGTTGCCTGGGCAATGATCTGGATACCGTGTCCGCTTCGCTGCGCGAAGGCCGCTCGGGCCTGCGTTTCCTGCCCGACCACGCCGAAGTCGGCCTGCGCAGCCAGGTGGGCGGCGCGGTCGAGCTCGACCTCGACGCGCTGATCGACCGCAAGCTCAAGCGCTTCATGGGCGATGCCTCGGCCTATGCCTACCTGGCCATGCGCGACGCGATCGCCGATGCCGGGCTGGACGAAGCCCAGGTCAGCGACCTGCGCACCGGCTTGATCGCCGGTTCCGGTGGCGGCTCGAGCCAGTGGCAGGTGGAAACCGCCGATCTGCTGCGCCAACGCGGCGTGCGCAAGGTCGGTCCGTACATGGTGCCGCGCACGATGTGCTCGGCGGTGTCGGCTTCGCTGGCTACCGCGTACAAGATTCGCGGCCTGAGCTATTCGATCTCCGCCGCCTGCGCCACTTCGGCGCACTGCATTGGCGCCGGCGCCGACCTGATCCGCCATGGCGCGCAGGACATCGTCTTCGCCGGCGGCGGCGAGGAACTGCACTGGACGATGAGCGTCATGTTCGATGCCATGGGCGCGCTGTCCACTGGCTACAACGATCGCCCGGCGGTCGCCTCGCGCCCCTACGATGCCGACCGCGACGGCTTCGTCATCGGCTCTGGCGGCGGCATGCTGGTACTGGAAGAGTACGAGCACGCGGTCAAGCGCGGCGCACGCATCCACGCAGAACTGCTCGGCTACGGGGTGACCTCGGACGGCGCCGACATGGTCGCGCCTTCCGGCGAGGGGGCGGTGCGCTGCATGCGCATGGCGATGGAAGGCGTGCAGCGTCCGATCGATTACCTCAACACCCACGGCACTTCGACCCCGCTCGGCGACATCACCGAATTGGGCGCGGTGCGCGAGGTGTTTGGCGAGGCGGTGCCGCCGCTGTCGTCGACCAAGGCGCTGTCCGGCCACTCGCTCGGCGCCGCCAGCGTGCACGAGGCTATCTACAGCCTGCTGATGATGCGTGACGGCTTCATGGCCGGCTCGGCGCATATCGACACGCTCGACCCGCGCGTGGAAGGCTTCCCGATCCTGCGCGAAAGCCGCGACGCCAAGCTCGACACCGTGATGTCGAACAGCTTTGGCTTCGGCGGCACCAACGCTGCGCTGGTGTTCGGGCGCGTTTGAACGTCCGCCCGCGTGCCTGGCACGCGGGCGATCCGGATCAGCCGTTCATGCCGCTATGGCGCAGCAGTGCATCGATCTTCGGCGCACGGCCGCGGAAGGCGCGGAAATTGTCCGCGGCACTCCGGCTGCCGCCACGCGCCAGCACTTCTGTGCGGAAACGCGCACCGGTCTCGGCCAGTTGCTGCGGCGCCTCTTCGAACGCCGCATAGGCATCGGCGCTGAGCACCTCGGCCCACTTGTAGCTGTAATACCCGGCCGCGTAGCCGCCGGCAAAGATATGGCTGAACTGATGCGGGAAGCGGCTCCAGTTCGGCGGACGGTTGACCGCCACTTCATCGCGTACCCGCTCCAACAACTGCAGCACGCTGTCCTGCGCCGGGTCGTAGGCGCTGTGCAGCTGCATGTCGAACAGGGCGAACTCCAACTGGCGCACGGTGAACATACCGCTCTGGAAGTTGCGCGCCGCCAGCATGCGTTCGAACAGGTTGCGCGGTAGCGGCGCACCGGTCTCGACATGCGCGGTCATCGCCTGCACGCGCTCCCACTCCCAGCAGAAGTTCTCCATGAACTGGCTCGGCAGCTCCACCGCGTCCCACTCCACGCCGTTGATACCGGCCACCGCAAGCTCGCCGATGCGGGTAAGCAACTGGTGCAGTCCGTGTCCCATTTCATGGAACAGCGTGGTCACTTCATTGTGGCGGAACGTCGCCGGCTGGCCATCGCTGCCCTGGCCGAAGTTGCACACCAGGTACACCAGCGGTGTCTGCACGCCGGTGGCACGGTCGCGACGGTTGCGGCAATCGTCCATCCACGCGCCGCCGCGCTTGCCTTCGCGTGCGTATAGATCGAGATAGAACTGGCCCACCAGCGTGCCATCGGCATCGACCAGGCGATAGAAGCGAACGTCCGGATGCCACACCGGTGCGCTGTCGGCTTCGACCCGCAGGCCATACAGCCCCTGGATCAAGTCGAACAACCCGGCCAGCACTTTCGGCTCGGTGAAGTAAGCCTTCACTTCCTGCTCTGAAAAACTATAACGGGCCTGCTTGAGCTTCTCGCTGGCGTAGGCCAGGTCCCAGGCTTCCAGGCGCTCCAGCCCGAGTTCGTCGCGCGCGAAACCTTCCAGTTCGGCGCGGTCGCGCTGCGCGTGCGGTCGCGCCCGCGTGGCCAGGTCGCGGAGGAAATCCAGCACTTCGACCGGGCTCTGCGCCATCTTCGTGGCGATTGAATACTCCGCATAGCTGGCAAAGCCCAGCAATGCCGCCAGCTCCCCGCGCAGGGCCAGGATGCGCTCGATGTTGCCACTGTTGTCCAACGCTGCGTCGCCAAACTCCGAAGCGCGCTCGCTGTTGGCGCGGTAAAGCGTGGCGCGCAACTCGCGGTCGTCGGCATACGCCTGCACCGGCAGGTAGCAAGGCATCTGCAGGGTCAGCTTCCAGCCTGTGCGCCCGTCCTTCTCGGCAGCCGCGCGGGCGGCGGCAAGCACTTCGGCGGGCAGGCCGGCCAGGCGCGCTTGGTCTTCCACGTACAACGACCAGGCGTCGGTGGCATCGAGCACGTTCTGCGAGAACTTGGCCGAAAGCGCGGAGAGCGCTTCCTGGATCGCCGAAAAGCGTTGCTTCCCCGCCTCATCCAGCTCGGCACCGCCGAGGCGGAAATCGCGCAGGGCATTATCGATGACCTTGCGCCGGGCCTCGTCGTAAGCAGCCGCCTCGGGCGCGGCCGCAAGCTTCTTGTACTGCGCATACAGCGCCAGGTTCTGCCCCAGCGCACTGCCAAAGCGCGAGATCTTGGGCAGGTTGGCGTTGTACGCCTCACGCAACGCCGGGGTGTTGACCACCGCCTGCAAGTGACCGACCTGGCCCCAGGCTCGCCATAGCCGCTCGGTTGCATCGTCCAGCGGCACCACGAAGCTGTCCCAGGTGACCGGCTCGACCTGTTCGGCGCGCTTCACCGCCGCTTCGGCCTCGGCCAGCAACTGGTCGATGGCCGGCGCCACGTGCTCGGGCGCGATGGCGTCGAAACGCGGGAGGCCGGAAAGATCCAGCAGTGGGTTGTTCATGGCGGCTCCAAACACTAGGTCAACGCGATATGGCGGTCATTCCAGCCAGGCGCAAGGCAGGTCCGGCAGACCGCGTCCAGCCACGGCGGTGGCGATGGCGGCGTCGCTGGCGGTCACGTCGATGCCGCGCTCGGGATACCAGGCCGGGTTGTAGTAGCTGTGGGCGTAGCGCTCGCCGGCATCGCACAGGATCGTCACGATCGAGCCGTTGCGATTTGCGCCGCGCATCTGTTCGGCCGCCAGCAACACGCCAACGAAGTTGGTACCGGTCGAACCGCCCACCCGGCGGCCCAGGCGCGCGCTCACATAGCGCATCGCCGCCAGGCTGAGATCATCGGGCACCTTGACCATGCCATCGACGCAACTGGGAATGAAGCTGGCCTCCACGCGCGGCCGGCCGATGCCTTCGATGCGCGAGCCGCCGGTGATCTGCAACTCGCGCGCGCTATCGTCATTGGCAAGCGCGCGGCAGTAGCCGTCGAAGAACACTGAAACTTCCGGGTCGGCGCAGAGAATGCGGGTGTCGTGGCGGCGGTAGCGCACGTAGCGGCCCAGGGTGGCGCTGGTGCCGCCGGTGCCGGGGCTGCATACGATCCATTCGGGAATCGGGTGCGGTTCCTCTGCCATCTGCTTGTAGATGGATTCGGCGATGTTGTTGTTGGCGCGCCAGTCGGTGGCGCGTTCGGCGTAGGTGAACTGGTCCATGAAGTGGCCGCCGCTTTCGCGCGCCAGCTGTTCGGACGTGCAGTTGAGATCGCAGGCACGTTCCACCAGGTGGCAGCGGCCGCCGTGGAATTCGATCGCGGCGATCTTTTCCGGCGAGGTCGAGGCCGGCATCACCGCGATGAAGGGCAGGCCGAGCAAGCGTGCGAAATACGCTTCGGACACCGCCGTCGAGCCGCTGGAGGCCTCGATTACCGGCCGCCCTTCGCGCAGCCAGCCGTTGGTCAGCGCATACAGGAACAGCGAACGCGCCAGGCGATGCTTGAGGCTGCCGGTCGGGTGGCTGGACTCGTCCTTGAAATACAGGTCGATGCCGGGAAAGCCCGGCAGGGCCAGGGGTATCAGATGCGTATCGGCCGAGCGGTTGAAATCCGCTTCGATCTTGTGGATGGCCGCGTTGACCCACTGACGTTGCGACATGGCAGGAAAACAGGAGGGAAAGCGCAATTCTACGCCCCGGCGCAGTTGCCGCCGAACACCGGTGGGACCCGGTGGTATCCTTACCCTTCACCTTTGTCGCCGCTGCCCATGCCGCTGTTCCTGCGCCTGCTGCTTAGCCTGACCCTGCTGGCCAACACGGCCGGCGGCGCCTGGGCCGCGCACGGCCTCGGCGGCAGCCTGGCCGCAGCCACGCCGCCGGCCAGCACGCAGGCTTGCCATGAGCACATGGCGCCAGCGCCTGCGCACGACACCGCGCAGCAAGCGTCCTCGCATCCTGCCAAGCACGCCCTGCACGATGGCTGCTGTGCCCAGCCCGGCTGCGATTGCCTGCAACACTGCGGCAGTGCGTTCCAGATACCCGCCGGGCTGGCGCTGACGCCCGCGCCAAGCCAGGCGCCCGAACTGGGCATGACCGCGGGCCGCGGCCTGGCCGGGCCCTACCAACCGATCCGACCTCCCATCGCTTGAGGCACTGGCGGCTTGTCCGCCCGATGACCGTGGCCGCGTGCGGCCGCCTTTCCCAAGCTTGCGCAGCCATTGCGGTGGTTGCGCCATGGAGTGTGTTCGATGCATCCCGATTCTTTCAGCGGCGCGCTGAGCCGTCGCCGCTTCGTCCAGGGCCTGGCCCTGGGCGGCGTTGCCGCGGGGACCAGCCTGTGGCGCTTGCCCGCCCTGGCTAACCCCGCCTCTGCGATTGCCGTGCCGGAGCTGCGCGGCAGCGATCTACAACTGTCCATCGGCCGCTCGACGGTAGACTTCACCGGCCGCGCGCGCCCCGCCATCACCGTCAACGGCAGCCTGCCGGCCCCTACGCTGCGCTGGCGCGAAGGCGACACGGTGACCATCCGCGTAGCCAATAGCCTTGCCGAAGGCCCGACCTCGATCCACTGGCACGGCCTGCTGCTGCCGGCCAACATGGATGGCGTGCCGGGCATGAGTTTCGATGGCATCGCGCCGGGCGAGGCCTATCTGTACCGCTTCACCCTGCGCCAGTCCGGCACGTACTGGTACCACAGCCATTCGATGTTCCAGGAACAGGCTGGACTGTACGGCGCACTGGTGATCGACCCGCTGGAGCCGCCGCCCTACCACCATGATCGCGAACACGTCGTGCTGCTGTCGGACTGGACCGACCTCGACCCGGCTGCGCTATACCGGCGCCTGAAGCAGATGCCGATGCACGACAACACCTACCAGCGCACGGTTGGCGATTTTGTCCGCGACGCGCGCACCGATGGCCTGCGCGAGACCCTGGCCGACCGCGGCATGTGGGGGCGCATGCGCATGACGCCGAGCGACCTGTCCGACGTCAACGCCCACACCTACACCTACCTGGTCAACGGCACCGCGCCGGCGGGCAACTGGACCGGCCTGTTCCGGCCTGGCGAGAAGGTATTGCTGCGCTTCATCAACGGCGCGGCAATGACCTATTTCGACGTACGCATCCCCGGCCTGAAGCTGACCGTGGTCGCCGCCGATGGCCAGTACGTGCACCCGGTGACGGTGGAGGAATTCCGCATTGCACCGGCGGAGACCTATGACGTCCTGGTGGAGCCAAGCGGCCAGGACGCCTTCACCTTGATTGCGCAGGACATGGGCCGCACCGGCTACGCCCGCGGCACCCTGGCGGTGCGGCACGGACTCGAGGCGCCCGTCCCACCGCTCGACCCCAGGCCGCTGCTGACGATGGCCGACATGGGCCACGGCACGGGGCACGGCGCGCATGCATCGGCTGAAGGCGGTTCGGACGCGGCAATGGCGATGCCGGGCATGACCCACGCCGCAGCGCCGATGCATACCGCCCACGAGCCGAACAATCCGCTGGTGGACATGCGCAGCGGTGCAACTTCTCCGCGCCTGGACGATCCCGGCGTAGGCCTGCGCGACAACGGCCGCCAAGTGTTGACCTACGCCGACCTGCACAGCACGTTCGAAGATCCGGACGGCCGCGAGCCGGCACGCGAGATCGAATTGCATCTGACCGGGCACATGGAACGCTTCGCGTGGTCGTTCGACGGCGTGCCGTTTGCCTCCGCGCAGCCGTTGCGGCTCAACTATGGCGAGCGCGTGCGCATCGTCCTGGTCAACGACACGATGATGCAGCACCCCATCCACCTGCACGGCATGTGGAGCGACCTGGAAGATGCCCACGGCCAGTTCCAGGTACGCAAGCACACCGTCGACATGCCGCCGGGCACTCGACGCAGTTATCGCGTACGTGCCGATGCGCTGGGTCGCTGGGCTTACCACTGCCACCTGCTGTACCACATGGAAGCCGGCATGATGCGGGAAGTGCGGGTGGACGCATGAACGCGCGACAGGGTTTGCTGAGTTGCGCGCTTTGGGTCGCGCTGCCGGCGCTGGCGCAGGACCATGCCGCGCACACTGAGCCGATGGACCATTCGCAAATGGATCATTCGAAGATGGACCATTCGAAGATGGACCATTCGAAGATGGACCATTCGAAGATGGACCATTCGATCGACCACTCGAAGATGGACCAATCGAAGATGGACCACTCGACGATGGACCACGCGACGATGGACCAATCGCAAGACGCGACGGACGCGCCGAGAACGCCCCTGCCAGCGCTTACGAAAGAAGACTTCGCCTCGGCTTTCCCGGTCCTCCAGGCTACTCACGCGCATTCGACCAAGCCCGTCAGCTACGTGCTGGTGGATCGGCTCGAAGGCTGGAATCGCGACGCCGGCAGCGGCCAGGCCTGGGAGGTCGACGGCTGGTTCGGCGGCGATATTCATCGCCTGCGCCTGCGCAGCGAAGGTGAGCGCGCCGGCGGCCGTACCCATTCGGCCGACGTCGAGTTGCTGTACGGCCGCGCCATTACCCCCTGGTGGGAAGTGGTGGCCGGCGTTCGCCAGGACTTCGCGCCCGGTGCGGCGCAGACCCGCGCCGCCATCGGTATACAGGGGCTGGCACCGTACAAGTTCGAAGTCTCGGCCACGGCCTACCTGGGCGGCGGCAGCGACGCGGCGCTACGCCTGGAAGGCGAATACACGCTGCTGCTCAGCCGGCGCTGGATCCTGCAGCCGCGCGTGGAGGCCGGGCTTTCCGCGAACGAAGATCGCAGCCGGGGCGAAGGCGGCGGTCTCGACAAGCTCAGTGCCGGCATGCGCTTGCGCTACGAAGTGAGCCGTCGCTTCGCCCCCTACGTGGGTTGGGAGCATGAGCGCCGCTTCGGCAACGCCGCCGACCTCGCGCGAGAAGCCGGTGAGCGCGCTCGTGAAAGCCGCTTCGTCGCCGGGGTGCGCTTTTGGTTCTGAGCGCTATTTCGCGATAGCCGTGCACCGGATGCCGACGGAGGTGGCGGGTACAATTCCGCCACCTCCTGCGCACGCACGCCGCTGATGGCCGTGCGCTGCCTCCCCACCCTCGAAGGTCACGCCATGCGCTTTTCCGACATCCAGCAACAGCCCGGCGTCTGCGCCACGCCGCCAGCCGAAACGACGGGCTTCGTCTTCAACCACACGATGCTGCGGGTCAAGGACATCGCGGCATCGCTGGACTTCTATACCCGCGTGCTCGGCTTTCGCCTGCTCGACCAGCGCGACTTTCCCGAAGCCCAGTTCAGCCTGTACTTCCTCGCCCTGCTGCCGGCCGACGCCGCCATTCCCAGCGATGATTCCGCACGCAGGGTGTGGATGGCCGGGCTGGCCGGCGTGCTGGAGCTCACGCACAACCATGGCACCGAGCGCGAAGCGGGCCCGGTGTACCACGATGGCAATCGCGACCCGCGCGGCTTCGGCCACATCTGCGTATCGGTGCCGGATATCCACGCAGCGTGCGCGCGCTTCGATGCGCTGCAGGTGCCGTACCAGAAGCGCCTGGAGGAAGGCCGCATGAAGCATCTGGCCTTCATCAAGGACCCGGACGGCTACTGGGTGGAAATCATCTCCAACACGCCGTTGGCCGCGGGTTGAAAAGCGCCGGCTGCGGCCGGCGTTCCCAGTAATTCTACCGTTGCCGCGCGCCCCCACCGAGCATGAGCATGGAGCTCGCGACGGGGGTGACGCGGCCGGCTCCGCTTTCCCGTCGAGCCTCCCGGGCGCATGCCGCGCCCGGTCCGATCGATGGAGGAAAGCCCATGCCTGTCTCGCGAATTATCGTTTACGCACTCGCCTGCGTACTACTGGCGGCGCTCCCGCCTGCCCACGCGCAAACCGCCGAGCGCGACCCGAAAGCACTCGACGCCCTGCAGCGTATGGGCACGTATCTGCGCTCGCTGCCAGCCTTCCATGTCAGTGGCGAATCGGCGACCGAGTACGTCCTCGATGACGGCCAGAAGTTTCGCATCGACGGCACCGTCGACTACCTCGCCAAGTCGCCGAACCAGTTGCATGCGCGCATTGCCAACGCCGGGCAGGCGCGCGAATTGTTCATCGACGGCAAGGCACTGACCGTCTATTCGCCCGGCCTCAAGTACTACGCCAGCGGCCCGTTGCAAGGTGACCTGCAGACTTTGCTGCAGCAGACCGAGACCCGCTATGACGTCCACCTGCCCCTGGCCGACCTGTTCTGGTTCGGCACCGCGCAGGCGCCGGCAAGCAGCGTGCTGGCGGCCAGCGTGGTGGGCCCGGCGCGGGTCGGCGGCCAGGCCACTACGCAATATGCTTTCCGCCAGGCCGGCGTGGATTGGCAGGTATGGATCGATGAGGGCGCCAAGCCGCTACCGCGCCGCTTCGTCATCACCGACACCACCGACGCCGCGCGCCCGCAGTACACCGCTGACCTGAAATGGGACGTAGCGCCGAAGATTTCCCCGCAAGCCTTCACCTTCAAACCCGGCAGCGGCGATCACCGCATCACGCTGGTCGCGGTGGAAGCGGCGGAGGTGCAGCCATGAACGCTTCGCGCAGCTTCAAGACCGGCATGGCATCGACTCTGGCCATCGCGCTGCTCGGCGTGCAGGCGATGAGCCCGGCGCTGGCACTGCGGCCGATGGGCTTTGCCCACGGCATGATCAATCATCCGATGCCGCATCCGATGCCGCATCCTGGTCCCGGTCCGGGGCCCGCCCCGCACCCTGGGCCGCATCCGGAACCGGGACCGCATCCCGGGCCGCATCCTGGCCCTGGACCCGGCCCGCATCCCGGTCCCGGTCCCGGTCCTGGTCCTGGTCCTGGTCCTGGTCCTGGTCCCGGCCCGCACCCCGGTCCCGGTCCGCACCCGCCGGGCCCGCCACCGCCGCCCCCGCCCTACTGGTATGACCATCCCTGGGCCACGGCCGCCGCGGTCACCACCGCCGCGGCGTTCACTGCGGCCGCCATCGGCTCGGTGGTCTACGAGTTGCCCACTACCTGCACCATCACCGTGATCGACAACGTCACCTACCAGAACTGCGACAACGTCTGGTACCGACCCGAGTACATCGGCACGACGGTGCGCTACGTAGTGGTCGAGGCACCCTGAGCCCACCAGACCCGGCGCCCCCGTGGTGGCGCCGGGTCAGCACTTGAGGGTCCGCTCTACAATGGCATCGTCCTCGCCAGGAGACGGCCATGCTTAGAGAAATCATCCGGATGGGCGACCCACGCCTGTTGCGCGTTGCGCCGGCCGTCACCGAATTCGACGCGGACCTGCAAACGCTGGTCGAAGACATGTTCGACACCATGGACGCCGCCGGCGGCGTCGGCCTGGCCGCGCCACAGATCGCGGTTGACCTGCAGCTGATGGTGTTCGGTTTCGATCAGAGCCATCGCTACCCCGACGCGCCGCCGGTGCCGCGCACGGCCCTGGCCAACGTGCAGATCGAGCCGTTGTCGGAAGACCTGGTCGATGGCTGGGAAGGCTGCCTGTCGATTCCTGGCCTGCGCGCGGTGATCCCGCGCTGGCGGCTGATCCGCTACCGCGGCCAGACCCCGGACGGCCAATGGCTGGAACGCGAAGCCGAAGGTTTCCACGCGCGGGTCGTGCAGCATGAGCACGACCACCTGATCGGCCGGCTCTATCCCTCGCGCATCCGCGACTTCGGCAAGTTTGGTTTCGAGGATGTGTTGTCGTACGAGTTGTAAGACGCCGCGCCGCGCCGCGCCCAATGGGAAGCGCGCTACTCCACCGTCACCGACTTGGCCAGGTTGCGTGGCTTGTCGACGTCGGTGCCGCGCGCCAGCGCGGTGTGGTACGCGAGCAGCTGCACCGGGATGGTGTGCACGATCGGGCTGAGTACGCCGACATGGCGTGGCGTGCGGATCAGGTGCACGCCTTCCGAAGCACTGAACTGGCTGTCCTGGTCGGTGAACACGAACAGCTCGCCGCCGCGGGCACGCACTTCCTGCATGTTCGACTTCACCTTCTCCAGCAGGCGGTCGTTCGGCGCGATCACCACGACCGGCATCGACGCATCGACCAGCGCCAACGGCCCGTGCTTGAGTTCGCCAGCCGGGTAGGCCTCGGCATGGATGTAGGAGATTTCCTTGAGCTTGAGCGCGCCTTCCAGCGCGATCGGGTAATGCAGGCCGCGGCCGAGGAACAAGGCGTTCTGGTGGCCGGCGAAGCGCTCGGCCCAGGCCATGATCTGCGCCTCCAGGTTCAGCGCGTGCTGCACGCTGCCCGGCAGGAAGCGCAACTGCTCAAGATAGTCGGCTTCCTGCGCGGCATCGATGCGGCCGTGCAGCTTGCCCAGCACCATGGTCAGCTGGAACAACACCGCCAGCTGCGTGGTGAACGCCTTGGTCGATGCCACGCCGATCTCGGCGCCGGCACGCGTATAGCAGACCAGTTCGCTGGCACGCGGGATCGCGCTTTCGGGCACGTTGCAGATCGACAGCGTGTGCTTGTGGCCCAGTGACTTGGCGTACTTGAGCGCCTCCATCGTGTCCAGGGTTTCGCCGGACTGGGAGATCGTCACCACCAGGTGCTTGGGGTTGGCGTAGGCGGCGCGATAGCGGTATTCGCTGGCGATCTCCACGCTGCAAGGCAGCCCTGCGATGGCTTCGATCCAGTAGCGCGCGGTCAGGCCGGCGTAGTAGCTGGTACCGCAGGCCAGGATCTGCACGCCTTCGATGCCGCGCAGGATCTCGGCGGCATTGGCGCCGAACAGCTCGGCGGGGAAACCACCGGCGTCAATGGCCGCCTCGATCGTGTCGGAGAGCGCACGCGGCTGCTCGTGGATTTCCTTCTGCATGAAATGGCGGAAGGGGCCCAGTTCCAGCGAAGCCAGCGAGACGTCGGACAGGTGCAGCGGGCGTTCGACCGGCGCGCCGTGCTCGTCGAACACGCGCACGCCATCGCGACGCAGCTCGGCGGTGTCGCCTTCTTCCAAAAAGATCACCTGGCGCGTGGCCTGGATCACCGCCGACACATCCGAGGCGACGAAGTTCTCGCCCTCGCCCACGCCCACCAGCAACGGGCAACCCATGCGCGCGCACACCAGCCGCTCCGGTTCGGCCTGGCTGACCACCGCAAGGGCATAGGCACCGGTAAGTTCCTTCACCGTCACCTGCAGCGCCGCCAGCAGATCGTGGCCCTGCTGCAGCTGGTGATGGATCAGGTGGGCGATGACCTCGGTGTCGGTCTGCGATTCGAACGCGTAGCCCAGCGCCCGCAATTCCTCGCGCTTCTGCTCGTGGTTTTCGATGATGCCGTTGTGCACCAGGGCGACGCCGTGGCTGATGTGCGGATGCGCGTTGGCCTCGGTGACGCCGCCGTGGGTGGCCCAGCGGGTGTGGCCAATGCCCAGCTGCGCGTCGAAGCCTTCTTCGGCGGCGGCAGCGGCCATCTCCGAGACCCGGCCGGTGCGGCGTACCCGCCGCAGTTGCGGCCCGTCGAGCACGGCAATGCCGGAGGAGTCGTAGCCGCGGTATTCCAGGCGCTTGAGGCCTTCGATCAAAACGGGGACCACGTCGCGATCGGCGATCGCGCCAACAATGCCGCACATAGGAAAGTCTGCCGGGGTAAAGGCGGACATTCTGCCATGTCCCATTCTGGCTTCCCGCTGACTGCGCCCGGACAAAGCGTCCGCGCAGGCGTCCGCGGACACGGCGGACACTGCGAACACTCGTACAAAGCCTTTTCTTTCAATAATTTAACTTTGGCACGGAAGCTGCTTCGGTTTTACTGACTCCTTCCATTCCAATCGCCCATGGCCATTCGCGACACCTCCGCCCAGGATCAGGTTCTTTCCAGCCACGCAACGCCGGCACCCTGGCGCCGCTGGCTGTGGCCGGGGGTGGGCGCGGTGGTGGTGTTGGGCGGCATCGTCTGGGCGATATCGGGCTGGAGCGCCGGTACCGGTTCCTTCCAGGAATCGCGGGTGCGCATCGCCGAGGTCAAGCGCGGCGACCTGGTCCGCGACATCGCCGCCGATGGCCGCGTCATCGCCGCCAACAGCCCGATCCTCTACGCAATCTCGGCCGGCACGGTGACCTTGAAGGTGGTGGCCGGCGACGTAGTCAAGCAGGGCCAGGAGCTGGCAGTGATCGACAGCCCGGAACTGCGCAGCAAGCTCGCGCAGGAGCAGGCCACCCTGGCCGGCCTGGAAGCAGAAGCCAGTCGCGCCACCCTCGATGCCACCCTGGCCCACGCCACGGCCAGCAAGACCACCGACCAGGCCGGCCTGGTCCGCACCGCCGCCGAACGCGACCTGGCCCGCTATCAGCGCGGCTACGACGGTGGCGCGGTGCCTGAAGTCGACCTGGCCAAGGCGCGCGACGAACTCAAGAAGGCCGAGATCGAACTGCAGCACGCCAAGCAGGACACTGCGCTGCAAAGCCAGGGTGCCGAGCTGGACGCGCGCAACAAGCGCCTGCTGGCCGACCGCCAGCGCTCGGTGGTCACCGAGGTGCAGCGCCAGGTCGATGCCCTGACCCTGCGCGCGCCGTTCGATGGCCAGGTCGGCCAGGTGCAGGCGACCCAGCACACCAACGTCATTGCCAATGCGCCGGTGCTCGGCGTGGTCGACCTGTCCAAGTTCGAAGTCGAGATCAAGGTGCCCGAGAGCTTCGCCCGCGACCTGGCGATCGGCATGCCGGCACAGCTGACCAGCGGCAGCGGCGAGCCGTTCCCCGGCGAGATTTCGGCGGTGTCGCCGGAAGTGGTCAACGGCGAGGTCACCGCGCGCATCCGCTTCACTTCCAAGCAGCCGCCCGGCCTGCGCCAGAGCCAGCGCATGAGCGCGCGGGTGGTGATGGATACGCGCAAGAACGTCCTCAAGGTCGAGCGCGGCCCGTTCGTCGAGCAGTCCGGCGGCCGCTACGCCTATGTGATGGACGGCAATGCCGCCGTGCGTCGTCCGGTGCAGCTGGGCGCCAGCAGCCTCGGCGAGATCGAGGTGATCTCCGGGTTGCAGCCGGGCGAGCGCATCGTCGTTTCCGGCAGCGACCAGTTCGGCGAATCCGAACGCGTCACCCTGCATTGATTCAGTAATTTTCCCCAGACATTTCCACCAGACATCCTCACACCAGAAGGAACGCCCCATGCTCCAGATGCAGTCGGTCTCCAAGGTTTTCCGCACCGAACAGGTGGAAACCCACGCGTTGCGCTCGCTCGACCTGCACGTGCGCGAGGGCGAATTCGTCGCCGTGACCGGCCCGTCGGGCTCGGGCAAGACGACCTTCCTCAACATCGCCGGGCTGCTGGAGACCTTCACCAGCGGGCAGTACCTGCTGGACGGTGAAGACGTCAGCCACCTCTCCGACGATGCCCGCTCGCGCCTGCGCAACCGCAAGATCGGCTTCATCTTCCAGGGCTTCAACCTGATCCCCGACCTCAACCTGTTCGACAACGTCGATGTGCCGCTGCGCTATCGCGGCATGCCGGCGGCCGAGCGCAAACAGCGCATCGAAGACGCACTGGGCAAGGTCGGCCTGGGCTCGCGCATGAAGCACTACCCGGCCGAATTGTCCGGCGGCCAGCAGCAGCGCGCGGCGATCGCGCGCGCCCTGGCCGGCAGCCCGCGCCTGCTGCTGGCCGACGAACCGACCGGCAACCTCGACTCGCAGATGGCACGCGGCGTGATGGAGCTGATGGAAGAGATCAACGCCCAGGGCACCACGATCGTCATGGTGACCCACGACCCCGAACTGGCCGCACGCGCGCAGCGCAACGTCCACATCGTCGATGGCCAGGCCACCGACCTGGTGCGCGACCCGGTACTCGCACGCGCGCCGGCGCCGGTTGCCTCCCCGATTGCCGCCAACGAGTGAGGCCCACGCCATGTTCGGCTATTACTTCAATCTTGCCCTGCGCAGCTTCCGCCGCAACAAGGTGCTCACCGCCCTGATGGTGGTGGCCATCGCCCTGGGCATCGGCACCAGCATGACCACGTTGACGGTGTTCTACATCCTCTCCGGCGACCCGCTTCCCGGCCGCAGCGAACACCTTTTCTACCCGCAGATGGACCCGGCGACGATGGACGGCTTCATCGCCGGTGAAGACCCGGCCGAGCAGCTGACCCGCTTCGATGCCGAGAAGTTGCTGCGCGAGAAGAAGGGCGACCGTCAGGCACTGATGACCGGCGGCGGCGTATCGATCGAGCCGGAGAAATCGGGCCTGCGTCCGTTCAACTCCGATGCCCGCTACACCTCGGCTGATTTCTTCGCCATGTTCGGCACGCCGTTCGAATACGGCAATGCCTGGACCGCGACCGAAGACGAAGGCCACGCCCGCGTCGTGGTGTTGTCCAAGGAACTCAACGAAAAGCTGTTCGATGGCCAGAACAGCGTCGGCCGCAACGTGCGGATCGAGCAGAACGACTTCCGCGTCATCGGCGTGCTCAAGTACTGGCGCCCCACCCCGCGCTTCTACGACCTCAACAGCGACCGCTACGGCGAGGTCGAGCCGGTGTTCATGCCGTTCTCCACCGCCGTGGAACTGAAGTTTGGCCGCAACGGCTCGATGGATTGCTGGGGCGATTCGGACAACGACGAGACCGGCTTGAACGCGCCGTGCACCTGGATGCAGTACTGGGTGCAACTGGATACGCCGGCGAAGGTCGCCGATTACCGCCAGTACCTGTCGAACTATTCCGACCAGCAGCGCCAGGCGGGCCGTTTCGAGCGGCCAACGAATGTGCGCCTGCGCAGCGTGATGGAGTGGCTGGACTTCAAGAACGTCGTGCCCAACGACGTGCGCTTGCAGACCTGGCTGGCGTTCGGCTTCCTGCTGGTGTGCCTGGTCAACACCATCGGCCTGCTGCTGGCGAAATTCATGCGCCGCAGCGGCGAGATCGGCGTGCGCCGCGCACTCGGTGCGTCGCGCGCTTCGATCTTCGCCCAGGCCCTGGTGGAGGCCGGCACCATCGGCCTGGCCGGCGGCATCCTCGGCCTGGGATTGGCCCTGCTGGGGCTATGGGCGGTACGCCAGCAACCCGCCAGTTACGCCGAGTTGGCGCATCTGGACCCGGCCATGCTCGCGACCACCTTCGCCCTGGCGCTGATCGCCAGCCTGCTCGCCGGCTTGTTGCCGGCCTGGCGCGCCTGCCAGGTTGCGCCGGCCCTGCAGCTCAAATCCCAATAACCGCTTTCCGCTGATCCGGCCGGCCTCGGGGCTCTCTCTCCGACGGCCGGACCAGTGGACCTTCCCGGGAAGACCGCCATGGAAATCCGCCCCATCCTCTCCACCCTGCGCCGGCACAAGACTGCCGCGGCGCTGATCGTGGTCGAGATCGCGCTCAGCTGCGCCATCATCTGCAATGCGTTGTTCCTCATCGGCAATCGTCTCGACCGCATGGACCGCCCCAGCGGCCTGGCCGAAGACCAGGTCGTGCGCGTGCAGCTGACCGGCATCGGCCGCGACGACAATCCGCAAGCATTGACCGACTCCGACCTCGGCCTGTTGCGCAGCATCCCCGGCGTGAAGTTCGCCAGCGCCACCAACCAGGTCCCGTTTGGCAACTCTTCCTGGAACAGCGGCGTCAAGCTGAGCCAGGAGCAGAAGATCTCCACCCTCAACGCCACTACCTATCTCGGCGATGAGCAACTGCTGGATACGCTTGGCCTGAACCTGGTGGAGGGCCGCCGCTTCAACCCGGACGAGTTCGTGTCGTTCGGCAAGGAAGACGCAGGCAAGGTGTTCAGCGCGATCATCACCCGGACGATGGCGCACAAGCTGTTCCCCGATGGCTCGGCGCTGGGCAAGACGTTCTATACCGGCGGCGAGGACCCGATCAAGATCGTCGGCATCGTCGACCATCTCGTGCGCCCGAATGAGGGCAATCGCGGCGGTCCGGAAGCCTACGAGTATTCGATGATGCTACCGACCAAGGTTCCCTACTCGGTCGGCGGCGAATACCTGTTGCGCACCGAGCCCGGCCGCCGCGCCGAAGTGCTGAAGGCGGCCATTGCCACGCTGGAGCGCAACAACCCCAACCGCATCATCCTCAAGCAGGACACCCTCGAAGAGCTGCGCGCCAAGTACTACCGCCAGGACCGCTCGATGGCGTGGCTATTGGTGGGCGTGTGCATCGCCCTGCTGGTGGTGACCGCGCTGGGCATCGTCGGCCTGGCAAGCTTCTGGGTGCAGCAACGGACCAAGCAGATCGGCATCCGCCGCGCGCTCGGTTCCACTCGGGGGCAGATCCTGCGCTACTTCCAGACCGAGAACTTCCTGCTGGCGACGATCGGCATCGTCATCGGCATGACCCTGGCCTACTCCACCAACCTGTGGCTGATGCAGCGCTATGAACTGCCGCGGCTACCGCTGATCTACCTGCCCTGCGGCGCGATTGCGCTGTGGCTGCTGGGCCAGGTGGCGGTGCTGGGACCGGCGCGGCGCGCGGCGGCGGTGCCGCCGGCAGTGGCGACCCGCAGCGCCTGAGCCCGAGACGGCGATGCTGGGTGCCGATCCGTTCCTGGCGTCGCTGCACCGGCATCGGTTGGCGGCGGGATTGATCGCGCTGCAGGCCGCACTGAGCGCGATCCTGCTGGTCCTGGCCCTCGCCGGGACCAGCGAGATTCGCCGGCGCGTCGCCCAGCCCAGTGGGTTGGACGAAGCGCGACTGCTGCGGGTGGTGGTGCGCGGCGCAACCGATGCGCGCGCGCAATCGCTGGAGCAGGCGCGATTGACGCAACTACCAGGCGTCAGTGCCGTGGTGCGGATCAACCAGGTGCCGTTCGGTGGGGAAGCGTGGGCGGCAGCGTTTGGCTCCCGCCCGGGAACGGCGGCCGGTACGGTGAAGGGCACGATGTACCTGGGCGATGTCGACCTGCGCGAACGGCTGGCACTACCACTGCGCCAGGGCCGCGATTTTCGCGCCGGCGAGTATGTCCAGGACGTCTACGACTTCGACCACGTCCTGCTCAGCGAACCGATGGCAATGCGCTTGTTTCCACAGGGCCACGCCGTCGGCAACCGCATCTTCATGGGCGAGCGCCCGCTACGCGTGGTCGGGCTCTACGCCGCGTTGCAGGGCCGCACGCCGGAGGAAACCGACAGCCTGATCGTTCCGGTGCGCTTTGCCGGCGGCAACGCACGTACCTACCTGCTGCGCCTGGCGGCCTCGCAGCGCCCAACGGCCGACCAGGTCGCTGCCGCCGTACAGGACGCCAGCGCATCGCGCTGGCTGGCCGACCTGCGCAGCGTGGCCGAATTGCGCCAGGCGTATTTCGCGCGCGACCGCTGGATCGCGCTCGGCCTGCTCGTTGGCGCCGGGCTGTGGCTACTCGGTACCGGCGTGGGCCTGGCCAACCTGGCAGACCTCCTGCTGCACGCGCGCTTGCGCCAGATCGGCTTGTGTCGCGCCCTGGGCGCACGCACCGGGCAGATCCGCTGGCAGCTGCGGCGCGAGCACCTGCTGCTGACCGGTGCCGGCGCACTGGCCGGGCTGGCGCTGCTGCACGTCCTCCTGCGCGCCTGGCCGTGGCTGGGGATGCAATTGCATACCGGCAGCGCCACGCTGCAGCTGTTCGCCATCGCACTGGTCGTGGCGACCGGCCAATGCGCGATGTGGCCGATCGCCCGCGAGGTCGATGCGGTGTCGCCGACCGGTGTGCTGCGGCATGCCTGAGCACCTTCGCGCGCGCGGCGCGACATTGCCGCCGGCAACTGCGATCATCCGTCCCCAACGACCCCAGACCCACCTGCGAGCCGATGTCCAACGTACTCATCATCGATGACAACCATGCCGTGGCGACCGCGCTGGAAGTGCTGTTCTCGCTGCACGACATCGATACCCGGCATGCGGACTCGCCCCAGGATGGACTGGCGCGGCTGGAAGAACAGGCCTTCGACCTGGTGATCCAGGACATGAACTTCACCGCCGATACCACCTCCGGCGAAGAAGGCCAGGCCCTGTTCGCGCAGATCCGCCAGCGCCACCCGGACCTGCCGGTGATCCTGCTGACCGCCTGGACGCACCTGGACAGCGCGGTGGAACTGGTCAAGGCCGGCGCCGCCGACTACATCGCCAAACCCTGGGATGACCGCAAGCTGCTGACCACGGTCAACAACCTGCTCGAACTTTCCGAAGCGCGACGCGAGCTCGACCGCCGTCGCGAACGCGAGCTGCGCAGCCGCCAGCAATTGGCCGAACGCTTCGACCTGCGCGGCGCGGTGTTCGCCGACCCCGCCAGCGAACGCGCCATCAGCCTGGCGTGCCAGGTCGCGCGTTCGGACCTGCCGGTGCTGATCACCGGCCCCAACGGCAGCGGCAAGGAGAAGATCGCCGAGATCATCCAGGCCAACTCTTCGGTGCGCAACGGCCCGTTCGTGGCCTTGAACTGCGGCGCAATTCCTTCGGAGCTGATCGAAGCCGAATTGTTCGGCGCCGAAGCCGGCGCCTATACCGGTGCCAACAAGGCGCGCGAAGGCAAGTTCGAAGCCGCCGACGGTGGCACCCTGTTCCTGGACGAGATCGGCAATCTGTCGGCCGCCGGGCAGATGAAGCTGCTGCGAGTGCTGGAGACGGGGCGCTTCGAGCGGCTCGGCTCCAACCGCGAACGCCAGGCGCGGGTGCGCGTGATCAGCGCGACCAACGCCAACCTGCCGGCGATGATCCGCGAAGGCACCTTCCGCGAGGATCTCTATTACCGCCTCAATACGGTCGAGGTCGCGATGCCCCCGCTGGCCGAGCGCCCTGGCGACGTGCTGCCGCTGGTGCAGCACTTCCTGGTGTCCGGCAAGCCGCTTTCGCCGCAGGCGCGTTCGCTGTTGCAGCGGCATCCGTGGCCGGGCAACGTGCGCGAGCTGCGCAACGTGATCCAGCGCGCCGAGCTGCTCGCGCAAGGCGCACGCATCGAAGCGACCGACCTCAACCTGCCGCCGCCGCCCGCCGTGCGCCTGGCCGCTTCCGGGCAGGAACCGGACCGCAGCCGGATCGAACAAGCACTGGCGCGCGCGCACGGGGTTATCGCCCAGGCCGCGGCCGACCTGGGCATGAGCCGGCAGGCGCTGTACCGGCGCATGGACCGCTACGGCATACCGCGCGAGGGATGATGAGCCGCTCCTTCACCTTCCGCCTGTTCCTGCGGCTGCTGCCGGTGCTGGCGCTGGCGGCGGCGATGCCATGGCTGCTGGCGTATTGGCTTGATCGCGGCTGGGAAGTGGCCGTGGTTTCGGGCATCGCCCTGTTGGGTTTGATGTGGGTGGTGTTGCGCCGCGCCACTGCACCGATGCGCTCGCTGTTCCGCGCCCTGGCCGGTACCACCAGCAGCTACCGCGATGGCGAATACAACTTCGGCGTGCATTGGCGCGGCGATGACGAGCTGGCGCAACTGGTGCAAGCGCATGCCGAGCTCGGCGTGGTGCTGCGCGAGCAACGGCAGAGCCTGGTCCAGCGCGAGCTGATGCTCGATGCAATGGTGCAGAACACGCCGGTGGCGATGCTGCTGGTGTCCGCGGGCGGCGACGGCATTCGCCGCGTCACCTTCTCCAATGTCGCCGCGCGCAAGTTGTTGCACGGTGGTTGGCGACTGGAGGGGCAGCGGATCGATGCGTTGCTGGAGCAAATGCCGGCCGAATTGCGCGAAGCGATTGCCCGCGGCGGCGACAGCCTGTTCGCCGTGCGCGAAGAAGAAGGCGATGAAGACGATGAGCAGATCTACCATCTCTCGCACCGCAGCTTCCATCTCAACGGCCGCGTCCACGAGTTGCTGCTGATCCGGCTGCTGACGCCGGAGTTGCGGCGCCAGGAAGTCCAGACCTGGAAGAAAGTGATCCGCGTGATCAGCCACGAGCTGAACAATTCGCTGGCGCCGATCGCCTCGCTGGCGCATTCGGGCGCCGAGCTGGTGCGCCGGCAGAAGACCGAGCGCCTGGTCGAAGTCTTCGGCACCATCGAGGACCGCGCGCGCCACCTGGAAGGCTTCATCCGCGGCTACGCGCGCTTTGCCAAGTTGCCGCAACCGCAGCTGCAGACCGTGCAGTGGGACCAGTTCATGGCCAGCCTGCAACAACAGATTCCTTTCCGCCTGCACGTGCAGACGCCGGAGCTGTGCACGCGCGTGGACGTGGCGCAGATTGGCCAGGCCATGCTCAATCTGCTCAAGAATGCCCACGAAGCCTGCAGCGAGGCCGCGCCGCCGAACGATGACGTCGAGGTGCGGATGAGCCGCGTACCACAGTGGCTGCGGATCGAGGTGCTCGACCGCGGCAACGGCATGAACGAGGCGGTGCTGCAGAACGCCCTGATGCCGTTCTATTCGACCAAGCGTAACGGCACCGGGCTCGGCCTGGCCCTCACCCGCGAGATAGTGGAAGCGCATGGCGGCCGCATCTCGCTGCAGAACCGCAACGACGGCGGCTTGTGCGTGGTGGTGCTGCTGCCGTTGTAGGAGCGTACGGCAGCGGTTACTTCTTCTTCGGCCGCTGCCAGCCTTCAAAGGTGGTCTGCTTGGCACGCGCGACGGTAAGGGTGTCGGCCGGCGCATTGCGAGTCAGCACCGAACCGGCGCCGATGGTCGCATTGGCACCGATCTCGATCGGCGCCACCAGTGCACTGTTGGAACCAATGAAGGCGCCATCCCCGATCCGGGTGACAAATTTGTTTACGCCGTCGTAGTTGCAAGTGATCGTGCCCGCTCCGACGTTCACGCCCGCGCCGATCTCGGCGTCGCCCAGGTAGGTCAGGTGGTTGGCCTTGCTGCCCAGACCAATGCGCGCCTTCTTGGTCTCGACGAAATTGCCTACGTGCACGCCATCGGCAAGCACGGTACCCGGGCGCAGGCGCGCGTAGGGGCCGATTTGGGCGGCGCCTTCGGCGATGACGCCGTCCAGGTCGCAGTGCGCCCGCACCAGCGTGCCAGCGCCCAGGCGCACGTCGCGCAAGCGGGTGAACGGGCCGATCACCACCCCATCGCCCAATTCGACGTCGCCTTCGAAGATCACGTCGACATCGATGCGCACATCCATGCCCACCTTCACCGTACCGCGCTGGTCCACCCGCGCCGGGTCGGCCAGGTGCGCCCCTTGCAGGCATAGCGCTTTGGCCGCGCGCAGTTGCCAGGCGCGCTCGAGCTGGGCCAGTTGCCAGGGGTCGTTGGCGCCTTCGGCCTCCTGCGCGTCGGGCACCAGCACCATCTCGGCCGGGCTGAACTCGGCCGCGGCGCTGGCGAAGACATCGGTGAGGTAGTACTCGCCCTGGGCGTTGTTGGGCGCTAGCTGCGACAGCCAGCGCCGCAATGCGGTGGATTCGGCGGCAATGATGCCGGTGTTGACCACGCGGATGCGGCGCTGCTCGTCGTCGGCGTCCTTCTGCTCGACGATGGCCGCGACCCGGCCCTCGGCGTCGCGCACGATGCGGCCATAGCCGCTGGGGTCCACGGGCTCGGCCACCAGCACCGACAGGCGGCCGGGCGCGGCCAGCAGGCGTTGCAGGGTTTCAACGCGGATCAGCGGGACGTCGCCATACAGCACCAGCACGTTGGCCGCGTCAGGCACCTGCGGCATTGCCTGCTCGACCGCATGGCCGGTGCCCAGCCGTTGCGCCTGCTCGGCCCACTGCAGGTCGGGCTGGCCGTCGAACTGGGCGCGCACCTGCTCGCCGCCGTGGCCGTACACGATATGGATCGCGTCGGGCTGCAACTGGCGTGCGGTGTCGATGACGTGCGCGAGCATCGGCCTGCCGGCAATCGGCTGCAGCACCTTCGGCAAGACGGATTTCATGCGCTTGCCTTCACCGGCAGCGAGGATGATGACGTGCAGGGGAAGCGACATGGGCGGCAGGCAGGGAAGGATGACGGGACGATTCTAAGCGCTGGCGGTTAGCATGGCGTTCCCGTCGCCGCGACTTCCGCAATGACCCTTCTGCGCCAAGGCACGCACTACGTGTTGGTCGGCCTGCTGCAATTGCTGCTGGACTGGGCCGTGTTCGTCGCGGCAACCGCACTGGGCATGCCGGTTACCGGCGGCAATATCGTCGGCCGCGTTGCCGGCGCGCTGCTGGGCTTCTGGTTGAACGGCCGCATTACCTTCGCCAGCGACGGCGCTCGGCTGGGGTGGCGTCGCTTCGGCCGCTTCGCGCTGGTGTGGTCGGTAATGACGGTGCTCAGCACCTGGTTGGTCGGCGCGGTCGCCCACGGACTTGGTCTGCAATGGGCGTGGCTGGCCAAACCGCTGGTCGAGGGGGCCCTGGCCGCGATCACCTTCTTTCTCTGGCGCCACGTGGTCTACCGCTAACGGCCACCCATGAAAAACGCCGGCACTAGGCCGGCGTTTCCAGTCTCATCGAACCAAGCCGTGGCTTAGTGCTTGAGGGTGCGGCGCAGGCGCTCCAGCGCCTGCAACTGGGCGGTGACTTCGGCCAGCTTGGCCTGGGCCTCGGCCACTTCCATCGCCTCGCCGCGGTTGGCAAGGATGCGCTCGGCTTCTTCCTTGGCCTGGCGCACCGCCGCTTCGTCGATATCCTGCGCGCGCACGGCGGTATCGGCCAGCACGGTGACGACCTGCGGCTGCACTTCCAGGATGCCGCCGGAAATGGCGAAGTCCAGGTGCTCGCCGCTGGCGGTGGTGACAACCACCTTGCCCGGCTTGAGACGGGTGATCAGCGGCGCGTGCTTGGGCGCGATGCCCAGCTCGCCGAGTTCGCCCGTGGCCACGACCAGGGTCGCCTCACCGCGGAAGATTTCCTGCTCGGCGCTGACGATGTCGCAACGGATGGTGGACATGAT
>Ga0160435_1000171_pt1 | contig 34200 bp, 35 predicted proteins | sample HID1973K_E0MG_FD_108213 | JGI IMG/M metagenome (GOLD analysis project Ga0160435, IMG submission 108213) | Enriched mosquito-associated microbial communities from UW Madison campus, WI, USA - HID1973K_E0 MG | ecosystem: Host-associated > Arthropoda: Insects > Digestive system > Unclassified ...
CAGAGGGAGAAGAACAGCAGGCGCTGTTGGCGATTGATTGCAGCCGCAAAATGCATGCCGTCCTTCTCCCTCTGGGAGAAGGTGCCGCGACAGCGGCGGATGAGGGCAACTCCCACACACAAACGCGACTTTCTATCGGGCTGTTGGGGCCGTGCCCTTGTCCGGGGGCGTTGGGCGACAGGACGTCGCCCAAACGAGCCCCGCATGGATGCAGTCTTTGGCGTCCCCCGGACAAGGGCACGGCCCCAACAGCCGCCCGTAGAGATAAAAAGTCCAAAAAAAGGCGCGAAAACAAAAAAAACGGACCCACCAAAGCAGGTCCGTCCGATTCCCGACGCCGACGAGGAGGGAGCGCGCCAGGAATCTAGGGGCTCAAGCGGCCTCGGCCAACGCGCCCAGCTGCTGGATGGAGGCATGCGCGCCGGCCAGCGCATCAGTGCGGTGCTGCGGCGAATACGCCACGCCCTCGGCGCGCACGAACTCGATCTCCTTCACGCCCAGGAAGCCGAATACCTGGCGCAGGTACGGTTCCTGGAAGTCGGTCGGGGCGCCGGTATGCAGGCCGCCACGGCCACTGGCCACGATCACGCGCTTGCCGCCGGCCAGGCCTTCGGGGCCGTTCTCGGTGTAGCGGAAGGTGCGGCCGGCAACGGCTACGCGGTCGATCCAGGCCTTCAAGGTGGAAGGAATCGAGAAGTTGTACATCGGCGCGCCGATGACCACGACGTCGGCCTCCAGGAATTGCTGCAGCGTGCGCTCGGATGCTTCGGCTTCGGCCGGGTCGGCCTTGGCCAGGGTCTGGCCGGTGAGGTGGGGCAGCGGTTCGCTGTCCAGGTCGCGGTACTCGACCTGCAGGCCGGGTTCGAGGGCGCGCCAACGCGCAACCACGGCGGCGCTGAGCTCGCGGGTGACCGAGTTGTCGGCCAGGGCGCTGGAATCCAAGTGGAGCAGTTTCATCGCAAGAACCTTTGCTTTGGGAGCGGCGGTCGCCGCGTTGTGTGCAAAGGTAGATGGTTGCATTTATGGGATAAAGGTGGTCAAATGCCACGTATCGTTCTAACAGTGGAATTGCGGCCATGCACGACCTGAATGACCTTTATTACTTTGCAATGGTGGTCGACCACGGCGGTTTCGCTGCGGCCGAGCGCGCGTTGGGCATCCCCAAGTCGCGCCTGAGCCGGCGTATCAGCCAGCTCGAAACCGACCTGGGCGTGCGCTTGTTGCAGCGTTCCACTCGTCGGTTCGCCGTTACCGATGTTGGCATGAGCGTGCATCGCCACGCCCAGACCATGCTGGCCGAGGCCCAGGCCGCGCGCGAGGTGGTCGATCGCCTCAGTGCCGAGCCACGTGGCTTGGTGCGGGTCAGCGTGCCGGTTTCGCTGGCGCAGATCCAGTTGCCCAAGCTATTGCCCGAATTCCTGGAGAAGTATCCGAAAGTTCGGCTACAGCTGAACATCAGCAACCGCCGTGTGGACGTCATCAACGAAGGCTACGACATCGCCCTGCGCGTGCGTTCGCGCCTGGATGACGATGGCAGCCTGGTGATGCGCAGCTTCGGCCAGGTGCAGGAATTGCTGGTCGCCAGCCCCAAGTACCTGGACCGCGTCGGTCGGCCGAAGACGCCGGAAGATCTCGGCAGCCACACCACGATGAGCATCAGCGAAGACGAAGTGCACCAGCGCTGGGAGCTGCACGGCCCCAACGGCGAAGTGCGCCGGGTCGACCTGCAGCCGCGCCTGGCCGGTTTCGATTTCCCCCTGCTCAAGTCCATGGCCAAGGACGGATTCGGCATCACCATGCTGCCGGAGACGGTTTGCGCCGAAGCGGTGCGCAGCGGCGAGCTGGAAGTGGTGCTGCCCGACTGGACGCTGCCGCAAGGCATCTGCCACGCCGTGTTCGCTTCGCGTCGCGGCCTGCTGCCGGCGGTGCGGGTGTTCATCGACTTCCTCGCCGAGCGCCTGCCGCGTGAGATCGAGCGCTCGCGCCTGGATTGCGGCGGCGACTGCAGCAAGCTGGCCGAGAAGCTCAAGCGCGTGCAGCAGCCGGCGCTGGTGGCCGAGGCCGGCTAAGGGCCGATGCTTGCGAGCCCGTGCGGCAGACGCCGGGCTCGTGCGAGAATGCGCGCCGGCCCGCGCAATGCGGCGCCGCGCGGTAGATGCAAAGCAACGGAGAGATGGCCGAGCGGTTTAAGGCACCGGTCTTGAAAACCGGCGAAGGGTCAAACCTTCCGTGGGTTCGAATCCCACTCTCTCCGCCAATCCATTGTAAGTGATTGATTAAAAATCACTTTTTGGATTTTTGGAGTCGGCGAGGCAGGAAACAAATCGGGAAACATCCCGATGCGAATCCCCCATCACCTCAGCCGGTCCGCGTCCGGCCGCTGGTCCTTCGTCCAGCGCGTGCCCACCGATTTGCAGCCCGTGCTGGGCTGCCGGCTTATTAAACGAACCCTTCGAACCGGCGATTTACCGCAGGCCCACTTGCGTGCGGTCCAGCTGACGGCGAGCTATGCTCAGTTCTTCGCGATGTTGAGGGATCAACGCGTGTCAAAGCTAAGCAGGCAGGAAGCCGACGCGCTGATCGCACGGCTGTCGTCCGGGGAAGTCCCCATTGTTGAGTTGACGGTCCAGAGGACCCGAGCGCCGGATGGCACGACAACCGAGCGGTGGCAAATCGACAATGCCAAGGATCTGAAGCTCTATAAGGAGTTGATGGAGCTGGAGGCCAAGTTGGCGTCTTACCCAGCGCCGCCTCCACCCAAGTCAGGGGAGCGGAGGGTCTTTGCGCCAGGCTTTGTCAGGCCGGGGTCTGCCGAAGCATCAAGCAAGGATGTCATCGAGTCCATTGCGCTGGGCAGAGCCCGGGACGCTTGGCTGGCAACCCTCAAGGGCGCCACGCTGCCCAAGACTTACACCATTAAGAAAACGGCCATCGAGGCCTTGGTGTCCTTCCTGGGCGAGAAGGCGAAAGTGCATGCCATCACCCGGTCGGACCTGGCCCGGTGGTATCAGCACATGCGGGAGAAGGGCGCCTCTACGCCGACCCTCACGAATAAGCAAAGCTACGTGGGCGGGAAAGGCGGGTTCTTCGAGTGGGCGATGGCCTCCGGCCACTATCCCCGCGGCGACAACCCCGCATCCGGGCATGTCAGCTACTCCCAACGCGAGAAGCGGGCGAGGAAGAAGCTGGGCTTCAAGGCGTATGACCGGGAGCAGATCCAAGCGCTGTTTGCACCGGAGGCGTTGGCCAAGCTGTCCGAATCTGCCCGCTGGGCGTCATTGATTGGTCTCTTTACCGGCGCCAGGGCTTCGGAAGTCGGCCAGCTGCTGACCAAGGACATCTTTGAAGAGGATGGAATTCCTTGTCTGCGCGTGTCTGATGAAGGGGAGCACCAAAAGGTGAAAACCGAGGTCAGCCTCCGCACCGTGCCCATCCATCCGGACCTTCTGAAGATTGGTTTCCTGGACTGGGTCCAGTCCAAGCGAGACGCTGGTCATACGCGTCTGTTCCCGGCCGCGAAGGCCGATGCCAAAAACGGGCAGGGGAATTGGATCACGAAGGCCTTCAGCCGCCATCTTGCCGACGTGGGCAAGAACTGGGCGCCGGCAAAGCGTGGCTTTCACTCGCTCCGTAAGACGTTCATCCAGGAGTTGCAGGGCGCGGGCGTGGTTTCAGAGCTTCGGGCTCAAATTGTGGGACATGAGCTCGATGATGAGCATCACACAACATACAGCCGAGCATTTACGGTAGCGGAAAAGTTAAACGGCGTGTCTGGAGTAGGACTGAAGTGCTTGCGCTTCAAAATTTTTGCAGCGGATGGGTTGATGGGTAGAAATCATGGGGGCTAAAGTCATAAATGGCGAGGTCATTTTTGACCTTTCGTCTAAAGAAATGGTTGATATCAGCATATCGAATAACCCAATAGTGCAAAGTCCTTTTAACGAAGATGTGGTTTGCATCTTCAGACGACTTCGGTCGCGAGATTCCATTATTGATGGAAATCCTGTGATCTATGCACTCAAGGGCCTGGGTGGTTATCACATCAATTTGCAGAATCTTCTTAAGTTTATGCCTTTTTTCTACAGCATTGCTCAGACAGCTGCCCTGGCCGCCAGCGCTGACTACGTAATCCCCATACCATCATCATCTCGACTCACTGCAATGGTTTCGAGGCGCGTGGCACGCGTTTTGCAAGTGCCGTGTAATGAGAAAATTTTAGCGAAGAAACTGCATCGGCATGTGTGTCCTGAGATAGATTTGATTCTTAGAACTTCCGGGATTCCGAAAAGTGATGCGTCTGGTCTCAAAAAGATTCGCCACGAGCTGGGTCGCTCGCTCTCCACAAATTTTTCATTGAAAAGCGTGGACGTGAAACTTAGGAAATATTTTATTCCCTTCAAGGTATCAAGGCCTGAAGAAGTGCTATGCGGAAGCTCTGTGCTCTTAGTCGACGATTTGTTATCAACGGGCACTTCGCTTCAGAGTGCTCGCGATCTGCTTCTGGCCCATGGGGCGTCTGACGTAAGGTATCTATGTCTGTTGAGTTCAACGGGTCCGTATCGCCGGTTGTGAGAGTTGACTGAGCCGGAGCTGGGGACATGAATACGAGAGCCGTAGGGGGCTTGACCTGGCTGATTCATTGTGAGAGCATTGAATCCGGAAGTAGATCTACGACCACTCGTATACCCGGTGGTCGCTAAAAATGAAGCAGTGAGCTAAGAATCACACTGTGGGCCCGAGCAGCACCCGCCGGAGGTCAGGACGTAAGGTCCAATATCCGCTAGTTAGGTATCGGCTAACTACTATCACGGGGTCGGTCTTAGGGCCGGCCCCGTGTCCTTTTGAGGCGATCAGTCCCTCGTCAAGTCATTGTCCTTTCCGCGCTGTCATACGCACCTACAGCACAAAGAAGAGTAGCGACAGTGCTGTTAAGACTGCTGACACCCAACAAGCTCATTGTGACCACCAGCGGAATTATTCTCACGACTGACTCTTAGCTGAGGCATTGGTTCGGCCGCATAGCCTTGTCAGTTTGATGAGGACGAAGCCGCCACACCCAACTGTCAACGTTCAACCATGAATGCGACAGGTTCTCGCAGCAGACTTATCGAGAATTACCAGAGAAAAACGATTGTGTGGGATCGTGAACTTCTTGGAAGTAGTGCATAAGGAATGGTTCTTGCCAAAACTCTTCAACGGCTCCTACTAAGCTTCTGCCTTCGGGTCTGTGTTGCCGGTCAAAGCTGATTGCGGTCGAGACGATTTTCTGGTCTCTAAAGTGTTCGAAAGAAAGCAGATTTTTCAACGTGGCGCGCCAAACAATGTGCGTTCTGCTGCGAGCGGACAGTCACGTCGGATGAATTGAAGCCCATCATCGGTGTCGCGTCCCAAGATGACGACGTCGTCGGTCAAACGGAGCACCCGGTCCTTCGAGTCTTCAGCACACGCTACGTTGGGCTGAAGGTCGAACATCATTGCACCGTGCCCCGCTAGCCAGTTCAAGGTCGGAAAGAGCGGCGACGATGCGTAAAGCAGGGACGCCGAGGCCGCGATGACCGTCACGCAGCCGAAGACCCGAGCAAGGCTGAGCATGACGTCCAGATCCTTCGGCTTGCTCCAGGTAAAGAACGCTCTTCCCAGACTTCCGATCATTGTGACCGGCACCACGAAGACGCCCCCAACCGCTACCAAGGCTGCAAGGACTGGGACGAAGGACAGTGGGACAAGAAAGGCCACAGTGGTGGTGAAAGCTGCTGGGTCTTGCCCTGTTGCCTCGTTCACCGCCATGCGGCTCACCCCCGTCGCGGCGGCAGCCGCCATCACACCGCCGGCCGCCACGAGCAGCTTCACGAGGGGAAGCTGCAGCTTGGGAATGACCCAGTCGTAAGCCTCCTTCAGGACGCACAGGCCGAACAGCGCAAACGCGAGATAGGCGAAAGCCTGCGCAACAGCGTGCTTTGGAGCTGCCCACGTGATGGCGAAACTGATAAGTAGACTGACGAGCGCGAGGGTGTATACCCGCGCGACCGGACTGAGTCCACGCCACCATCTTTTCAGTCTCTCAAAGCGCGGCAACTTGCTTCCATTCTCCGATGAGTTCATGGAGTGATGCGTGTCCTTTACTTTGTTCTCGGCGGCGCTCATCGCGGGTCTCATATTTCAGCAGCCGGCGTCAGTCGGCTGCGGATAAGGCATCGCAGCTTGTCCGCCAACGGGTTGTCAGCATTCACTTATCTGGGGACGATTGACGCGAGTCTGGAAATGGCGTGCGCAAAGCCGTTAGCGGAGCCCAATCTGGAGATTTGCAGGAGTTCGTTGAGGCCGGTCTGGCTCCATAGCGCCACTTCCTCGTAACGGCACACTGGAATCTGCCGGTTGTCCTTGAACCGTCGATCAGGCCCGCCTTTTTTGTTGACGTAGCGCCACGTGTGCCCGGTGACCGTTGCATCACGGGGGACGCCGCCTTCTTCAACAAAGTTCGTTGCGGAGACATCCACTCTCAGTTCCGGGTAGCTCACCGCGCCCACGCCGTCCTTGTCGTAGATAAGCACTCGGTCGGGAAAGAAGTGAAGCGTTTGTGCTCCGACGTTGACCGAGACCGTGCGCACATTGGTTCGAACAAACGGAGGCGGCGAGTAGGTGAACCGTGTGGCTGATCGGGCGATGACGTGGCCTGCGCCCGCGTGATACTTCGAATCATGGACCCGTGCGCTTGACGAGACGTGCCAGGCGGCGCTCGCGGACGCCAGGACGTTTGCACCTTCATAAAGCCGGTTCAGGGCTTCTTCCATTGAAGAGTCCAGGTCGTAGAGCACCACGGCCGACTTCCTGAGCTGGTCTTTGGCAGCCACGAGTGCAACACCGATGGCGCAGACGACGGCGCTGGAGAGCAACAGCCAGCGCGGGCTGTCATTTCCTGCAAGAAGCAGCAAAGCCAGTCCCGCGGCGCCCAGTGCCCATGGCCAAAGAAGCCATCGGCGCCGCTTGGTGTTTAGCTCTTCGAGAAGCGATTGGGAGGAAGAATCGACAATCGTTGTTGCCTGAGCCGAATCGATATCAACCATCGGGCCGACAGTCGCAGATTGCGTTTGCCAAGCCTTCGGAAGGTTCGACGGCTGAGGCTGACTCGGTGCAGGCGGCTTCGCCGCGGGAGGGGCCTGCCTAGCGGGGATCGTTGCTCGGTAGTAAACGCCGCCCGCGCCCATGTGAACGTAGTTGCCTCGTGGGCCGCTTCCTACTCGCAAGCCCTTGATGCCAACCGAGACGCCAACGCCACCCTTCGATAGATTGAATCGGAAGGCGCCCACGCGGACGCTCTTTCGCAGATAGAACCCCATCTCCCTTCCCCTGAAAGCCTCCCTAGCTGGGGTTTGATATACCAGCCAGGGAAGGAGTCGGGAAGAGGCGGAGACACACGTCTGATTAGCTGGTCAGCTGCACCCAAGTCACCAGCAGAGCCAAGGGAAGCCATTTCAGGAAGGCCAAGGCTCCCATTGCCATCATGACGACCAAAGGCGTCATCACCCACCACTGGCCCCAAGAGAACCCTTGGTCGCGCTGCCGAGCCGCATAGGCTTCCTGTGGATACAGCCGCTCCGCCTTCCGCAGCCCCCGCCGAGCCATCAAGGGGCCGACGATGAACCCGAAGGGGCCGAGCAGGAGCAGGCTCAGCGAGAACCAGCAGAAAAATCGAGTATGCGGCGTCAGGATCTTCTTCGGAGACGCGCGCAAGGCGCTGTCCCCGCGGAAGCCGCCGACGGCACCGACGGACGTTCCAGCCATCGGATCCTTGCTCATTGGGTGAATGCCCTCCAGACGCCGTCGGCCTTGGCGTAGCGCAGGCTCTTGTTGACCGGGATGGGCACCTGCCGGCCTGCAATCTCGAGCATCACTTGACCTCGGGTGTCGCAGCGGTAGCCCTCAGCGCCTTCCGCTTGGGTGCAGCCGCTCAGTTCGAAGTCCCGGACCTCCACGACGCGACCGGCGCCACTCTGCTCCAAGAGGGTGGTTAGGGCCTGCTTAGCGTCAGTATTCGAGGGCTTGCCGCTGCACGCGGTGAGGCCAACGGCCGAGGCCAGGGCGACCAGGCCAATCCATGCATTCTTCATCTTTATTCCTTTTCTGGGTGGAGGGTGGGCCGGCAGGCCGGCTCGCGAGAGGGGCAGAAGCGGGAAGGCGAGTGCCTACCGGTCGCGGTTTCCATCGGGCTTGAACCCGGCGATCCAGAGCCTGGAATCCTTGAAAGGGGTCAGCAGTCCTGAGGCACCGGGATGCAGGTCGGCGGTCTGGATGAACCCCGAAACCCAGGCCACGCGCAGCGCAACGTCCACGGCCTTGTCGGAGACGCCCGGGCGGGAGACATTGACCACGAAGGGCTGGCTAGGCGGGGTGGGGCCGGTAGACCGTTGTGCGCCTGTGTTCGGCTTGCTGGGCAGCACGCGCACGCCTGTCAACGTGTCGCGGCCTTTCCAAAGGGCGGACGTGTTGAGTTCGGCCGTCTCACCCAGGTCATCGGCCTCCGTCACGGCTGCATCTGCGCAGGTGCGGAAGATCTCAGTGGTCGAGGCGGATGCGTTGCTCCAGATGCGAGCTTCCACCGTCCAGCAGGGCAGCGATGCGCCCCATTCGGTGTAGGTCAGTGCGACCCGGGGCCAGTCCAGCTTCCCGAGCTGGGCCTGCTGGTGATTGTCCGCCTTGAACAGGTTGGGCAACTTGCCGGCGCCGCTGATCGGGGAGTAGATGGGTCCGGCGTTACTTGGCTGGCGCCCATCCTTGCCCGCGCCGGCGGGCTTGATGCCAACCATCTGCTTCCCAGTGTCAGCCAACCCCTTTCCCAACTGACGGAAGAAGCCAGGCTTCTCACCTGCGCTGTTATGAGCTTCTTGGGCGCTGGCTGCTGTTGAGAGCAGTGCGATACCCAGGAGCGCAGCGAACGCTCCCTGTCCTGAGTGCTTCATGTGATGCCCCTGTAGTTCGCCGGGCTGGCGACATTTGCCAATATGGCAAATGCAGCGCAAACTTGGAACCGCCAGACTGCGGGCTTAGTCAGCAATCGTTCGATCTTGCCCCCATGCCTGCTTCAATCCCTCCCGCCCGAACGTTGGGCCGTCGTCTGCGCGAAGCCCGCCAAGCGCGAGGGATGAACCAAGCGGAACTTGGGGCAGTGTTGGGGCTGGAGGACGAGAACTCGGCTGCACCGCGCATCTCTCGATACGAGCGCGGGGACCGGATGCCAGACGAAAAGACGATGGAGACGTTAGCGGCCGCTCTAGAACTGCCAGTCGCCTACTTTCATGCCACCAGTGATTTGATGGCAGAGGCGATTCTTGTTCTGGCCCAACTCCCGGATGAGAAGCAGACTGAACTGCTTCAGCTGATGAAGAAGTTCAGCAAGTCGGCAGCTCGTAACAACGATCCGAAGCTTTAACCGGAAGTGCAGGGGAGAAGCCGGCAGCCCCGTTCGCCGCTGTCTGAGCTTTCATTTTTTCTGCTCAGGGTCTACCGCTCGACGGGCAGGAGTCGGACTTCTTCGGTTGAGAACACAAGGTTGGCGAGCGCTCCTTTGGGACCCGAGAGGAGAACACCGTCAGCGCCGACCGAGCGCATGGTGCCGAGTCGGGACGCCTTGCTCGCCCCCTTTTCATAAGCGATGGCTATCAGCCCTTCCGACGTAAACACGAGCACGCTGGCCCCCACGGGCAGACACGCTGATCCAACCTTCTCTATCCCTGCATCGACCAAGACCACTTGGTATCCCATCCGAAAAACGTCTTCGCTGACATGCCAACCAGCGTTGATCGCCGCTTGAGCTGATGGCGATGGGGCTGCCGGGGTGGCTCTCTGGCACTCGCCGCTCGCAAGAATCGCCTGCTTTTGGCGCGGCAGTGAATGCGTTTCCACAAGCCGGATGGTCCCGACCTTGGCTGGCACGACCCTGGACGCGCCCTTCCTGAGCGGTTGCGCGGGTGCCGGAGGTGGACTTTGTGGCGACACGTCAGGCACGTGTCTTGCATCGGCAGGAGGCTTGACTGCAAGCGCACCTAGCAAGACTAGAACGATGGATGCGGAGACCACCAGGGGGAGCCAGTCTGCAATCCCCCTAGGGGCCCAGCCAGGTGGCGTAGTTGTAGGCGTGGCCATGGCGCGATCATAAAAGGTCCTGCGGCCACGTCCACAATTTCCCCGTAGACTCGTCTCAACGACAAGGAGATCCAGCATGACCAACGAGTTTGAACAAGTTCCCTTCGGTGCCAGTGCGTTCGCCGAAAACCCCGAAAATCGCTGCGCCTGCCTTCTGCTGTTGGATACGTCGGGATCGATGAATGGCCAACCGATTGAACAGCTCAATGCGGGACTGCTCCAGTTCCAAGAGGAGTTGAATGCGGACTCCCTGGCGGCCAAGCGTGTCGAAGTCGCCATCGTGACGTTCGGCCCCGTTCAAACAGTCACCGAGTTCGTCACGGCAGATAGCTTCTATCCCCCTGTCTTGACGTGCACTGGCGACACTCCGATGGGGTCCGCCATTGAGCAGGGCCTTGAGATGGTTCGGCAGCGGAAAGAGATCTACAAAGCCAATGGTGTCTCGTATTACCGCCCTTGGGTTTTTCTAATCACGGACGGTTCGCCCACTGACAACTGGACACGTGCAGCCCAGCTGGTCAAAGAGGGCGAAGCAACCAAGAACTTCCAGTTCTTCGCCGTCGGGGTGCAAGGCGCCGACATGGGTGTTCTCAGTCAGATTTCCACGCGCGCTCCTCTTCATCTGAAGGGTCTTCAGTTCAAAGAGTTGTTCCGCTGGCTGTCCAACTCCATGAGCGCGGTGTCCCGTTCAACGCCTGGCGATGCAGTGCCGCTCTCGAACCCGACTGCACCTGATGGTTGGGCAAGCGTGTAATGGAGCTTCAAGAGTGGAGAGTGGTAGCGGCGTCTTCGTTGGGTGCTTCGCACCTCAAGACGGAGTCGCCCTGTCAGGATGCACATGCTTGGGATCTCTTGCAGGACAACCAGACCATAGTGCTGGTCGCAGCTGACGGCGCAGGCAGTGCCTCGCACTCGGACACTGGGTCGCAACTGGCAACGAGTGAGATCCTGGACTCCATTCGAAACTTCTTTGACGACGGGAAAGATCTTTCACAAGTCACCCGAGAGGTCGCCAATGAGTGGTTGAGGAATGCCGCTGAGCGCATCTCGGAGCGGGCTAAAGTGGATGATCTCCCCGTGCGGGAGTATGCGTGCACCTTGCTTGCTGCCATTGTTTCGTCTACGCATACGTGCTTCTTCCAGGTCGGTGATGGGGCCATTGTCATCCGGCCCAGAGGTGACGACTGGGCCTATGTGTTCTGGCCTCAACACGGCGAATACATCAACACCACGGTATTCATAACTGACCCGGCAGCGGTGGAGAACTTTGAGTTCTCTTGCCAAGCAGGATTCGTGGATGAGGTGGCAGCTTTTACGGATGGCATTGAGGCGCTCGTGCTGCACTACGCAACACAGACGGTCCACGCCCCCTTCTTTGATCAAATGTTCCAGCCTGTTAGGGCTCTCGAGCACAGCGGCTTTAATGAAGGTATGTCCGCGAAACTTGAGGCATACCTCTCATCGCCAGTGATTTGTGACCGCACGGACGACGACAAGACTCTCTTGTTGGCCAGTCGCCTCGCGAAGCCGCCGGTTCCCACTTCTGCCGTGGTCGAAGAGAGTGCCTAAGTGGCAAGCCAAGTTCTCGTTGGAAAATCTGGCCCTGTCCGTTTAGGAAAGCTGCTCGGTAAGGGGGGCGAGGGAGCGGTCTATGAGGTTGAAGGACGGCCTGAAGCCGCAGCAAAGGTTTACCTAACCCCCGCGAGCACCGAGCGGTCGGACAAGCTTTTAGCCATGGCTGCGCTCCGGACGCCTGCCTTGGACCAGCTGACCGCCTGGCCGCTGGAAGTCCTTCGCCAATCGGACGGCAAGGTAACCGGATTTGTGATGGCAAACCTTCGTGACTCGAAGGACATCCATCGCCTCTACAGCCCCAAGAGCCGCCTGGCTGATTTTCCACAAGCCGACTGGCGGATGGTTGTCCGTGCAGCACTCAATACCGCGCGAGCGTTTGCAGTCCTCCATCAGGCGGGGCACCTCGTCGGGGATGTGAACCATGGCGGGGTCCGGATCTCGCCGGACGCTACTGTCCGACTCATCGATACCGATAGTTTCCAGGTTTCCCATCAGGGGCGCACGTTTCTGTGCGAGGTAGGTGTCCAAGACTTCACCCCTCCCGAGCTCCAAGGCAAAGCGTTCAAGCAAGTCACCCGCACGGCCAACCATGACAACTTCGGACTCGCGGTCCTAATCTTCCAGATGCTCATGAATGGCCGGCATCCTTTTGCCGGCCGTTACACTGGCTCCGGCGAGATGCCGATTGAGAAGGCCATCCCCGAGTTCCGCTACGCCTACTCATCAAACGCGGCTGCGATGAAGATGCAGCCACCACCACTGACTCCGCCGGCTTCAGCTGCCTCGCCCGATGTTGCGGGGCTGTGGGAGCGTGCGTTCGGTAGTGGGGGAGCAAAGCCGGATGGAAGGCCTACCGCTCAAGATTGGGTTCAAGCGCTAACGAAGCTCGAGGGCGGGTTCGTTCGATGTTCTCAGCGTTCCTCTCACTTCTATTTTGGTGGCTACGGCTCGTGTCCGTGGTGCCCGATTGAGCGAGCCGGCATTGCCCTATTTGGCGGCACGGCAGCGGTCATCAAAAAGCTGGGTCCCGGTCAGTTCAATCTGGAGTCGGTCTGGCGCGACATCACTTCAGCCATCTTGCCTCCGCTGGCGGCGATGCCCCAGCCGACCGTGGTTCCAGCCTCCCAAGCGGTGGCTGCCGTGGGACAACGCCGGCGAGCGTGGCGAAACATGGGATGGGCAGCGGGGCTTGCGATCTTAGTTCTTGGAGTCGTGCTCAATGCTCCCGCGTTCCTTCTCTGGGCAGTGCTGGGCTTCGGCATGGGCGCATGGGTAAACAGCAGAGGACGCGCCGATGTCAGCCCTATCACTGCGCGATACCAACAAGCCAAAACCCACTACGAGGGACTCAAGGCTCGTTGGACTCGAGAACAATCCGACACGCAGCTCCAGTCGAAGCAACAGCAGCTCCGGCCTTTGCGAGACGAGTTGTTAGGTCTTTCAGCAGAACGCGAGAGGCGATACGCAGTCTTGATGAACAATCGGCAGCGGCATGCTCTCAACGCTTACCTCGATCAGTTTGAGATCGAGAAGGCGAAGATTCCTGGGGTAGGCGCCGCGAAAAAGGCAATGTTGGAGTCCTTTGGTGTTGAGACGGCGGCCGACGTGGTGCGAAGCAATGTCTTGCAGGTTCCTGGGTTTGGGCCGGCTCTTACCGACAGGCTTCTTAAGTGGCGTCAGAAGCTTGAAGGACAGTTCCGCTTCAATCCTGCCGCGGCGATTGATCCGCGACAGGTTGCGGACCTGGATCGAACCATCATGTCGCGGCGCTCTCAGCTTGAAGCAGAGCTCACCACTGGTCGCATGACTGTTCTGCAACTCAGGCAGGCGGCTCTGACAAGACGCCAGGCCTTGGAAAGCGCCATGCAAGAGGCCACACGGCTGTATTCACAGGCCGCGGCTGACGCGAAAGCAGTTGGCGGATAACGGCAATGCAGGCCATCGATGGTCTATAGAGGATTCGGATGTCCGCTGATTCGATTAAGGATGTTGAAGCCGCCCTTCTAAGGCGCTACAGCGAGACCTACGGAAGGAACGATGAAACATTCCAAGCAGGCTTCGGAGTGTCATGGGCCAAGCTCAAGGAAACTATTGCTCGGGAGGCTGCTGCTGAGCGAGATGAGCAAAGGGCGAGAGAGCTGGGAAAGAAGAGGAGAAGTCGGGCTATTCCGTTCACCGCGGAACAGTGCGCGGGGTTGCTGAAGCTTTCTTACAAGGCGTTCAATGAGCTCGCCCGGGCCGATGGGCTCACTGGTCGGTTGGTTCCCGACCAAGCTCCCGGCAAGTCCCGTGTGGTGGCCTCGATCAGTCTTGTCCGCTTACTGGAGTGGGCCGAGGGTGTTCCGAAGGCGCGGAACTGGCCGACATCGAGGAAGGACGGAGAGATCCTTGGCGCTACGCGGACCGCTCCGGAGGTGAGCGCCCGCTTCCAGGACATCAAGGGCGCCAAAGTTCGGATTGTCCTGAGCGACCAAGACGGCGCTGAAGTCGTCGCATGGATCGATCTTGAGCAACGCACCCCGGCTGCCAAAGCCATGCTCAGGGCATTTCTGCGGGAGCAGGCGAGGGTGGTTGAGATCGACGAGCGGGGTTTTGCCGCGCTTGGCAAGCGGGAGCTGTCGCTTCCGGACGTCTTCGATCTGCCTTGGGCAAAGCCGGAACTCAGAAAAACCTTGGTCTTCCTTTACGTTCAGTTCCTGGCCCACCTTGAAGCACTGCTCGCGCAGCACGAGAGCGAAGCGCTGCGGGAGATGGAGGAGCTGAAGGCGCGGCTTGCCGTCATCGAGGACGCAGCGAAGACCGTCACGCTGGTCAGGGCGGAGATCAGGGCAGCTGCGATGCAAGCGAGGTTGCCAGCGGCTGCTCCAGCGCGAAAGCCGGAGCCATTTCGCTTCTAGGGCGGGTTGCTTGCTGGAGCCTGGTGGATGAATCGCGGTTCAGCTCTGAGCGGCGGCCGCCCCTTGGACGAAGCAGGCTGTATCTACAGTTCAGATCATGTCCCCACGCCGACAACGGCCCGGGATTACAGCCGGAGCTCGCACTCGGTGTCCTCCGTCGACTCGTTTTCTTGAGCGCGTCAATCCTGGCGCGGTAGCGGAGCCATGCCCACTTAGCTCCGGAGATACCCGTGCCCGCCGCCCAGAAATCTGTTCGTGTTCTCGCTTCTCTGAAGGTCGGCTACGACCGTTGCAGTGAGACAACCGAGACCTGGCTGACGCCCCCGGCCTTGCTGAAAGCGCTTGGTCCTTTTGATTTGGACCCGGCAACGCCGGAACAGGGGATGCCTTGGCGCACCGCCAGGAAAATGCTCAAGCCGAGCGACGACGGATTGAAGGCACCCTGGCCCCGGAAGTCATTTGTGTGGCTCAATCCGCCGTATGGACGGGGCATGGACGCCTGGCTTTCCAAAGCGGCCGAGCACGGAAACGGGGTGGCGTTGATTTTTGCCCGAATGGAGACAGGAAGCATGCACTCGTCGGTCTTGACCCACCCCAATGCTTCGGCGGTGGTGTTCACCAAGGGGCGCCTGTCCTTCTGCCGTGAGGATGGAAATCCAGGCAAGGCGTGCCCGATGGGATCACTTTTTGTCGGCTATGGGGCGCGCGCCGCGCAGCGTCTTCGTGCTGCGGTTAAGGAGGGCATCGTCCGGGGACACTATTTGGACTTGGCCAAAGTCCGTATGTCGGAGGAAGCCGATGTGCCGGCAGGCCAGTAGCGGTCTGCCGGCTGCTTCAGATGTCTATGAGAACGTCACAAGGTAAGTCGGGTCTTGAGCTCCCTCAATTTTGCTAATCTCAAAACCACGTCCAGAGAGCTGCGTAACCGCGTAGGTGATGCCCTCCGGCGTAAAAGCATCCTTCGGCAGGCTCACCTTAGCCTCTGTCTTGCGTTGATTCTTGGCGGAGAATCCGATCACCTCTTCAAAATACTTAAGCGCAGCTTCGCCATTGCCTGCGGGGGTCAAAGCAAACTTCCGAGCCTTTTCCGCATCCAGTCCAGAAAATTCTGACATGTGAAACTCCTTTTTCCTTGTGATCGTTCTGAAATGAGCACGCTGGCCTTTGGCCGATCCGTGGCTCGATTCGATGCTATGCGCTGGTAGTAAGCACCACAAGTCTTTGGACTAGGGATAGAACTTGCTGTTATCGGATAGCAGAGATGTGAACTGCCCGCGCTGGTAGCAAGGAAGCTCCACCTTAGGCTGGTAGAGTTCCAGCGCCTTCATCTGCTTGGCCCGTGTCACGGCCGGCCGCTTGTGGAGGTAGTGCGTCCGAAGAACCTCGACCCGCTCCCGCTTGTCGGTCGCATGGCCGGTGACCAGGGCAATCTCCCGCTCGGGCACGTCCTGGACATCGAGTTCGGTGGCCAGGGTGTGGCGGAAGGCATGGAAGCCGATCCCCTTGGGAAAGCCTAAGGCCTTCAGGTAGCGGCCGAAGTCCACCACCAGCTGTTGGCTATACCGGGCATTGGTCTCGCCGGTCTTGCGATTCACGCCCGCCGAAAGATGGGGGAAGAGGCGAGGGTGGCCAGTTGCCTTCATGTCCTCCACGAAGTCGAGGAAGCCTGCTTCCAAGAGCGGTTTGGCAATGGGGATGACCCGCATGCAGCCCTTGCCCTTCATGCTCTGCCGGCTTTGTCGTTGGCGCTTGGGGTCGGCAACCAGGTCTTCGTCCATGGTCTTTCGGAACGCGATACACCAAGTGCCGCGCTCCTCGAGGACATCGATGAGCTTGAGCTGGCAGACCTCATTGACCCTCGCGCCCGTATACAAGCCGATCATGGGCGCCCACCAAAGGTGCGGCTTCTTGGCCCAGGGGATGAAGGTTGCTGGATTGAAGATGGCTTGCAGTTCCTCGTCCTCAAAGAGGCGAATCGCCTTGCTTGGGTCGATGGTGTAGTCCTGTTCCGGTTTCTTGAACGCATCCATGGGCGAGGAGGGGATGGCTCGGCCACGCACCAGGTGATTGAAGAACGCCACCAGGAATCGACGGTGCCGCTCCTCGGTGGCCGGAGCCAGCGGCGAGACTTCTTGCTCCTTGCCCAGGACGATGGCTTCCTTGAAGGACAGGTCTTTCAGCAGCGGATCGGAAACCAGGTTCTTGGGGGCCCAACGGAGCAGCTTCCACAGTTCGTGGATGTGCTTGTAGTCGATGCGTGCCACTGAGATGTTGCCGCAGGTCAGCAGGAGCAACTTCAAGGTGCGATGGGTGGCGTCCACCGTCTTGGGATCCAGCTTGCGCCGGCGCATATCCTCCAGGTGGTCTTCGATCTCGGTCGCCAAGGCTCGCGCCGGCGTTCCCATGGGCAGGGGCTCGGGATACCTAGTCCCGCCTTTGGTGGCGTTCTTGCGGCCGGTCTCGTCCAGCGCGGCCAGGATGCATTCTTGGAGATTGATGGCCGCTTCCCGGCCATGGATGACGGCGCGCTCGATGCGGAACCGACCGATTTGGACGCCTTCAAGGTGGAGCGTGCCGAGCGGGGCAGCGATGTAGTTGGCGAGGGTTGAGGAGGGCTTGTGTGACATGTCTTGCTTCCATCGTTTCGATGGAAGTAGGCATAAAACACGGCCCACTTTCGTCAACCCAGTTGAGACAGAAATCTGCACTAGCGGCGCACACCTTAGGCATCGGGTTTCGCGGGCAGGGGATGTCTAGATAGGTGGCAAAACGTTATCTTCTGAAACCTCAATCGAATCAGTGTCTTGAGCTTAATTACTTTTGATTTTCAGCAGTCATAACCGTACTGTTTGCAGTAAATAAACTAACTAATCCAATCGAATCACTCGAGGTTATGCTAACTAACCCGATTCGAGGAATGAACGCGAGATAAATAAGGTAAAATTTTTGTTAGTCTTTATACTTTGTCTTCTTATGCTTCGCGTGCCACCGGGGTGGTGGTGAGGAGACATGACATGGCTAAAAACGAGCAGACAGGCCCCAAGGCAGCGAAGGCCGCTAGCGATGTTTTGCGTGACGGTCGCACCGGGAGCAAGTCAAAGACGGCGGCAGGCTCGGCATTGAGCCAAGCCCCTGACAAAAGTAAGAAGGGCAAGAAGTAGAGTGGCAAAGGAAGCCAGTGGCGGTGCTGCGCTGGCTTCCTTTGGTTTGCTCGTTACAGCGTAACGCGCAGTCACCAGGAGACTTTCCATAGCCTCATTTCGCTGCTTGTAGAGAGCTCTATGTGCACCCAAAAATGGTGCGGTCAGCAGAGGACGGTAGCCGACTGTAGACTGGGCCTTCGACAGGGGGCGTTCTCGACCGAAATGCGCGGAAGGGATCGCACAGGGACGAAGGGAGGGGGCATGAGCGTCATCGCTTATCGTGGTGGAAAACCGATTTCGGACGAGGTTGAGTTCCAAGCGTATCTCGCGTCTCTCCTGAGATTGGAGAACGTGGGCCTGCTGCTGGGGGCCGGAGCGTCTTGCTCTGCTGGTGGGCAGACGATGAGGACTCTGTGGACCAGCTTCTTGGCGAAAAATGCGGCTGAGGCGGAGTGGCTCTTCTCCCAAAAGTTCATCACAGAAGACGAGAAGAGGTTGCCGCTGCCTCCACTTCCTCCACTCCCTCCGGGGGCGGTGCCGATTCCACCCAATCCATTTATCCCGGTTCCGGTTGCGAGCCTGCCGAGCTTCGAAGTCCTTCTGGACAAGCTTGAGATCGCAATCCTTGAGTGGGAACGTCAAGGCAGCCAGGAACTAGCCCAAGCGCAGAAGGTGAGGACGGCTCTTTTCAAAGCAGTTGTGAATGCCGCGAAGTTAAAAGACGAGTGGTGGACATCTCCGCTGGGCGCTGACCTGGCAAACGAGTTGGGATCTCATCGCTCTATTCTTCAGAAACTTACTGCGGCCCGCCAGCCCGGCCAGCCGGCTCCTTGGGTTTTTACGACCAACTATGACTTGGCCATCGAATGGGCCGCCGAGTCGGTGGATCTTCAGGTCATCAATGGCTTCCTTGGTGTCCATAGCCGCCGCTTCTCACCCCAGAGTTTCGACCTTGGGTTCCGCAACGCCCAAGCCAAGGGCGAGGCCCGCTTCGGCGTCTACAACATCTACCTGGCCAAGCTCCACGGGTCACTGACCTGGAAGGAAGTGGACCATAGTTTGTATGAGGTCCCTGCCTCCGAGGCGTGGCGAGATATAGATCGGTTTCTGGACGGTTGCGAGGAGACGCTGGGCTACATGGTCTTGCCGCGAGCAGCCAAGTATCTTCAGACCGTTGGGTATGTCATGGGCGAGTTGCTGCGCCGGTTCGCGGAGTTCATGGCACGCCCGCAGACGGCCCTTATCGTCAATGGCTATGGGTTCGGCGACGAGCACATCAATCGGCTCATTCGTTCGGCTTTGCTCAACCCAACGCTCCAAGTGGTCGTGTATCTCCCCGAGTTCAACGGCGACCCCGCTGCTCCCGCGCTCCCGCAGACGGTGCGGAGACTGCTCTCCTTGCAATCCCCGCGCCTTACCATCGTCGGAGGCGGTAGCAGGGCCTATACCAGCGCATTGGCGGACGACCTCCCTGACCCCACTGTCTACGATCAGGAACTGGCAGACTTGCGGAGGCGACTGATGCCTGAGAAGCCTGACGCGGAGGAGGACGACGAGCTATGAGGAGCCGGCAGGCCATCGGCTACGTTGTCCAGATCGACGGCGTGGACATCACGCTGAACCTGATGGATGTCCACCGCGGCCAGTTGGCTGCCCACGCCCATGGTGTCTCGGTTGTAACTGAGGTCGGTAGCCTCCTTGGAATCGAGTCGGGGGGCCGACTGCTGGTGATGAAGGTTCAGTCCTTATCCTTTGCCGAGCCTAAAGAGGTCCATCGGTTCGGGCTCTCAGGGACCTCGGTCGCTTCTGAGCCATTGCGTCATCTCACCGGTCTAGTGGTCGGACGACTGAGGCGAGACCAGGGCGCACTGTCTTTCGTATCTGATTCGCTTTCCTCTCCAGCGCTGGGCGCTGAAGCCTACCCACTCACCGACGAAGAGCTGACTTCAATCCTGGGTGGATCTGTCACCTCGCCGGCAGACATCCACTTGGGAGATGACCTCCGAGGTGGCGGCCGGCTGATGGTAGACCTTGAGAGCTTGGTCTCCAGGCATGTCGCGGTCCTCGGGAGCTCGGGTCAGGGCAAGAGCTGCTTCACGGCTGCGGTGCTCCAGCAGGTCGTCAAGATGCCGAAGGCGAGAGTGGTCATCTTCGACATCAACGGCGAATACGAGGACGCTTTCCCCGTTTCTGACTATCTCCCGGGTGCCATCAAGGTCACCCGCTTGGGCGGCTCAGATCCTAATAGCTACCGCATCCCTTACTACGCGTTGGGCCGCTTGGGATTGCAACGCCTGCTGTTGCCCAGCGACAAAACTCAGCGGCCTGCGCTGACGTTTGCCCTGGACCATTTGAACAAGGTCCAGTGGTTCTCTGGAACTGGTGGTGCGGGCTTGGCGACCGATTCTCAAGCCTCGCTCTTTGATGACTGTCGGAGCGACCGCGTCCTCGAGGCGCAGGCCATCATCGGCAAGCTGCGGACCGGATTAGTGCCACCAGCGACCTCATGGCCACCCATGCAGGCCCTTGGTCCCCTTATTGCGGATAGCCACGCCATTGCCCCGGCGCGAAACACCTTCGAACGCAACGCCTGGAACTACGGAAATGTCGCGCCACTGATTACCCGAATCGCGAGATTCGTGGACGACGATATGTTCAAGGATGTTGTAAGCATAGACGGCGGGGCAGGGTGTGGTGGCCCCCTCAGCTGGCGAAATGAGGCCAAAGCAGTTGTGGAGCGACTGTTCGGCGGAGATGAGGTCGACTGGCGGGTGCATATCGTTGACCTACGCCGGGTGTCGCACGATTTGACGCCGTTTGTTTTGGGGGCGGTGCTGGAGCTCTACGCGTTTGAGCTCTTTAGTCGCGGTCAGGAGAACAAGCGAGAGACTCTGCTGGTGCTTGAGGAAGCGCATCACTACCTCCGGCAAATGGGGACTGGCGATGAGGCAGTGAATAACGCGCTAGCCTACGAGCGTTTAGCAAAGGAAGGGCGAAAGTTTGGGTTGGCCCTGTGGCTCAGCACCCAACGACCGTCAGAGATATCTCCGACCGTGCTCTCTCAGTGCAATACCTGGGTCTCTTTTCGGCTTTCCTCGGAGAAGGATCTATCTGCCATCCAGTCTGCGAGCGAGTGGGCCGATAGGCGTGAGGTGCGAAGGATTGCTGGGCTAGCCCGTCAGAACGCTTTGGCCTTCGGGGGGAGCCTGCAAATGGCCACCCTGATTAAAGCCCCGACGGCTCATCCTCTCCCTCGCTCCGAAGATGGCCGCTTCAACAGTTGGGCGTCCCACGTGAGCGAGGAAGAGGAAGACGATTTTGATATCAGTGACTACCTGTGATGCGCTTGTCTCGTAGCACTCAGCGCGGCATGACTCGGCCAGATTCATCGAGTCGCATTAATGAAACCTAGCTTCCGGCGATTGAATCTTGCTTGTCATGTGCTCTCGGAGCAGCGACTCTAGTTCCGTGTCGTCCAGCGCATGGGCACCGGCTAAAAAAACTAGATCGGCCACGCGCTGGCGTCGTTTCAGTTCTTCCCGCTTCGCTGTTTCCTGCGCCTTGGCTTCGCGCCGCTGCGTGGCTAAAAGCTCCTTTGCTTGCAGCTGGGCCAAGCGTTCCATGGCTCGTCCGATTTGATTTCGGTATTGATTCGTTGCGGTCATGCACTTCTCCGATGGTTTGTTCTTGAGTCAACCAGGGAAAAGCGGCTCGTCAAGTTTCGGCCTGCTTCGAAAATTCGAAGGTCTCGGAATCGTCCAAGTCTGAAAAACAGGGCATAAAAGAAATAAGCAAGAGCGCACCTAGGCGTTCCTGCGGAACGCGTGCGCAATGGGCTTCGCCCCTTGAACCCCAAGCGCCTAGGGCGCTTGCGCAAATCCAAAGCCACGGCATAAACGAAGCAACCCCACTGCTTCGGAGCCGCATGGCCATCTACCACGCCAACATCAAGACCTTCAGCCGCGCGAAAGGACATTCGTCCATTGCAGCGGCTGCATACCGGGCAGGCCTGCTGCTCGCCGACGAGCGCACCGGCACGCGACACGACTACCGCCGCAGGGACGGCGTGGTCGAGACCCGAGTCATCGCGCCGGAGGACGCGCCGGACTGGGTGCTGGTCCCCGCCGACCTCTGGACGGCAGCGGAGTCTGCCGAGCGCCGCAAGGACGCCACGGTCGCCCGCGAGTTCGAGTTCGCCTTGCCTCACGAACTGGACGATGGGCAGCGGTCGGCCTTGGCGGTCGAGGTGACCAGGGCCCTGGTCAATCGTTACGGGTTTGCCGCCCAAGCCAGCATCCACAGCCCTGGCACCAAGGACGGACTGAACTACCACGTCCACGTGTTAGCGACCACGCGTCGCGTCGGGCCAGATGGCCTGGCCGACAAAACCCGTGAACTGGACGGCGGGCCATCGGGCAGGGCAGAGGTCGAGTGGGTAAGGGAACTGGTGGCCGCCAAAACCAATGCCCACCTGGCAGCAGCCGAGCTCGATGCGCGGGTGGACCACCGCAGCCTTAAGACCCAGGCCGACGAGGCCCTCGCCAACGGCAACCTGGCCACTGCTGCCGTCCTCTCTCGCGAACCCACGCAGCACGTCGGCAAGAACGGCACAGCGATTGAACGCCGGGGCGGGAAGTCGAAGCGTGTCGAGGCCAACCAAGCGGTGGAGGAAGCGAACGAAGAAACCTTCCGGAAGCTGGTGGCGTTGTTCGAGGACCAGGGCCGGGCGATGCCCGTGCCGGAAGGGCACGACCAAGCCCAAGCGGTTCGCGAAGCGTGCCGCCCTCCCGCTGTCCTTTCCCTCCCGCTGAGTTCGGGCCAAGGGCAGATCGTGGTCAACCGCCGCTTGGCTCGGACTCTCCAGGGGCGGGGTGGCATGACGGCGAGCGAGGGCACCGTCACCGCTTCGCCGCCCAGTGCCAAAGAACTGTTCGCGGAAGCGGCCGACCTGTGGTCCCCGATCCTCGACCAGGCTTTGGCCCAAACCCTCCGCGCCACCCGGCAACTGCTTGCCTGGGCGAAGGAGCGGGCATCGGCATTCGCGGAAAACACTCGGCTTCCATCGGACCTCAAGGAGCTGGTTCGCCGCCTTCGTCGCTTCAAGGCCAACCTGCTGAAGTTCTCTCGTCGCTTGGACGCGGTGCGACGCGCCGAAAAGCTTTGCCACATGGCGGAGCAGTCCTGGGAAGACTTCACCGTCAACCACGCACAGCCTGGCCAGTCGTGGAGTTCCAGAGATTGGACACAGCGGCGAGGGCGGCGCTTGTCCACCTTGGAGATGCGCACCCAGGAACTGGCTGAGGTTCGCGCCTTAGTGACTCCGGAGCAGCAGGCGCTGTGCGAGGAAGACACCGCGGCCGCGGCTTCACACCTGGAAAGCTGGAGCCATGACTTGCTGGGACGCTATCGGCTGGCATCGGAACCGGCAGAGGTCTTGGAAGTTCAGGAGTCGGCAACGCCCACCCCGACGACGGCGCCGCGGCGTCCTCGCCTCCACTGAAACGGCAACGCCCCGCAATGCGGGGCGTCTTCCTATTGAGGTTTTGGCTTCTTAATGAAGCGTCGGGTTCTTTCGCGGCGTGGCAGTGGGTTTGGGTGCTGTTTTGCGCTGCCGGTTCGCGCGCCACTGCTCCTGGTTCACCATCTCGCGGACGATGAGCGCTTCCCTAGTCCGAGGCTCTTCGGAAGGCTGGGGCGGGTCGTAATCGTAGGTGGGCGGCGAGCCATCTTGGCCGCTCTGCTGACGCATCAGTTCGGCGGCGACATCCAGCGAATAGCGGATGTCCAACATGCTTCCAGGGATGGTCCTGTTGGATTGCTGGGACAGTAGGTGGCCGAGCAGTTGGCTTGCGATGCGTAGTTGGGTTTCAGCGGGCATGGTGCTCCTTCAGAGCGTTGAGAGGTTGCCTGCATACAACCGCGTATTCATGAACCCACAAGCGCAGAAGGCGAGCGCTGGTTCACACATCTGAACTTTAGTCAGGTCGCTTGCGTCGCACTGGCGCTCTTGGGCGCAAGGCCAACAGACCAGCCACCCGTCTGCTCGTAGTGAGTAGTCAGCAGGTCGTAGGTCTTGACCATGTTGAGCAGCCCCGAGTGGCCGTAGAGGTTGGGGGAGAAAGACGGGTCCGTCCGCTTCAGATACTGGCCCAGCGCGCCAAGTCCGACCTTGCCCTCAGAGGTGTCTCCCGCGAGCAAAGTCACCGCTTCGACCAGAAAAAGAGGCCGGCGTTTCGGCAGCGGCTTGCCGTCGGACTTGCTGGCCTCTTCCTTGGCCGCTTCCGTCTTCGAGCTCTCCGGCTCGGCCGCTTGGCGCTTCGCAGTCGCTTCCTCTTGGGCCGTGCGGTCCCATTCGAAGAACTGATCGCAGGCGTTTCGCAGGGCGTCCGGGGTCTTGGGTTCTCCCACGATGCACACAGTGGCGCCACGCTCCCGGAGCTTTCGGCAGAGGTAGGAAAAATCCGAGTCGCTGGTGACCAAGCAAAAGGTGTCCGCCCGGCTGTCGAACAGAGCCTCTAGGGCGTCGAGTGCCAAGGCGATATCCGCCGTGTTCTTGCCCGACGCGTATTGATACTGAAGGCATGGGGTAAAGGCTTGCCGAACCAGAACCTCCTGCCACTTGTTGGCCAGGGTGGCATGGTTGCCGTAGCCGCGGCGAAGCACGACCCGACCGAACTGGGCCACCATGCGCAGGGCGTGTTCCACGATGTCGGTGGGCACGTTGTCGCAGTCGACCAGGACTGCAACGCGGCTGTCGTGAGGGGTGGGGCTGTTGCTCATCCTGGGCGATCCTTCCATGGCTTGGGTTTCCGCTACCGACAGCATCCAGCGCTGGCAATCGGGTCGGCTTGGTCGCTATGATCGCGGGCAACAAAACAGGAAACAATCCGAGACGTTCCCTGCTGACGGATCAATTAGTTACGTGCGAGTTGATCCGATCCCACTCTCTCCGCCACTCGCCTCAACTCGCCGTCACCAACCCCACCTCCAACTCCGCGCCCAGCGCCCGCAGCGCCTCGGCCAACGTATCAATCTTGGTGGTATGCCGCAGGTCAACCAGGCGATTGACGCTCTGCGGCGTGGTGTTGAGGCGTCGCGCCAACTCGGCCGGCGTCACTTTCGACTCCAGCATGCGGTTCAGCAGTAACGCCTTGGTGGCGATGCTGGGCGGTAGCGCCACCAGGAATTCGCCTTTCTTCGGCTGGGATGGCGCCGGAACCTGGCGGCGATCGTCGAAGTAGAAGTCCATCGCGGTGACCAGGCAGTCCAAGGCCAGGTCGCGAGCATCTTCCCGCGTCGCGGCGCCGCTGACGGCTTCGGGGATGTCGCGGAAGCTCAGGACGAAATCGCCCTGCTTGCCTTCGATTCGCGCTGGATATTTCATGTTTCGCTCGCCGCGCCTTCGCGCGCTCCTGTTATGCGGTTGGGGTAGCGAGGGTTTCTGCGGGTCAATGTAGCGACCTCCACAGCCCCAGTTGTTTGATGATGGCCAGGCGCAGTCCTTCACCGATTTCGTCGGCATGCCGCGGCAATGTCGAATGGCGGCCTTTGAAGGTCAGCTTGGTATGGCGACGACCTTCTTCGAAAGTCACACCACGTAACTTCAACCACCGCCGAAACTCTGAGTTCTTCATGCCAGCGCCTTCCCTGCGCCACGGAGTCAATATACACGAATATGTGTACATGACAACGTTTTTGTTTACAGTAGGGTAGGGCCGGCCGCGTGAGTAGGAAGTCGGCTCATCTGCTCAGGCCAGGCACTCGGGCAAGAATGGGCAAGCGGCGGCAAAGTCACGCCGTGCCCGGCGCGGCGGGCGAGTTGAAAGGCGGTGCCGTCCCTGGCGGCGTTGTCCCCCTCAGCGCAGCAGGAAAAGTCCTGCGGCCGCTGACAAAACCACCACATACACCACGCACAGGCCGATCTTGATCGGCTTTTCCCAATGACGGATGAGTTCCACGGCGTTTGTCTCAGACTGCTCCCCTTTTGTGAGGCTAATCACTTTTTGGTCGCGCCGCTAGTCGGGATTTTTCCGGTCGGGGAGCAGTCGATCCGAGAGGCAAGGGCAGGGCTGGAATGCTGCGGCGCGGCAGCGTCGCCAATCCGGGGCTGGTAGTGCGGCGGGCGCGTCCCCATGCTGGAAACAGCCCTTTCCAGGAACGCCGATGATCCCCCTTTCCGTGCTCGACCTTGCCCCGGTATGCGAAGGCAGCAACCCCACCGCCGCCTTCGCCAACATGCTCGACCTGGCGCAGCATGCCGAGCGCTGGGGCTACCACCGTTACTGGCTGGCCGAGCACCACAACATGCCCGGCATTGCCAGTGCGGCAACGGCGGTGTTGATCGGTCATGTCGCCGGCGGCACCCGCAGCATCCGCGTCGGCGCCGGCGGGATCATGTTGCCCAACCATGCGCCGCTGCAGGTGGCCGAGCAGTTCGGCACGCTGGCGTCGTTGTATCCCGACCGGATCGATCTCGGCCTGGGCCGTGCGCCGGGCACCGACCAGGCCACCACTCGTGCCTTGCGCCGCTACTTCGATGGCGCCGAGCAGTTCCCGCAGGACGTAGCCGAGCTGCTGCGCTATTTCGAGCCGGCGGTCGAGGGCCAGTTGGTGCAGGCGGTGCCTGGTGCCGGGATCGATGTGCCGGTCTGGCTACTCGGCTCCAGCCTGTTCAGTGCGCGCCTGGCCGCGGCGATGGGCCTGCGGTTCGCGTTTGCTTCGCACTTCGCCCCCGATGCGATGGACGAGGCCCTGGCGATCTACCGGCGCGACTTCATGCCCTCCGAGCGCCTGCGCGCGCCCTACGCGATGCTGGCGTTGAATGTGGTCGCGGCCGATTCGGAAGCCGAGGCGCGGCGGTTGTTCACCAGCCAGCAGCAGAGTTTCGTCAACCTGCGCCGCGGCCGGCCCGGGCGTATTCCGCCGCCGCTGGACGATATCGAATCGTTCTGGCAACCGCACGAGAAGGCCGGCGTTGAGCGCGCGTTGGCGTGCGCGGTGTTGGGCGATGCGCCGTCCGTGGGGGAGGGGATTGCCGCCTTCGTGGCGCGCCATCGCCCCGACGAGTTGCTGCTGACCGCGAACATCTACGATCACGGCGCGCGCCTGCGCTCATTCGAACTGGCCGCAAAGGCGTGGCAGTCACGCCAGGATTGAGGCGGGCGGGCACGCGGTTCACGTCGCTTTGCCCGGCGATCGGCTCGAATGGGTGCTTCACTCAAGGAGCAGCGCATGAGCCGTCGCGAAGACCACATCCAACAGTTGGCAGAGCTATTGCGCGGCATCGAGGTGGCGATGTTCACCACCGTCGCCGCCGACGGCCGCCTGGTCAGCCGGCCACTGGGTACACAAGAGGTCGAGTTCGATGGCGACCTGTGGTTCGCCACCGCGGCCGATAGCCCGAAGATCGCCGAGATCGAGGCCAATCCGCGGGTGAACGTCGCCTACGCCGCGCCCGAGCGCAACACCTATGTGTCGGTGGCCGGGCGTGCGCGCGTGGTTGATGACCGCGCCAAGGCCCGGCAGTTGTGGTCGCCGGCCATGCAGGTGTTTTTCCCCGGCGGGGTCGATGATCCGCAGTTGCGGCTGATCCATGTACGCGCTGAATCAGCCGAATACTGGGATAGCCCGGCCGGCTTGTTCGGTGCGGCCCTGGAATTCGTGCTCGGCGCAGTGGACGAGGAGCAGGGCGTGCTGACCGAGAACCGCGTGCTGGACCTGGGCCGCGGCTGAGGCGCCTGTGCTCAGGTGAGTTTGGCCCACCAATGCTGCAGCAGTTCGACCAACTGGTCGGACGTCACGCCGAAGGCGACGATCGAACCGATCGCCGCGATCCAGCACAGCAACAGCAGGGCGCCATCGCGCTCGAGCAAGGCGAGCGCGAACAGCAGCAGGATCACGCCGAACAAATAGTTGGTGAAGGGAATCGGCAGCGACAGCAGCAGGCCGGTGGCGATCAGCAACAAGCCGGTGACCACGTTGGCCGGCAGCGCATCCAGCAGCCAGGGCAGGCGCGGCCGCAGCAGGCGGTCGAGCCAGCGCAGGAGCGGGGCGATCTTGCCGACGAAGCGCTGCCCGGTACCGCGGCGCGGGCCGCGGTTGCCGATGAAGGCCGGCAGCCAGGGCCGGCGCAGGCCGATCATGATCTGCACGCCGATCAGCAGGGTGAGCGGGCCGCTGACCGCCCCGCCCAACCCGGGGATAGGAATGAAGGCCGGCAGGATCGCCACGAACAGGAACACACCGAACGCGCTCTGCTGCAGGTCGCCGAGGATGTCGCGCAGGCGCAACGTTTCGTTGGGATCGCCGTGCGCGAACGTCGACAGCAAGGTGCGGATGCCCTCGTTGCGGTAGGGCGTCGAAGCCTCTTCCTTGCCGGGCTCAACCGGCACTGTCATCGCCGTCCTCGTCGCCCACGCGGCGCAGCAGCAGCTTGTCGATGCGGGCGCCGTCCAGGTCGATCACCTCGATCCGCCAGCCGGCCCAATCGAAGTACTCGCCGACGTTGGGGATGCGGCCGAAGTAGAAAATGCACAGGCCCGCGAGGGTGTGGTAATCGCCTTCCTGGGCGTTGGGCAGCTCGGCCCCGCCCAGCACTTCGCGCAGTTCTTCCACCGAGAGCGAGCCGTCGATCAGCAGCGAGCCATCCTCGCGCGTGACCACCAGCGCGTCTTCGTCGGCGTTCTCCACCGCCTGCAGGCGGCCGACCACCGCGCCCATCAGGTCGCTGATCGTCACCAGTCCCTGGATCTCGCCATATTCGTCGACCACCAGCGCCATCGATTGCTGTTCCTCGCGGAAGATCTCCAGCAGCTTCATCGCGTGGGTCGATTCGGAGACGAACAAGGTCTCGCGCAGGTTCTGGAACAGGTGCGGGTTGGCCGGGTCGAAGTGGGTCACCAGCGACTTCACCTCGACCACGCCGGCGATGTCCTGGTCGCTGCCGCGGTACACCGGGTAGCGCGAGAACTCGTGCTCGCGCATCAGCTCCAGGTTGCGCTCCGGCGTTGCGGTCGTGTCGAGCCAAGCGATGCGGTTGCGTGGCGTCATCAGGCTGTCGGCGGTGCGGTCGCCCAGGCGCATGACCCGGTTCATCATGTCGCGTTCGTGCTGGTCGATCAGGCCTTGCTCGTGGCTTTCGGCCACCAGCAGGCGGATTTCCTCTTCCGAGATCGAGGCCGACTGGTCCTTGCCCTGTCCGAGTATGCGCAGCACCAGGCGCGTGGAGCGCGCCAGCAGCCAGACAAACGGCGCGGCGATCTTCGCCAGCCAGCTCATCGGCACCGCAACCACGCTGGCCACCGCTTCGGAGCGGCTCAGCGCCCAGCGCTTGGGCACCAGCTCGCCGAAGATCAGGGTCACATAGGTAATCAGCGCCACCGCGATAACCTTGCCGATGGTCGGCGCGTAAGGCAGCCAGGGTGCGGCGGCAGCCAGCTCCGCGGCGATGATCTCGCCCATGGCGTCGCCGCCCAGCACGCCGGTCAACAGGGTGATCAGGGTGATGCCGATCTGCACCGTGGAGAGGAAATGCTCGGGGTTCTCGGCCAGGCCCAGCGCGGTGCCCGCGCGCTTGCTGGTAGCCGCCATCTGCCTCAGGCGGCTCTTGCGCGAAGTCATCAGCGACATCTCCGACAGGGCGAAGAAGCCGTTGAGCAGGATCAGGGCGAAAACAACGAAGATCAGTTCAAGCACGGGCATCCTCCCCGGTCGTTGAAGGGGAGGGCGTCAGGCTGCGATGGGCGCGCGTGCCGGCAGGCCGGGGCGCCAGAGGGGGGTAGGGGTCGTCGTCCATAGGGTGCGCCCGCAGGCGCCGGGCCATGTTAACAAAGCTCGCGGGCGTTCCGTGAATGCTGCTGGCAAGGGCGCCAGTGGATCGGCTGCGGGTGGGAATACCCAGGCAGGTCATCAACCGGTCATAATTCCGCCGGTTGCCGTCCCTCCCGCGATGGCTGGATGTCCTTCCTCCATGTTCTCCCTTCAGACGATCTTCGGCTCGGGCAAGCAGTTCTATACGCTCTTGAACGAGGCCGCCGAGGCCGCCTACGACAGCACCAAGGCCCTGCACGCCATGATGCGCGAGGCCGACCGCCAGCCCGCCCTGGACGCCTTCAAGCTGGCGCGCCTGCGCGAGCGCACCGCCTCGGGCAAGATCGGCCAGGCCCTGGTCGACAGCTTCATGACCCCGATCGAGCGCGAGGACATCGAGGCCCTGGGCTCGGCGCTGTACAAGATCCCCAAGCAGGTGGAGAAGTTCGCCGACCGCTATTCGCTGGCCACCCAGCACCTGGCCCACATCGATTTCGCCCCGCGCGCGGCCATGCTCGAGCAGGCCGCCGGGGTGGTGGTGGAGATGGTCAACGAGCTGCCGCGGATGAACATCGACCGCATGACCGCGCTCAACGACAAGCTGCGCTCGATCGAGAACGAGGCCGACCGGCTGATGCTGGAGCTGTACCGCGACATCTATTCCGGCCGCCTGGACAACCTGCAGATGTTCCTGCTCAAGGAGTTCTTCGAGATCCTGGAAAAGGCCATCGACCGCTGCCGCGAGGCCGGTGTGGTGGTGTACCAGATCGTCCTGAAGAACAGCTGAGACCGCGCGCGTGCTTACCCTGGTCATAGTGGTGGTGCTCGCCGCCCTGGTGTTCGAGTTCATCAACGGCTTCCACGACACCGCCAACTCCATCGCCACGGTGGTGGCCACCAAAGTGCTCTCGCCCGGCTGGGCGGTGATGCTGGCCGCCGGCATGAACCTGATCGGTGCGCTCACCGGCACGGCGGTGGCGTTGACGATCGCCTCGGGCCTGCTCAACACCGGCGTGGTCGATGTCACCCCACAAGTGGTGCTGTGCGCGCTGCTGGGCGGCATTACCTGGAACCTGATCACCTGGTGGAAGGGTTTGCCCTCGTCGTCTTCGCATGCCTTGATCGGCGGCCTGTGCGGCGCCGGCCTGGCCGCGGCCCACAACAACTGGGACGCGTTGATCTGGTCGCAGAACGTCGGCGACTGGGCCAAGAACAAGGGCCTGCTGTGGAAGGTGTTCCTGCCGATGGTCACTTCGCCGGTGGCCGGCTTCCTGCTCGGCATCGCGGTGATGATGCTGCTGTGGGCGCTCATCGCCGGCGTGGCCAGGCTTCCCGGGCCGCTCGGGCGGTTGGCGCGGCCGCGCTGGGTCAATGCCTTCTTCGGCAAGGCGCAGATCCTCTCGGCCGCCTACATGGGCTACGCTCATGGCCACAACGACGCGCAGAAGACCATGGGCATCATCGCCATGACCTTGCTGGGTGCCGAGTCGGTCGGCGCGCTGGACAACCTGCCGGGCTGGCTGTCTTTCTTGCACCCCGGTAGCAGCGGCGAGGGCCCGATCGCCCTGTGGATCGTGCTCACCTGCGCGGTAGTGATGGCCGCCGGCACCGCCTCGGGCGGCTGGAAGATCATCAAGACCCTGGGCCACAAGATGGTGAAGCTGCATCCCATCCACGGCTTTGCCGCCGAGACCAGCTCGGCGACAATCCTGACCCTGGCCGCCCACTTCGGCATGCCGGTGTCCACCACCCACAGCATTTCCACCGCGATCATGGGCGTGGGCTTCGCCAAGAACCCGCGCTCGCTGAGGTTCGGGGTGATCGAGCGAATCATCTGGGCGTGGATCTTGACCATTCCGGCCGCCGGCCTGGTGGCGTACGTGATCCTGGAGTTGTTCCGGATATTTGGCTGGGCTTGAGGAAACAAAAAGGCCCGCCAATGGCGGGCCTTTTTCGTAGGTGCAGCCTACAAACGCAAGGGGTCTCAGACCTCCAGCGAAGCCAGGTCGCCCTTCGACTCCAGCCACTGCTTGCGATCTCCGGCGCGCTTCTTGGCCAGCAGCATGTCCATCAGCGAGGCGGTCTGGTCGCCGTCGTCCACGGTCAGCTGCACCAGCCGGCGGGTGTCGGGGTGGATGGTCGACTCGCGCAGCTGCTGCGGGTTCATTTCGCCCAGGCCCTTGAAGCGGGTCACGCTGACCGGGCCGCTCAGGCCCTTCTTCGATTCGGCCTTCTCGCGCGCAATCTTGTCCAGCAAGGTGGTCTTCTCTTCTTCGTCCAGGGCATAGAACACCTGCTTGCCCACGTCGACGCGGAACAGCGGCGGCATCGCCACGAAGACGTGGCCGGCGGCGACCAGCGAAGGGAAGTGCTTCAGGAACAGCGCCGTCAGCAGGGTGGCGATGTGCAGGCCGTCGGAGTCGGCGTCGGCGAGGATGACGACCTTGCCGTAGCGCAGGCCGTCGATCTCGGCTTTGCCCGGATCGCAGCCGATGGCGATGGCCAGGTTGTGCACTTCCTCCGAGCCAAGCACGCTGCCCGAGGACACCTCCCACGTGTTGAGGATCTTGCCGCGCAGCGGCAGGATGGCCTGGAAGTCCTTGTCGCGCGCCTGCTTGGCCGAACCGCCGGCCGAGTCGCCCTCGACCAGGAACAGTTCGGTGCGCGAGAGATCCTGGCTGATGCAGTCGGCGAGCTTGCCGGGCAGGGCGGGGCCCTGGGTGACCTTTTTGCGGACGATCTGCTTCTCGGTCTTCAAGCGCGCGCTGGCGCGCTCGATGGCGATCTGCGCGATCTTCTCGCCGATCTCCACGTTCTGGTTCAACCACAGGCTGAAGGCGTCGTGCGCGGCGCCCTCGATGAAGCCGGCGGCCTGACGCGAGGACAAGCGTTCCTTGGTCTGGCCGGAGAACTGCGGGTCGGTCATCTTCAGCGACAGCACGAAGGCAACGCGGTCCCACACATCCTCCGGGGCCAGCTTGACGCCGCGCGGCAGCAGGTTGCGGAAATCGCAGAACTCGCGCAGCGCGTCGGTCAGGCCCGAGCGCAGGCCGTTGACGTGGGTGCCGTGCTGGGCGGTCGGAATCAGGTTGACGTAGCTTTCCTGGACCAGCTCGCCCTCGGCGACCCAGGCCGCGGCCCAGTCGACGATCTCAGTGTCCTTCTTCAGGCTGCCGACGAACAGCTCGGCCGGCAGCAGTTCGCGCCCGGCCAGTTCGCCGCGCAGGTAATCGCGCAGGCCATCTTCGTAGTACCAGCTGTCCTGTTCGCCGGTGGCTTCGTCGAACAGTTTCACGGTCAGGCCCGGGCACAGCACGGCCTTGGCGCGCAGCAGATGGCGCAGGGCGCGGGCGTTGAACTTGGGCGTGTCGAAATATTTCGGGTCGGGCCAGAAGCGCACGCGGGTACCGGTGTTCTTCTTGCCGACGGTGCCGACCACTTCCAGCGGGCTGGCGCGGTCGCCATCGCGGAAGGTGATGCGGTGTTCGCTGCCGTCACGGCGGATATGCACCTCGACCAGCTTGGACAGCGCGTTGACCACGCTCACGCCGACGCCGTGCAGGCCGCCGGAGAAGGTGTAATTGCGGTTGTTGAACTTGCCGCCGGCGTGGAGCCGGGTGAGGATCAGTTCCACGCCGGGAATCTTTTCTTCCGGGTGGATGTCCACCGGCATGCCGCGGCCGTCGTCGGAGACCTCGCAGCTGCCGTCCTTATAAAGCGTGACTTCAACCGTGCGGGCGTGCCCGGCCAGGGCCTCGTCCACGGAGTTGTCGACCACTTCCTGCGCCAGGTGGTTGGGGCGCGCGGTGTCGGTGTACATGCCGGGGCGGCGCTTGACCGGGTCCAGGCCAGAAAGGACTTCGATATCGGCAGCGTTGTAACGGGTGTTCATGCAGCTCGCGATAGGCATTAGACGACGCGCAAGTGTGCGGTCTGGGCCGATGATTTGCACGCGGGCCGGGCATTCAGTGCCGGGCCGGCCGCGCGGGGCTACCCTGCGCCTTGCCAACCGTGCCTTCAGACCCCATCTGGGGCGAAGCGGTAGTGCTATAGAGGAGAAGCAACAATGAAGATCCGACACATCCTGATGCTCGCCACCGGTATCGCCGCGCTCGCCGCCATCCCGTTGGCCATGGCCCAGCAGAAGGGCGGCCAGGCCGAGGGCAACCAGCAGGGCGCCGCCGCCCAGCAGTCCGCCGACGCCCAGGCGCAGGCCGAAGCCGACGCGCGCGCCAAGCGCCGCGCCGCCGCCGCCGCGCAGAAGGACGAGGCGATCAAGCAGGGCAAGCTGGACAAGGGCGCCAAGGAAGCGGAAGAGGAAAAGCCGCTGCGCTGAGTCCTTGCCTGTTGCACCCCTACACGCCCCGGCGCAGGCCGGGGCGTTTGTTTTTTGCGCACGCGCCGGCGCCATGCCCTTGGGCAAAACGCCGGCAACCTGTAAACTATGGCTTTCCGGGAGGCCTTGAGCCATGACCCCCCTGATCTTCGTTACCGGCGGCGTAGTGTCCTCGCTAGGCAAGGGCATCGCCGCCGCTTCGCTTGCGTCCATCCTCGAAGCACGTGGCCTGAAGGTCACGATGATGAAGCTGGACCCCTACATCAACGTCGACCCGGGCACGATGAGCCCGTTCCAGCAC